>Ga0131853_10001800_pt1 | contig 38364 bp, 32 predicted proteins | sample TergutLab28metaG_FD_92764 | JGI IMG/M metagenome (GOLD analysis project Ga0131853, IMG submission 92764) | Labiotermes labralis P1 segment gut microbial communities from Petit-Saut dam, French Guiana - Lab288 P1 (version 2) (version 2) | ecosystem: Host-associated > Arthropoda: Insects >... | reverse complement strand
TTACTTGGGGCTTTTTAAACTTGCTTTCAGGGGGCTCATATCATAATAATTTCAACGGCCTACACTTTTTTTCTCATATTAAAGGAGCTATCTCGCTTTTTTTCTTAGCAAGACAGCCCCTTTTTTACGTGGTTTCAAAGTTAAAATAGCGTGAAAGATCATGAAAACGCAACCCTTTTTATGAAAACGTATTCCGCAACTAATTCTCACAAGTGATTTTTAATTTTTTTGCGTATATATTAGTAAGGGGAATTTTTGATCACGAACAAGCTGATGTCTTAAAAATCAGAAAATGTAGAAATAAAGCTGTACAAAAGGAGATGCAACATGTATAATAGGATGAGTAAAGATACAAAAACAGAAAAGAATAAAGTGATTCTTCCCACTAACGATTTGAATTTCAAACGGGTGTTTGCTTCACCAGATCATATCAATATTAGTCGAGGCTTTCTTCAAGACTTAGCAGCTTATGATCCGCTTGGTAAGCTCCAAATTACTGAGTTATCGATTGAAACACCTTATAATTTCCAGGAGGTTAATCAACTTATTGCAGAGCATGAGTATGGGATCTTGCTTACAGAGGTCGATTATGCTTGTTATGACGAAAATGGCATTAGGTTCGTGCTGGAAATGCAAAAAAGGGACCTAAGCTATCTTGAAGAACGGATGACATATAATGTTGGACAGAAATTCGCACAACACTATGCCAGTGATCCAGATCCGAGAAAATCTAAGTATGTCAGTTTGAGACCAGTGGTTGCGATTGTCATTTTAGAAGATAATCATTTCAAAGAGGATGACATTGCCATTCGTTTTTTGCGCCCTCATGATGCACGTTTTGATGTTTATAAGAAAAATTTGGGCTTGGGTCTTGAAATTTATATCGAACTAAACAAAGATGCTTCAAAATTGCCAGAAAAGCTACAATTATGGATTCAATATTTTAAAACAGGAATCGTTCCGGAAGAAGCACCGTCTTATTTGCAGGAGGCAGCCAAAATGATAGAGATTACATCATTAACAAAAGAAGAACGAGAATTCGCCGATCGTATTGAGCGCGGCAAAGAAACTCGCTTGCTCGAGGAATATACTACTATACAGCAGGAAAAGGAAGCTGTGAAACAACAGAAACAGGCTATCATGCACGAAAAAGAAACTGTAGAACAACAAAAGCACGCTATTAAGCAACAAAAAGAAACTATGGAACAACAAAAAGCTGAACTAGAGGCTACAATAGCTAACGCGCTCCATGACGGGCATGAAAAAGGCATACTTACGGGAAAGCTGGAGGGAAAATCAGAAGGAAAACTGGAGACCAAACTAGAAATCGCTCGCGCTAGCTTAGCAAGCGGTCTCGACATTCAAACAATTGCTCTAATCACGGGTCTCGACGCCAAAACAATCGAAAACTTAAAATAAAAAGAAAACCATGCTCGCCAACATCAATTGGCAACCATGGTTTTTACTTTATGCTAAATATTTCGTCCCCGCAAAACCGTCACAACACTCCCCAAAACATCATCTAAACTAATCGTTCCATAAATTCGGCTATCCCGCGAACGCGCCCGACTATCTCCCATGACAAAAATCTCTCCCTCAGGAACAACTAGCGGGAACTGGACACCTTCTGAGAACTGCTCTGTGATCTCAAAAATCCCCAACTCACTTTGAACCCGACCATTAATTTCTAGCCCTCGCTCAGTAATATCCACCGTATCTCCAGCCACTGCAATCGCACGCCGCACTTGGGGCACACCGTTCATCTCGACGACCACAACATCGCGCGCTAGAACGTGACTTGCACCAATCCGCTGGAAAAGAACAATATCACTTTCCCTCAGTGAAGGCTCCATCGAAGCATCTTCAATTCGTACGAATCCAAAAACAACATTGAAACACATAAACAACATGAGCCCTATCATGCCTATTTTTCCGAAAAGGAATAACAACTCTTCCCTCAATGTCAATCTCTTCCGTCTCTCAACTTTCGGCATTAACTCAGCAATTTCTGCCTTTCTCTTTCTCCTAGCAAGCCAAGTCGTAATGCCTACTGTTAAGAAAAGAATAAGGATTGCACCGATTATCAAACCGATTTCACCTACCCCAGCAATAAGACGATCAATCCCGCTTACTGTTCGAGTTGGATCCCCTTCAAAACTATCCTCTGGTATCTCATCCATTAACCTCGCGACCAAAAGATGCCTCCCATTGGTTGCTGTTGGGGTACACGTACTCATGACGACTAAACGATCATCCACTGTTAGCGCAAGGTCTCGATATTGAATTGACTCTTCAAATATACGCTCGATTAACGCAATCTTCTGCTCGTCATCCGTAATATTTGGATTGTAGAAATCATTGTCATACGCATCAGCGAACAAGAAAGAGAAAATTTCGAGCCCATAAAACTTTTCGCCTGTGAAGATAGTTCCAAATCGACGCGAGTGAAAGAAATAATTTTCTTCAAATAGTGCGATATCGCCAAACATAGCCCCTCTATCCATGTCATGACCATAGATGATATTATTAAAATCAGTGAAATTCTGGTTATTTCTAAAATCGAGGAAAATCGCCCCTGCAGCTGAATGCTCGCCTCTAGCATTGGTTTCAACATACCTTAAATTATCCACGCCTTGAAGCAAAGGGTAATCAATATGGGTTCCAAAGACATGAATCCAACCAAATACATTAGGGTTAATTTCTTGCAATTCATCAAAACCAATCTCTTCCTCTTGCGCAGGATTCGGGCGGAACATCGCATAATTGGCAGCACCTGCTTGTAAGTACATACTGTTAGTATCCCACCAAGCATAACCACTGTATATTAAGACGATCAGGAGGAAACCAACAAAAATTAAATCGACTGTTTTATCTATCCTTTTGAGAAACCTTCTATTATCTTTTCGTGCCATTTCTTCCTGCCTCCTCTTTTTAGATCGAATACACGAGCCTAATACTATAGATTTTTTTGAGCAAAAACATAAAATTTCGCGCCAATACTCATTGATTTTCAATTTCCGCTCTCTCAGTGATTATTTTGAGCTTCATTTCATCAATAATACTCACTAGTTTAGCGATTTTGACTTTTCAGTGAGTACTCTGCGACCAATTCAAGCAAATTTACTCACTAATTTTTGTTTTTTACCATCTCAGTGAGCATTTACTTTTCACTATTGCCTAGTCTCTCTTATTATAACACATAAACCAAAGAAAAGCCGTAGTAGCTACGACTTTCCTTAAAAATCCACTATCTTATTCGTAAGCTCTACGCTTTTTGTTAGCAGCTGCCATTCCAACGAATCCAAGAATAGCTACACCTGTTAAGATTAATGGCATATTGTTTGTGATAATACCAGTAATCGGTCGCGCATCTAAAATATTTACGAATGCTGCATGAGTTGTAGTATCAACTATTAACTGATCCCCTGTTGTGATTAAAGTTGCAGTTGCTGGGAATGAAGTTGATCCCCATGCAGGTCCCCCTAACCATAGATTAACATTAGTATCTGTATAGTGTAAACGATCAGTCTCAACGAAATTAAACTGTGTTCCAACTGGTAATGCTGGTAATCTTAAGTGTTGAGCTCCCGTTAAAGTAAACTCTGCATCGTCACCTGCAGGTACAAATGTTCCTGCTACAGTTCCAGGTACAAATGTTACTGTTGCTATAGCTGCAGTTCCATCATTTTCCCAAACTTCTGCTACAAAACTTGTTGGTGCTGTACCAATCGTAACTGCTGGTAATGTCAATGTTCCAGTGAATGTAAATACGTGTGCTGAACTTGAACCTGGTCCATCAACAAGCTTACTTACACGCAATCCAACATGATTTGGAAGTTCTGGACAATCAGGGTAAGTTCCTGGTGGACATAGTGGTGGAAGATACTCTTCACAATCCTCATCTGCTGGATCACATGGTGGCTCACCTGGAATGTTGTTAACTGTTCTAACGAAATCGTTAGTGAAGTTGACACCGAAGTTTCCATCTCCTACAACATTTCTATCTGGGTTAACTTTAGGTCCACGTGCACCTTCAACTATTCTGAAAACTGCAACGCCTTGTACATAGAAATCTCTATCTGCATCAATACCGATTTGAACATGTACTTCATACTCATTTGTAGCAAATTGTGTCGTCTCAGTTATTGAATCGTTTGGTGTATTAACACGTGGGTTAGTAGCAGGCACAACTTCTCTTAAACGGAATGCGTAGATTCCTGCAAAAGTCCATTCTAAATCAGCTAACATATCAGCTGAACGCCCCTCAGCATATACACCACCACCATCTGCTTCTGGGTAAGGTAATATAGGAATTCCACCATCTGGTAGCAGAATATCAGCTGAACCTAACGATCTCCAGTTCCCTAAAGCTCCAGCAACTGGTGAACCTGTTGTTGCAGTTGGAGGATTTGCTGCGAAAACGATATTGTCATCACCATCTTCAATTACAGCTGCATTTGTTCCAGATGTTGACGGATCTGTAAGTGCAATTCTGTATAACGCAAAGTTAAACGTTTCACCTGGGAAACTTGTACCTGTGTTAGTACGAAGTGTTTTCCAAGGCTCTAGAGTAGTTGTGATGTAATCATCATCACCATTGTCATCAGCGAATGCTGGTACTGCTGTGAAAATAGCTGTTGCCATTAGCGTAAAAGCTAACAATAATTTTAGTGCTTTCTTCATTTTTGTTTCCTTCCTTTCTTTTCTAAATCCCTTATAATTAGTTTTACGTCATCTCGGACAAGATTTCTTATTCAGTTGTATTGTGTTGCAAATTATTGAACTAATTGTCGACTCTTCTTAAATCCATGGTAACGACGAGCTAGTAACATTGCTAGCGATGCTGCAAGAGCAAGGCTGAGGAAGAATGTCGTATTACTCTCTATCCCTGTGATCGGAACAAAAAGAATATTTGGTAAACACAAATCTTCATCGTCAATACCACAGTCAACAAAGTCTGGGGCACTTCCATGTCCTCGTGCTGATGATACCGTAATCGATCCATCGTTTGCAACAGTAATCTGCCAGTAGTTATGTCTCGGCGTTATAAAGCCATTTGGTGCTTGTGTCTCTACCAAGCGATACACACCACCTGGTGATAAGCCATTAAACTCCACAAAGCCAAGTGGCGTTTCTGCACTTATATCAGTCGCCATTGCTGGTTCTTCCCAACCATCTCCATCTTCGTTTCGACGATAGAGACTGAAATGAGCACCTGCTAAGCGAGTTGTTCCATTTTCTTCTGTTTTGAAGAAAGTAAAATCTACTTCTGAGAGATTATTTGGTAAGAACAAGCTACCTGCTCTTGCAATGAATGCCGGGGCATTTCCATGAGCTGTTGGTGTGGCAATGTTACCACTACTATCGACAACAATTCGCCAATAGTGTTCAGCTGGTGGTAATGCAAACCCGTCTGGTGCATATGTCTCTCTTAAGCGATACTGACTACCGTAAGTTAATAAGTTCTCAACTCTAACAGCACCTGTTACTGCGGCACTCCCAAGATCATTTCTTATTTCTACCCAGTCATCTTCCACAACGCACCAACGATATAGATAGAACTCCGCTTCTGGAAGTGGTGTTGTACCATCATCTTCTGTTTTAATAAACTCAAATAAGTCTACAATAGAACGAATATTTGGTAAGTAGAATCTACCTTCTCTTTGAATGAATGCCGGAGCATTTCCATGAGCTGTTGGTGTCGTAATGTTACCATTATTAACATCTACATTGATGATCCAATGATGACCAGTAGGCGGTAGGTCATAGTTAGTAGGTGATACTGTCTCAATTAAGCGATACTCACCACCAAATCGAAGGTCTGCAAGACTTACGATCCCAGTAGTCGTTGCACTTTGAAGCGTATTTGTAATCAATGTCCAATCTATTCCATTCTCAGCACGACGGTATAGACTAAACTGCGCGCCTGGCAATGGTAAATCGGTAAGATCAGATTCTTTTACGAATTGGAAGGCAGTATCACGAACTCGATGCTCATTCTCTAATATTAAAATGATCTCATCATCATCATCTTCGTCTTCAGCCTCAATCGTAATCTCTATAAAATTAGGTGTGTTCGCATTCCCAGGAACTGGATCACTTACGACCCCGTCATCTCCAACACTAATCACCCAATAGTGATTTGCATGAAGTGGTACGAATCCCGGTGCAACAGCGTGCTCTCTTAAACGATACTCACCGCCATGTGACAAGCCTACAAATGTAACTATACCATCTGCTCCACTTGTGACAGTAGCCATTGGTGTCGTTTCCCATTCGTCCTCATTCCAACGATATAATCTAAACTGAGCATTCGGTAAGCCTGTTCTAGTAATTTCACGCACTTTTGTAAATTCAAATTCTGATTCAAGCGTTTCTTGAATAGTTAAAATATAAGCATAGTCGAAACCATCATCTCCAAGAGCATCATGGAACTGTGTTCTTTGATTCCAATGGAAGTTAATATTCCCAATTGGCGTTGGCGAACCAGCCCAAGCTGGTGTGCTTGGATGATGCTCTGTACTAGTCGTTTGATTTGTTCCAGCAGTACGTGGAAGGTTGAAGTAAAGAACATCCTTTCTGCTATTAAGCGTTGGATCTAACATCATATCGCCTGGTTCACCATTCGGATCAGGCACTAATCCAGGCCTGAAAATAACTTCTGGTAATTGTTCACGTGCTGGATCTAAGCTATTAATCTCTAAATCACTTAATCTTGCATTATCACTGATATAGATAGATAATCTATGTCCAACGGTGAGTTCTGTTGCTGGAGGTATAATGAACTGCCAAGTACCATCATTGTTTACAGTTACTGGTTCACCAATCCACTCCACACCAGTAACAATTCCATTTCCAGTAGCAGGCGTTACACGTCCAACGCGAACACTCGCACCTGGTTCACCAGTACCAGTAATACTTGTTGTAGCAGGGGTTACAACACCACCGAAACGTTCAACATTATTAACAAGTCCTGTTACATTCTCAACTTGTTCAGGTGGTGTGATGTCGCGTACTCTTTCTGTTCCAGTTAGGATACCTTCTAAAGAACGACATAGAGGATAATCATCGCTAGCAATATGTTCTAGGCTACATGATTCACGATAATTTTCGCGACCATCTCCACCTGGCATTCCATCAAGACCATCGGCAGAACGACGCGCTGTTACCACTTCAACTGTATAACCCACTGGTAAAAAGGTTATGCCATTATCAGACCAATAACTTTCTTCGTCTTCAAAATCAACAAGCGCTTCAAATACACCTGCATGTTCAGCTCCACCATAAACAGAACGAGTTCCTGTTGGTGCATTGAAAATTTCTTGCACTACAACACCAGCTGGATTTTTAATGACTAGATCAACAAACACTTCGTTATCGAAAGCACTTCGGGCGCTTCGATTTCCTTCTGGGATGGTCACATGACCAAAGATACGTTGATCTGCATCTGTAGGTGTGCGTAAAATATCTACAACTGGTGGCGCATTGTTAGCACTCATCCGACGAATTTGTCGCCAACCGTTTTGAACGGCACTATTGTTGATATTAGCACCTACCGTTCCAGTCGTTGTTCCTGTGCCTGTTCCAGTTCCTGTATGCTGAGTTAGTCCAGTGTTATCAAACCAAGCTTCAAATCGCGTTTCACTCGTCGTTCCACCATTATGTAGAAGATCTCTATGAGCAAAATTATTTGCATTAGGTTGTAAGTCAAAATTCATGTTACTCCAGAAACCACCTGCATCATCAGCAATTGGATAAACTCGATCTTCGGTTGCTCCTGTATTGGCACCACCTGGTCTAACCCCTCCTACTCCAATTCCATCTACACGTGTGTTTCGCCACAAGGCTAAATCTGTGTTAGTTCCAACAATGGTAGATGGGTTATCTGCACTTGAGAAAGTGTTAAAGAGTAGCGCATTACCAGGTGCACGGTTCGTGAAATCAAAGAACAGAGGATTGTCCATACTCAAATGCAGTCGCCCAGCATTAAAAATTCCTGTATCTCCTGGTGCTGCACCACTGGCAACGAAGACCGCTCCTTCACCGACGGTGACACTGGTAATGTTTAAATTACTAGGTATCGGTGTCTGATTTGCAGGATCATCACTAGCATCTGAACCAGAAACGGCAATGCGATTCGTCCGCAAATAAACCTCGCTTCGATAACCCTCCACAACGAAGCGGTCAGCTCTTTCTAATGTACTTGGTTCGGACGCATTCCCACCAGCAAAGTCGATCCCATCAGCGCCAGAGGCCGTTCCATGATGAATCAATTCGAGTAATCCACCACCGCGAACATAAAAAGCATTATTTCCACCAAAGGCTCGGAGGACAGCGGCATTCCCACCATTAGCTGTCACCCGAACAATTCCATCATCTAGCACAAAGGTTTGATCCCCCGATTGAAGAAAGCGAAATGCACCAGAAGCTGCTGTTCCAGAACCATTTACTGTTACATTCATCTCTCCTTCATCATTAACGTTAAAATTATTTCCGCCACCAAACAGTAGAATAGCCGTGGTATGTTCCGACCTAGCATTAAAGGTTGCACCATCTACAATGTCGATCGTTGAATTATCGCCATACAAAATGAACAAACCACGTCCACTTGAATGAATGTTAGGATCAGCAACATGCCCCGTAATATCTAAGATCGTTCCTTCTCCAGAAATGTTTAACGTATGACTAAATCGTTCTCGATTTAGATCAGCACCCGCTGTTGCTGAAGTACCTGTTCGGTATGAGTTGGCAAAAACCATTGCTGGTCGACCGCGGTTAGGAGCTGTTCCGCTTTCAACCGCAAAAACTGTTTTTCGCGCGCCACCCGTCATCATATAGCTGGTCGAAACCACAGAGCGAAAGCTAACACCAATGGTGCGAATGTTCATGGTTGAATTGCTTGTCATATGAAAGGTTCCAATATAACCATGTAGACCATTACTCAAACCAAAATTAGTTTCTGTTCCACCAGTCCCACCGACTCCAGTCGTTCCGCCACCTTCGCGCGCGTTATTCGTGCCCGTATTGAAAATACAAATGTTGGCATTTTCACCGATATCCACTGTTCCATTGTTATGATACATGCCATCGGGAGCAATCACAATGTTGTCATTCTCATCTCTATTAAAATTACGAATTCCGGTAATATTGGTACCAAGGGTATGGATTCTTACAGCTGTCCCTGACGCTCCTGATGAGGATACGTTTAGCTGAGTCGTTGTTACATTAGCTGGTATACATGCTGTTATGGTCGCATTATTTACTCGGATTCTATCCTCAGGAGAGACTGGCTCACTTCCATCTTCTAATATCAGATTTCTCACGAACAGTCCATGACCATTTCCAACAGCTGTTACATTTACCACTGTATTTCTTCTAATATAGAGACTATCAGCACGGACTAAAGCTGTTCCTGTGTTATTTACTGTATGACCACCAGTGTTAGCAGCAATACTAATGCCACCTTGTGTTCCACCACCAGTACGTCCTAAATTGGCCACCGTGTTGGCACCAAGGTCAACTATGCCACTTGTTTCACTTGCATGAATCCCATGCCCAGTACCATTCATCGTGATATTCACTTCACTATTTTCACCTATAATTACATCACCAGCGGAAGCTGTAAGGCTGTGGCCAGCTCCACCTGTACGATTTATATTAATCTCTGCGTTTTCACCTACTGTAAAGTTAGCACTTGCTATTGAATGACCAGCACCTGCTGTTGTCATAGTAATATCAATATCAGCTCGCTCACCGATTTCAATAGCACTTGTGAAAACAAGTCCACCTCCAGCTTCATTTCGAGTGATTTTAATAGATATATCATCGTTGGCTGTTAGAGTTGTACCACTCACGGCATTCGGTATTCCAGCAGCAGTCATGGTAATATCAATATCTGTTTGCCTACCTAATTCAACAGCTCCTGTGATGATAACTCCACCACCGGCTCCTGCTCGCGTGACATCAATGTCCACATCTGTTCCAGTCGTTAGTGCTGAACCGCTTATTGCATTACCTGTAGTAGCAGACATGTTGACATAAACACTAGACTCATCTCCAATGGTAAAAGCTCCAGTATTTATCCCATTCACAGCTGCACTTGTTGTACCATTTCTTCTGATATTAATCTCTGAAGCATCACCAACCGCAAAATTATTTGTTGCAGTGATACCATGGCCAAATCCACCTGCTGCTACCAAACCAGTCGTTATATTAACTACGGATCCAGCTCCAACATTTAGGCTTCCAGTATGGATGGCATGTGTAGGAACATTATTTGTGTGGTTACCTGTATTTCTTGTAATATTCACCTCTGCATTAGCCCCAAACGCAACACTTCCACCTGGTGAATTTATTCCATTACCTGTAACATTGGCAGCACCTGTTCCTGTTACAGAGATATGCATTTCAATATTGGCATGATTGCCAAATATAATAGCATTATTTGGTGCGTTGATCCCGTGTGCAGTCACTGCAGAGTTCGTTGTTCTGGTAAACGCTAGCTGTACATTGTTACCAAAGTCTACATTGCCCGCTGTGGCAGTAATTCCATGACCGGCTCCACCTGCACGAGTGATTGTAATCGCAGTGGTATTCCCCGCTGTAAAAGTTGTCCCACTCATAGCATGGCCTGCTCCAGCAGAGTTCATGGTAATATCAACTTCAACTTGTGCACCTAATTCAATAGCACCTGTTGCAAATAATGCATGTCCCCCACCCGTGCGAGTAACGTTTAACTCAGACCTATTAGCCATATTAAATGCTCTTGTTCTTATTGAGTATGCACCTGCTGTATGAGTTGGTATCGTTAATACAGCGCCTTCTTCTAAGGTAACATCTCCAGCCGTGCTGATGGTTGTATTAATACCAACTGCACCATTTCGGCGAATATCTAGAATTAAACTTCCCTCTTCCTGAATGGTCAAGCTACCAATGTTCATGGCAACAACAGCACTACTATCATCTGGGGCTACAATTAAATTATTGTTATTTCCTGTAACCATTACAGGTGTATTCGGTGTTTCGAAAATACCAGATCGGTGAAGTGAATTCGCACCTGTTGCTGTCGTTCCAACTGTTCTCACATCAGAGTGAATATAAATTTCCCAATCATCGCTTGCTGCTGCATTTACTGAAATAAAGAAAGGGGCATTTTCGGAGTTTGTTCGAGCAGCTGCTAATCCACTAGTAATTGCTCGGCTTAGTACAATGTTATTAATATCTAAGCGCGCTCCTTCAGATGAAGCACCTAAAGGAAGTCGTGGCGTAGATGCAGTGGCCTGACCACCTGCCGACAAAATCAAACTATTTCCATTTCCTTCAAGTTGAATATCTGCTATTCTCACATTTGGTGTCGCTGTTAAAGTAACATTAGTCGTTAAAACGATTCTTCTTACTCCAATATTATCATTCCAAGCTGTGTTGAACAGTGCCGCAGTTGCAACTTCGCGAATGTATGTTTCTGGAATGTTTGGAAGCATCAACGCTGCAATTGTTTCATCAAGAGGATTCCCTACGCAAACAACACCGTCTACATTCACATTCGTTACTATATTTTCATTATCGACATTCTCACATGCATTAATAGGTTCATTAGTAGCTACAATATTTCGATTACGCTCTGATGGCGTATCTAAACCTTCATCTAATCGTATAACACCAACTGGGAAATAACCACCAACTTCCGCCATTTCAGCTATCTCTTCAAGTGACATGTTGTCAAATTCTGATCGTGTTAATGAGAGCAATTCAATGTCTGGTAGTTCTAGTGGCTCTTCACTAAAATAAAGTTCATAAAACTCGAATAATAATTCCATCATCTTATTGATTTCATCAACATCGTCACTATCAGCTAAAACTCTATTGGCTTGCTCCATCAAATTCTGCCATTGAGTCCAAACAGATTCAGTAAAACCATCTTCATCCCAAACACTATTCAAGTAATCTAAGAACTCACGAAGATCAACTCTTGCTCTTTCAAGCATTAACAAGTCATTCTCATCTTCTTCACCAGGATAAGTTTCATCTTCTTCATTAGCAGACTCAGTCGGAATTTCTATCACAACTTCCACAACTTCAAGTCCATCATAAACCTCTATCAACCCATCACGAGCGTCTTGGAGAATACCCACGATCTCTTGATAATAAATCGTAAACCTTAATTGCTCATCACTCAATATTTCAGCAGTCGCATCAAAGTCGCTCAGCATTTCAAACTCAGTCGTCAACAATTCAGGCAATATATCAGAATTGTGAATCTCTGAAATCAACGCTTCATTAATATCCACAATCTCCATATCAAACGCTCGAATTTCAACATTTTTAACTCTGATTCTCACCAATTCATCAAGCCAATCTTCTACCTTTTCGAGCATCTCTACAACATTTTCGACCGAAATTTGCACATGAGCCCATGAATCCACTGTAAATTCTACTTCATCTAGTTCTAATAACTGATCAATCATCTCAGTCACATCACTATATAATTGGCGTGAATTATTAGCATAGTTTTGAATAGGATCTGCAAATGTCATTGGTAATACAGAAGCAACTAACCAAATTGCCACACTTAAAGAGAGTAGCTTAATGACATTTTTTATTCTAATAGTCTCATTCACGTTTTTTCACTCCTGTCACATTTATTTCATTCTACTCCAATAGTCCGAAAGGAGCATCATTCTATTATACTAGAGCTTTGCATAATTGTAAAGATCAACATCAGTAAGTTGCACTTTTAGGTCAGTAAGATGCGTTCGGACAAAATAAATCAATAATAATGGCTTTTTTGATGCAAAGACAACTTTAATTTGAAACAAAAAAAGAAAATACCGACTATAGACTATAGTCGAAATGCTTCAAACATAATTATGTTGCCAATAGTAGGTATTTGAAAAAGGGATGCATTTTTGTTTTCTCATGAAATTAAAATAAGTGCAGTTGGATAGACGCCTCCTGATAAGGCATCTTCAACTACACTTTATATATGGTACTAAAAAAGTCCCTAAAATCAGGGCTTTATCTTACAGCGACTTAGCGTATAAGGTGGGCATAATTTATTTCACTCTGAGCCATTACTATTCTCCATACTCTTGAAAGGATCGTATTTGCTCATTTAACTTTTCACTTAACTTCTTTTGCTCATGCCTAAATACATAAATTCCAGTAACATAAACGAGTAGAAATACAATGAAAAGCACATTAAAGTATCCCTTTCTTGTTAATTCAAATAAGTAACGCCAACCATACCAACCATACCAATTAGAAGAGTAACTTAATACAGTAAGTATTAACGTCAAAAAGAAGTGCGTGACAAGGCGTATTCTCCAACTAATTTTTGTTGTTCGATCACTGTTAATAAAAATCAATGTAGGAAGTGCAGCTATAAAACCTGTTAAAGGATAGTTGTATAGGCTGTCCACTGGTATGTAATAGCGAGTGCCGCTTATTGCATACCAATATGCATGAGTTGCCGATACCCCGATGATCTGAGCAATTGTAATGACACAAGTCAAAATGAAAATAAATTTTAAAATTTCCTTTAATGTCATAGTAAACCAAACCTCCTTTTCACTGCTGGAACATAGAGGCGTGAAATAATAATTTTTTCGCCATTAATCATCTCCGCTTCAAAGCGACCTCCATCATATGGCGAAACACTTTTGATTTTACGCAAATTCACAATGATTTGCTTACTAACTCTTAAAAAATCGCCATCAACAAGCTGCTCTTCCACTTCATATAATTTGGATTTACTCAAATAAACTTTATCCTTTGCGTAAACAAAAGTTTTCAAATCAACACTTTCAATGTAAAAAATTTCCAAGACAGATAACAATAACGCTTTGTTATCTTCATATACTGTTAGGTCATCTGGATTTTTCAAAATATCAATGATCCTTGACATTTTACTTGTCAGGCCATTCACTCTAAAAACAATCGTTTCCTCTTCCCCCACCTCAAGAGATTCAATTACTATTTTCATTATTCATCCCTTCCTACCTTTGTTTTGCCCATTTACATTTTATGATTATCAAAATTTATCCAATTGAACCCTCCATTTCCAATTTTAAAAGTTGATTCAACTCAACAGCATACTCCATTGGTAACTCTTTCGCAAACGGCTCGATGAAGCCCATGATAATCATCTCTGTCGCTTGCTCTTCGGATAACCCTCGACTCATTAAATAAAACAACTGTTCTTCCGAAACCTTTGAAACTTTCGCTTCATGCTGAACCATAATATCACCATTCTTAGTAACATTGTAAGGAATGGTATCTGACTTTGATAAATCATCTAAAATAATCGTATCACATTCGATATTCGATTTCGCACCCGTCGCATTCTTACCATGCTCAACAATCCCACGATACGTTACATTTCCGCCCTGACGTGATAGCGACTTTGACACGATCGTTGATGACGTATTTCGCCCAAGATGGATCATCTTCGCTCCAGCATCTTGAATTTGACCACCACCTGCAAACGCGATTGAGATCGTTGTCCCAGTTGCGTAATCGCCTTTTAAAATACAAGCTGGATATTTCATGGTGATTTTCGAGCCGATATTGCCATCGATCCATTCCATATGGGCATGATCTTCGCATAGTGCACGCTTTGTCACAAGATTTAGGATGTTATTCGACCAGTTTTGAATCGTTGTATAACGACAGCGACCACCATTTTTAATATAGATTTCAACAACTGCTGAGTGGAGTGAGTTAGCTGAGTAAATAGGCGCTGTACAACCCTCTACATAATGAACATCTGCACCATCATCAACAATGATTAATGTCCGTTCAAATTGACCCATACTTTCTGTATTGATCCGGAAATAAGATTGCAATGGCTTACTTAGCTTAACCCCTTTAGGAACATAGATGAATGACCCTCCAGACCAAACTGACCCGTTTAATGCTGCAAATTTGTTATCCGTATAAGGAACTACCTTATTAAAGTATTCTTTGAACAGATCAGGATATGCTTTGAGCGCTGAATCTGTATCCAAGAAAATGACACCTTGCTCTTCAAGCTCCTTCTGATTATTATGGTACACAACTTCCGATTCATACTGCGTAGATACGCCTGAAAGATATTTCGCCTCTGCTTCGGGAATCCCTAGCTTATCAAACGTTTCTTTAATATTCTCCGGCACATCATCCCAATTGGTAGCTGCCCTGTCAGATGGTTTAATATAGTAAGTATACGCCTCAAAATCAACCTCATCTGTCAAATCAGGCCCCCACTCTGGCATTGGTTGTCTTAAAAACTCAGCATATGCCCTCAAGCGGAACTCAAGCATCCATTCTGGCTCATCCTTTGTCGCAGAAATTTCACGAATGACCTCCTCTGTCAAACCTTTTCCCGTATCTTTAATATTCTCGTGCTCAGTAATAAACCCATATTTATAGTCCGTTACGACTTCATTCATCTGTTCATTCATTTCCTCAACTGTTTCGTTTGCCATTCGATACTCACCTCTATTTCACTTCGCTTATCTGAAATTTTTCCTTATTTAAAACTCACTTCATCAACAGCCTGTTCAAAAGCTTTCCATGCAATCGTTGCACACTTAATCCGAGCTGGGAACTGAGACACACCTGAATAAACGAACGCATCACCCATCTCATCTTCGTCTAAATCCGCATCAATATCCTCGCCTTTGACAATCTCATAAAAATTATTTGTGATCATTGCTGCTTGCTCAAGATTTTTATCTACTAAAGTCTCAGACATCACAGATGCTGACGAACAACAAATGGCGCATCCAATACCTTCATGACGAATATCAACGATGTGATCATCTGCTACCTTTATTTGAATGGTCACATCATCACCACAAGTCGGATTTTTCAACTGGACATCGTGGTAAGTTCCATCATCAACTAACCCCTTATTACGAGGATTCTTATAATGATCCATAATCACTTGTCGGTATAAATTTTGTAAATTAGAAGACATCTCCAAACGTTTCCTTTCCTTCTATAGTTGCGCGAATTAATGTATCGACATCTTCTTTCGTATTATAAATCGAAAACGTCGCACGCAAAGTTGCCGGTTGTTTAAGCCACTTCATTAACAATTGCGCACAATGATGCCCCGCTCGCACACAAACCCCATTTGCATCATAAATAGTCGCCATATCATGCGGATGAACCAGATCAACATTAAAACTAACGATCCCCGTATCTGTTGCGGGATTAAATATCTGCAACCCTTCAATTTTAGACAACTCGCTAAGCGCATAATCACGCAACTCCAACTCATGTTGACGAATCTCATCCCAACCTAAATCTCGAAGATAATCAATCCCAGCTGCAAGCCCAATCGCACTTGCAATCGGCGGCGTTCCCGCTTCAAACCTAAACGGCGCATCCTTAAATGTCGACCCATCTAACGCCACGACATCAATCATCTCGCCACCGAATTCTACGGGTTCCATCGCGTTCAAAAGCTCAAACTTCCCATAAAGCGCACCAATACCCGTCGGCCCATAAATCTTGTGACCCGTAATGGCTAAAAAATCGCAACCAAGACCCTGCACATCTATTTTCATATGCGGTGCCGATTGAGCAGCATCAACGACGACTACTGCGTTTTTCTCATGTGCTAACGCGCAAATTTCTTTAACGGGTGCCACATATCCCATGACATTCGACACATGATTTATCGCCACCACTTTCGTGTTATCTGTTAACACACCAGAAAAATTCTCGACTGTGATACGCCCTTCTTCCGTTAACGGAATAAATTTCAAAGTCGCACCCGTCATCCTCGCCACATTTTGCCACGGAAGAAAACTACTGTGATGCTCAAGCTCCGTCGTTAAAATTTCATCACCCGGCTTCAAAGACATCAGCCCATAACTCATCGCAACCAAATTTAAAGCAGATGTCACACCTTTTGTAAAAACAATCTCACGCTCGCTAGCAGCATTGATGAATCGTGCCACCGTCTCTCTCGCGCCTTCATACATCTCGGTCGCATCATTTGAAATCTTATACACGCCACGGTGCACATTTGCCGAAGCTGTCGTATGGTACTTCTCCATCGCCTCAAGAACTACTCTCGGCTTCAAAGCCGTTGCTGCTGAGTCCAAATAAACGAGAGGCTTCCCATTCATTACGTGTTCTAATATTTCGAAATCCTCACGGATTTTTTGTACATCTAATGACATGCTGTTTCCTCCTGTTAAATCGGATCAATCTTTTTACGTTCCTGATTCGTAAATGACCACACTTTTTTGATTGATTTCTTCTTGAAATGATTGAGGTAGTCGCTCATACTCAAAAATATCGATCAAAAATGGAATGTTACTTTCATTGAAAGCCTCTCTAAGTCTGAAAATATCCCCATCTTCCTCACCAAAAGTTACAACACAAAGATCCAAATCAGAGCCGCCATGAGCTGTTTTCTCGCTTCCATCTACACGGCTTCCATAAGCCCAAACGACTGCCTCAGGGTAAGTTTCTTTAATCACATCTCTCACTTGTTGCAGATATTCATGTTCTAGAAATAAACGTGTCATCATCAATCATATCCTTTATCTCTTTTGCGTCTTGGATAAGTGTCTCTGCTAGTTTTAATGTTTCTTCGGCAAAAGCCTCTCCGTAATCATGAACGGTGGAATTACGATTCTCTCTATAGGCAAACCATCTTTGAATGGCTTCTCCATCAAGTAATCCATGCTTGTTAGCATGTCTAAAAATATCCTTAAATGTCAATTGATCGACTGCTTTTTTGGATGAAAAATAAGGGGTGATTTTCTTTTTCAGTAGTTTTCCTGACTGTTCAAGTGTGATTTCAAAACCTTTTACCAGCGAATTTCTGAACATTTCATATTCAATCGAATCAGATTCAGATTTTTTCAAATGCACCAGTGATTTTTCCAGTGTTTCAATACATCTATTCAAATATTCCGTATTTATATTTTCCATCTACAATCACTCCACTTAAGGCATATTCTATAGGCAATTGCGAAAATCAAGAAAACGACCTGATTTCACGAAAAAATCGTATTTTGGGTCGATTTTCAGTCTAAAATTCATCTAAAACGACTCAATTCATCGAAAAAAGCAATTTTCAGGGCGAATTTCAATCCGAAAAGGAGGCTGAAACAACTCAAATCAATTAAAAATTTAAATTTTGGGTTGTTTTTGAGCAAACTGATTAATTTCGCAATTACTTAAGGCATATTCTACTTCGCAGCTACGGCCAGCGCCAATAAATAATAAATTTCCAAAACACTATCCCAACTTCGCTTCAATTCGCGCTGCCAATGCTTCACGCATCATCTCATCATCCAACGCATCAACAAATGGCGCTAAAAAGCCAGATACAATCATTTTCCCCGCTTCTGCACGACTCATACCCCGACTCATCAAATAATAAAGCTGCTCTTCGTCTAGTTGCCCAATACTCGCAGCATGACCAGCCGTAATATCACCCTCATCAATCAATAAAAACGGATTCGCTACAGCCTCGGCATTTTTTGACAAATTCAACAACCTAGTTTCCTGCTGATTATCACTCGCTTTCGATGCTTTCTGAATTTTACCAATCCCATTAAAAGCCAAATGCGCTTCATCTTTCACAATACCGTAATTAACAATGTTCCCCACCGTATGATCAGCAACATTCTCTGTCCGAACAGTTATATTTTGCTTCTGGCCACCACTCGCGATCGACACCGTTTTAACATCAGCCTCCGCACCACGCCCAGTCAAATAAGTGAAATCCTCAAAAACCAAATCTGTATTATTGATCACAAAGTTCGTTGTATCTAAGACACCATCATTTGCAATCTCTGCATATTTATGATGATACACCACTGCCAAATCAGCCATATCGCTCAGAGTACTTAGTTTTAGTTTGGCATTTTCACCAATTTTGAATCTCGAAACAATATTGGCATTAAATTGGTAGTTACAAATATAATTCTCGACCATATCAAATGATGCGCCAGCCTCAAGCACCATTTCTGTTTGATGAACCAAAGACCTTTCTTTGGCAACCACTACGATCGAAATGGCATCTTTTACAGCGTGATTCTCTGGAACGACAATTCTTAGCTTGCTATTAACTTTCTGCCGATTCAAATCAATTAGCTTGTTAGTAGCAGTCACTGACTCCTCTGAAACATCTGCATCGACGATGATTCCCTCCGGTACTTTCGCTTGAATTATTTTCCCATCTATCAAGATAATTTGATTGTCGGTCGTATGGATATTTGCTTCATAAAGTGCTGTATAGGGGGTCATACCTAAAATATCTTTCAAAACAAGGTCTTCAAATGCCCAATTCTGAATATTCGTTTTTTCTGCAAGAGGTAACTTATCAATCATATCCACCACTCCTTACAGTCCTAATATTTCTTTCGTCGCGCAAGTTTCTAATCTTACAGGACGACTTTTCTCGTCATCATAAACGACGCGCTCGTCTTCAATACCAAGCTCTTCCTTAATCCAATCATAACCCTCAGCATCAATTTTCTCCATCAACGCGATATCGCCTGACTTTACAATTCGACCCTGCATCATCACATGAACAAAATCTGGCTTAATATAATCTAAAATACGCTGATAATGCGTGATGATCAAGCAACCAAAATCCTCACTTCTCATCGAATTTACAGCTTCACCAACAACGCGCAACGCATCCACATCTAACCCTGAATCAATTTCATCCAAAATCGCGATTTCTGGCTTCAACATCAACATTTGAAGAATCTCATTACGCTTTTTCTCGCCGCCTGAAAAACCTTCATTTACATAACGATGTGCCATATCAGGATTCATCTCTAACGTTTCAATTGCCCCATCTAATTCGCGAATAAATCTGATCAATGACTGATCTTTCTCTCCCTCAGCAAGACGTGCTCTTTTTGACATTCGTAAAAAATCCGAATTTGTCACACCTGGAATTTCCGCAGGATACTGCATCGCTAAAAACAAACCAGCATGCGCCCGCTCATCAACTTCCATCTCCAGAACATCCTCACCATTAAGCGTCACTTCACCGCCAAGCACCTCATACTTAGGATGCCCCATCACAACTTGCGACAAAGTCGATTTCCCAGTCCCATTTGGCCCCATAATTGCATGAACTTCGCTACCTTTAATTTCCAAATCGACGCCTTTTAAAATCACTTTTTCCTCGACTGATGCCTTCAAATCCTTAATCTTCAAAACTGGTTTTGCCATTTCTTTCTTACCTCCAGCATTTCATACTTCAAATCCAACTAAATTTCTTACTCACTCAAAAAAACAGGATAAAAATCCCATTTTATTATTATAGCAAACTTCACTTTTTTTTTCTAGCATTTTCTTTGGGTGTATTGCTACTATTTTTGGCTATTTGTAGTGAGTAAGAAAAATTGAACCTGAAAGGTTTACTCACCATGATCACTACAATTTTTCACTTACTGTTTTTCCGACTTACACGAATCACAAATTCCAGTAAACGACAAATTAGTCAGCGTCGTCACAAAGCCATAATTCTCCTCCAAATATTGCGGAAAATCAACCAACCCTTCTATTTCAACATCATAAATTGTTTCGCAAGCTGTACAAGTGAAATGATGATGATCATGCGTATTCAAATCATAGCGTTCAATGCCATCCTCAAGCGTAATTTTCATAATCGTTCCAGTTTCTGCTAATTGCCTAACATTCCGGTAAACAGTCGTCTTACTAATAGATGCATAATCTGCTTTGATCGCACTATAAATTTCCTCGATAGACAAGTGCCCCTTAACAGGTTTTAACTTATCCAAAGTTGCTATAATCAGCTGCTTTTGAATTGTTTGCCGCTGCTGCATATATTCCACCTACTTTCTGCCACTAATTAACTCACATTATAACATATTTGCCGATAAAGTTCAAAAAAATTCTTTATTAGCCTTTGTAATTAGTTTCCGCTTTCTTCCAGTTGATCACATTCAAGAAACTGTCAATATATTCAGGTCTGCGATTTTGATGCTTCAAATAGTAAGCATGCTCCCACACATCAAGATTAATAATCGGTGTAAACAGCTCAAGGTTCGGCACATCTTGATTAGGCGTTTTAACGATCATCAAAGCCCCTTCTTTATTAGCAACCAACCATGCCCAACCAGAACCGAATACACTAAGACCAGCCGCTTTAAGGTCTTCTTTAAATTTCTCGATCGTTCCAAAACTAGCAACAATCGCCTCATAGAATGGTCCACTTGTTGGAACGGGTTGATCCTTTGCTAGCAAATCGAAAAATAAATTATGATTATAAACACCACCACCGTTATTTCTGACGATTGTCGCAATATGCTCAGGTAATTCGTCCAAATTTGAAATCAATTTCTCTAAAGACCAGTCATGAAATTTAGGCTGACCCTGTAGGGCATTGTTTAAATTTGTTACATAAGTATTCAAATGCTTGCTATGGTGTAACTCCATCGTCGCCGCATCAATAAAGGGCTCCAAAGCATCGTAAGAATAGTTTAATGGTTTTAATTCAAATGGATATGTCATATTTTTCTCCTCCAAATATTTTGATATTTTTTTAGTTTCGAATGATGTAGTCAAATGCACATAAGGCAGCCGTTGCACCACTTCCCATTGAGATAATGATTTGCTTGTAAATACTATTCGTGCAATCTCCTGCTGCGTAAACACCCTCTACATTCGTCGCTCCGTGAGCATCGACAACAATTTGACCGCGGGGATCCATTTCAACTGACCCTTTCAGCCATTCCGTATTTGGCACAAGACCGATTAAAATAAAGATTCCCTCTACAGCAAGCATTGCCTGTTCATTCGTCACACGATTAGTATACGTCAAGCCTTTGACACTAGTGTCACCTGTAATCTCAGTCGTTTGCGCATTCAGCACAACATCAACATTCCCAAGCGAGCGCAATTTTTCTTGCAACACGACATCTGCAATTAACTTATCCGCAAATTCGACCACTGTTACATGCTCTACAACACCCGCGAGATCAATCGCTGCCTCAACACCAGAATTTCCGCCACCGATAACCGCCACTTTCTTGCCTTTGAATAACGGGCCATCACAATGCGGACAATACGCAATCCCCTTCGTTTTAAACTGCGCCTCTCCCGGCACATTCAAATCTCGCCAACGCGCTCCCGTAGCAAGCACAACCGTCTTCGACTCCAAAACAGCACCATTCGATAACGTAACTGCTACCTGACTTTTGCGCTCAAGCTTCACCGCCTTTGTCGCTTTCATCACATCAACATCATACTCATTGACATGCTCTTCAAGTTGCGCCACCAACTTTGGCCCCTCTGTGTAAGGCGTTCCAATAATATTCTCAATTCCCATCGTATCAAGTGGCTGTCCACCAAAACGCTCGGCAACAATTCCGGTACGAATCCCTTTCCGCGCCGCATAAATCGCTGCACTCGCTCCAGCAGGACCGCCGCCAATAACAAGCACATCAAACGGTTCCTTTGCGTCAAATTCCTCACTCGACGCCTCACCTAAAAGCTGATTTAAAATGGCTTCAATTTCCATTCGCCCGTTAGCAAACTGAACATCATCTTTAAAGACTGTTGGCACACCCATAATACTTTTTGCTTTAATCTCATCTTGGAACCAACCACCCTCAACCATCGTATGGCTAACATTCGCGTTCAAAACAGCCATAATATTCAAAGCTTGCACGACTTCCGGACAATTGTGGCAAGACAAACTGACATAAGTTACAAACGCCACTGGCTCGCTTATCTGGGCAATACGGCGAACAACCTTATCATCAACCTTTGGCGCGCGCCCACTTACTTGCAAAAGTGCCATCACAAGCGAAGTAAACTCATGACCAAGTGGCAAACCTGCAAACACAACCCTTGCCTTCTCACCCTTCTTAGCAATGCCAAAACCTGGCGCTTTAATATCTGTTACTTGCTCAACTGAAATCCGTGGTGAGAGTTCAGCAATCTCCGCAATAAATGACTCAAGCTTTTGCCCATTTTCATCCTGAGTCGAATGCACGTTCAAAACAATATCTGACTCTAGCATCGGCATATACTGTGCGAGCTGTTGTTTAATTTCGTTATCTAATATCGACATTTTTCACAATCCTCCTTTGATTGACAAAAGCAAATCTCGGCTTAAAACAAACCAGATCTGCTTCTGCTACTTTGTTGCTTTCCAACTAAATTTTACCGACTAAATCTAAACTTGGCGCAAGCGTTGCATCCCCTTCTTTCCATTTAGCTGGACATACCTCTCCTGGATTATTACGAACATACTGAGCCATTTTAATTTTATCAACCAACTGACTCGCATCACGCCCAATCCCATCTGCTGTAATTTCAACCGATTGAACAATCCCATCTGGGTCAATAATGAACGAACCACGCTGTGCTAACCCACTTTCCTCATCTAGTACATCAAAAATACGTGAAATTCTTTGTGACGGATCAGCAAGCATCGTATACTGAACCTTCCCGATCGCTTCTGAATGTTGGTGCCAGGCCGCATGAACGAAATGCGTATCTGTTGAGCAAGAATAAACTTCGACACCTAATCCGTTTAACGTAGCCAATTCATTTTGTAAATCTTCAAGCTCCGTCGGACATACGAACGTAAAATCTGCCGGATAGAAGACAACCACATTCCACTTACCAGCGAAATCTGTTTCTGAATTAACCTTAATAAACTCCCCATTTTTAAATGCATCACATGCAAAACTTTCTAATCCCTTACCTACTAATGACATCTTTGACGCCTCCTAATTTTCATTTTTTTATTTTGTGAATTTGTTACCCAAGAAATGCTGTGAATAACCAAACATGCTTCTCTAATGCAACATGAATTTGCGTAAACAAATCAACAGAAGTCTCATCCCCTGCTTCTCCCGCTACCTCAATTCCATTTTTAGCACTAGCAATCACCGCTTTAAAATCTGAAACAACTTGCTCAACCATCTGGCGCGAATCCTCATTTCCAGTTGCCTCATCTAAAGTTGACAAAGCAAGATATTCTTTAAAAGAACCAGCTGGCGTTGCACCCAATGCTAGTATGCGCTCTGCAATCTCATCAATATTAACAGAAGCTTCATTATAAAGCAGTTCAAACTTCTCATGTAAGGTGAAAAAATCACTTCCCTTCACATTCCAGTGATAATTGTGCAGCTTCACATACAATAAATTCCAATCCGATAACTGCTCATTTAAAATTTTAACAACTTGACTCATTCCAATCATCTCCTTATTTCGAAACTGATTACTTAACTGTAATCATTACTAATTAGTAATTATACACCATAAATTGCAGAAAGTCAACTACTTAAATGCAAGATTTCAAAAAAACTTGCAAAACACTAAATTTCAAGCGGAAGCAGTTGACTCAATAACGTGAAAATATGGTGATCGCTACTTAAGCAAATGGCATATCTGATACTTTAACCGCTTCAGTTGGACATCGCTGAGCAGCATCCAGCAGATCATCATGTAAATCTTCACTGATCTCGGCAACACCATGATTTCCATCTCCAGCATAAACATTTTCCGCATACCCCTCACCATCATCTTCAAAAATTTCTGGTGCAACTGTTACACAAATTCCACATGCAATACATTCATCTTTCGCAACTTTTGAATATTTAGCCATTTAGAACACTCCTTGTTATATTTGAATCAGATTACCCAACTCAACTATAGTATGCACCATGTGCTTTTATTTTATAAACGCGTTCCAAAAATCAAAATGACGCACATGACTACTCAGCACTCAACCCTTCTGTTATAATAAAGTAGTACAGAGATAAATCTCTGGGAGATGAATCTCTCGGAAATAAATTTCTGAGAAAAAATTAAAAAACTTTGTAACGAAATTAAAACTTCCACGTCTAACCAATGAAGGCGAGCAGAAAGGAGGGGTTACACACATGGATTTGAATATCGAGCAATTGTATAACACCCACTACATGAATGTCTATTCCTATGCGATGACATTAACCAAAAAGCCCGATGATGCTGAGGAAATTACCCAAAAGACCTTTTTCAAAGCGATGACGACGACCAAATCACACCAAGGTAACTCATCTGAATTTACATGGTTATGTGCCATTGCGAAAAATTTATTTTTAGACGATATTAGAAGACGCAAACGATATGCAGAAAAGCCAGAAAACGAAAACATTTCAGATGCGAATATCGAACGCGCATTTGCTGATGAAGATTCCGCTTTTCGTATTCATCAAGTATTGCATCACCTAGAAGAACCCTACAAAGAAGTCTTTAGTTTACGCACCTTTGGCGAATTATCGTTTAAAAAGATTGGCTTGCTTTTTGGAAAAACAGAAAATTGGGCGCGTGTTACCTATCATCGCGCTCGTCTAAAAATTCAGGAAAGGATTGATTTATAATGAACGCAACATGCGATATTATCACAGATTTATTACCACTTTATCACGATGAAGTATGCAACAAAACTAGCAAAAAATTTATTGAAGAACACTTAGAAACTTGCGAGAGGTGTCAAACGCTTCTTGAAAAAATGAAAGATAACGTGCTTGATGAGCGGATAAAAAAAGAGCGAGAAGAGGTGCTCGGAAATCATTGGGAAATTGTTAAGCACAAGGGACTTACGATCGGAATCGCCATTTTCAACGCCATGATCCTTATTATTACTTTTATTGTCAACCTAGCAACAGCAGGTAGATTAGATTGGTTTTTTATCGTTCTAACGAGCGTACTTGTATTTGAATCACTTGTTTTTCTTCCTTTAGGGGCTATTAAAAATAAAGGACTCTGGGTATTAGGTTCTTTTGTTAGCTCTCTACTCCTACTCCTTTTTACAATCGACACTCTGTATGGCGAGAGCAGCTGGTTCCTAATCCCAGCTAGTGCCATTATTTTCGGAACGTCAGTTTTGTTCGCCCCTTACGTCTTAGCCAAACTCCCACTTACAGGCTTTATTTCGCGTCACAAAGGATTTGTAGCGATGGCACTTAATACACTCCTTTTGTACACCATGCTTGCTGTCATAGGTTTTCAAACACATAGCACTGGTGGATACTGGCGAACTGCATTTCTCACTGCTTCTTATGCGATCACCTACCCTTGGGCAATGTTCATTACTATTCGCTATTTCAAAGTTAACGGCTTTATCAAGGCAGGCTTATGTCTCTTCTATTCAGGACTATTTACTTTATTCACAAACAGCATGATTGACATGATCTTAGACGGTATTTGGTATAACCCTCTACGTGAAGCAAACTTATTTTCAGCAGATGGATGGAATTGGATAAACTATCGCACAGTAAATGCGAATATCAATTTATTAATTCTTCTTGCTTGCTTTATCATTGGCGCTATCTTGATCAGTGTTGGATTGATGCGAAAGAAGAAGGTTAAAATTTAAGATAGCAGACAAATCGAAAAAGAAGACTAGGACAAGTCGTGAATGGCGACCTCTCCTACATCTTCTTTTTTTATTTTCAACCATTTACAAGTGCACAACAATTTTATATAATGGACTTAATAAAAATTCGAGCTAAACTGATAAAGACGAATCCATCACCAAAGGAGAAATTCATATGACCATTCAAGAAATGAAAAAACGAATCGCGAACAATCAAACAACAATCACTCAATTAACACAAGAGGCACTTGATCTCATTGAGCAGCATGCTAACTTAAACGCAGTAATTGAAACTAACCCAGATGCGCTAGCGATTGCTAAGCAATTAGATCAGCTTCCTCATCAAGGATCTTTGTATGGCATCCCCATTCTGATTAAAGATAACATCTCAACAGCAGACAAAATGAAAACATCTACAGGTTCCGTTGCTTTGGCGGACAATATCGCAATTAAAGATGCACCTATTGTAATGCGCTTGCGAGAAGCTGGTGCTGTTATCATCGGCAAAGCGAATTTGACTGAATTTTCGAATTATATGACAGACGGAGACATGCCAAATGGTTATTCTTCACGTGGCGGTCAAACGATTAGTACATTTGGTGAGCAAGTCGACCCATCTGGCTCGAGTTCAGGTTCTGCTGTTGCGGTTGCTGCAGGTATTGTGCCCATTACGATTGGTACCGAAACGTGTGGCTCTATTGTTTCTCCAGCACAAAATGCAGGCGTTCTAGGGCTTAAACCAACGATTGGTGCAGTGCCAAATGCTGGGATCATTCCGATTTCAACAACACTCGATGTCGCAGGGCCAATGGCTAAGACGGGAGAGGATTTACACGTTCTATTTGAAGTGATGTCAGATCAAAAGCTTGAACTTCCTGCAACATTAGAAGGGGTTCGAATTGGAATCGTTCGAGAGCTTGCTCCTACTACAAAGAACGGAAACATTGAAGCCAATGAAAAATTGGAAGGACTTGCGCTTGAAGCTGTCAAAAACGAGCCTCATTATAAGAAAATCGTTAACAAATTGAAATCTGCTGGTGCGACTATTGTTGAACTTGAACCACATGGCATTTATTCGAGTCCCATTTACCCCCTTATCTTTCACGAATTTAAACCAGCGATCAACGCCTATCTAACAGAGTATGGTAGCACCAAGCAAGATACGCTGGCAAAGATCGTCGAATATAATCAGGAGCATGCTGATGTTGCCCTTAAATACGGTCAAAGCTTGCTCATTGAAGCAGAAGAAAAGACGATTGGCGATTTGTCCGAAGAAGCATATCAGGAAGCACTTGCCCAACAAAAAGAAGCCGCTTCTCGACTAGCAGCTTTCTTTGAACAAAATGAAGTTGATGCGATTTTTTCATTTATTCTTGACATTGAGGCATCATGCTTTGCAGGAAATCCGACGCTTACAGTACCAATTGCAGGTGCTAAAACGAAAGAAAGTCCACTTGGTGCATTTTTCATTGGGAAGTATAACGAAGAAGCGATTCTGATTAAGCTGGCAAAAGAATTAGTCTAAAAAACGTATAATCCAGCTTGCGAGAGAATTTAATCGCCAATAATCATATCTGCAACACTATAAGTTAAATCCTCATCCGCATCTTCATAGATTTCTAAAGTCAAATGATATTCTATATAAGTACGCGCTCTATAAGGCTCACTGCAATCACGATCGAAAATAGTTTCCAACGGATCTTTTAGATTAACAAGCTGGCTATCCATCGGTCTTCCAGATTTGATGAATCGAAGGATCAAGATAGCATTCCCCATTTCATTATAGGCGACTTTGTACCTAACGATAATTGAATTAATGATTTTTGATTCCTCATCTATCCGCTCATATAAATTTTGACGCTCGATTAAACATCTTATATTTGACCGAATGCTACGGCGTAATCGTCGACCTTTAAATTTTTTGAGTCTTATGGTTCTAAAACTGTCAAACAGCATGTTACGATGACACCTCCTCTAGAAAAGCATCTTAATAGCCAATCTTGGAATTTCTTCACTTTACGTGTCCTTATTATAGCGCATTTATCGTTTTTTGTCTTCATAAAAAGCGTTTTCTCAAATCCAGATCCATCCATAAAATAAAAAAAATAGAGCTGGGAGCACATTAAGTGCCATGTTCCAGACTCTATTTTTCTTGTCGTAAAACCCAGCTTGCAAACAAATACGCAACTAGGTTTAATATTTAATAAGGATAGCTATTTGTGATCGGCACTGCATATGAAAATCGAGCCTCAGCTGCATGCGCTATTTCCTTTGTCGGATGCACCGTTCCAAAAGCATGCTCAGGTGGTGCATAAATCGAATAAACTTTCAGCGGTGTATTTCCTGTATTGATCACATTATGCCAGACACCTGCAGGAACAAAAATAGCTGAATCATCATAGACAGGGTGGCTAAAATATAAATTCTCTTTGGAGTCACCCATCCTAACCAATCCCTGACCTGCTTCAACTCTTAAAAATTGATCGTGATCATGATGCACTTCAAGTCCAATATCATCACCCGGCAGAATAGACATAACTGTCAATTGAAGATGTTTCCCAGTCCAAAGGGTTGTTCGATAATTATCATTGTAAATGGTCGCTTCATTAATGTTAACAACAAATGGCTTTGGACCATGATCAACCGTCTGAGTGATCAAATTTGGCTTACTAAAAGAATAGTTCATTTTGATATCCCCCTCATAAATCTCATATCTTTAAATTATATGAAATCTAGGCGAATTTCGTGCATCACAAGATGACATTATCCTTGAAGATAAGCTTGGTATTTCTCGAAATCAGCAACTGAGAGTTCCACATCAACTAAAGTACCTGTCTCTTCGTACGAAAGCGCTCGGATAAGCCCGTTATCTTTCAAGTAAGAGATTATCTTCCCTTCGCTAAAAGGAATCAGCAACTGACAATTCTGGTAATCAGAAAATAATTGTGTGGTAACCAAGTCGATCAAATCTTTAAAACCGATTTCTTTTTTTGCCGAAATTCGAGCAGTCAAATCCTCTTCAACACCAATTGGCTCTGTAACTAAATCAATTTTATTATAGACATAAATTTGCGGAATATGATCAGCTTCGATGTATGCTAACGTTTCATTTGTTACTTTGATATGTTTTTTGTACTTAGGGTTCGCTCTATCGACGACGTGAAGAAGTAAATCTGCTTCAAGCACTTCCTCTAGTGTCGAGCGGAATGCTTTGACGAGGTGATGGGGTAACTTGTTAATAAATCCAACAGTGTCTGATAGCAGAATCGTTTTCCCATTATCAAATCGAATGTTTCTCACAGACGTATCAAGCGTGGCAAATAGCATATCTTTTTCAAAAACCAACTTATCCTCTGCTTGGACAAATTTGTTGACCATCGTATTCATCAATGTCGATTTCCCAGCATTCGTATAACCGACTAGAGCAACAATTGGTACGCCTGAAGTCGTTCTTTTCTTCCGTCTTACCTGACGACTCAAAGCAACACTTTTCAATTCTTGTTCAAGGTCAGCAATTTTTTCCTCTACTTGGCGGCGCTTAAGCTCTTGCTTGGTTTCACCCGATCCCCGGTTGATTGTTCCAGCACCCCCTCTTTGATGCCCAAGATTTTGATTGCTACTTCGAAGCCTTGGTAAAGCATAGCGAAGGCGCGCAATTTCAACCTGCATTTTAGCCTCTTTCGTCTGGGCACGACTAGCAAAAATATCTAAAATGAGTCGGGTTCGGTCAAGAACTTCAATATCTAAAAGCTTTTCCAAATTACGAATTTGCGACGGTGTTAGCTCATCCTCACAAATTAACACATCGATTTCTTCTCGGTCGATAAAATTACGAATTTCCTCAATCTTTCCAGTTCCAACATAATGTGCTGTATGGAATCTATTTAAGTTTTGAGTAACTTCACCAACAGGTTCGATATTACAAGCAATAGCCAAATTTTTTAATTCCTCGATTGATTCTTCAAAGTGGGGATCTTTGTTTACATTGACACCTACTACCAATGCTCTTTCTTTTTCTGGGATTGTTTCTGTCATAGAAATGACCTCCTGTTATGAATTTTTCATCAGCGTTTGTCTATGCAGACAAACTAAAAATGACGCGTGAACAACTGTTCACCAGAACAATGTCCACTCGCCAAAATGATCCATCAAAGAATGTGAAAAAGAAAGATAGGAAAATTCTTATTCAACCACAAAGCCATTTAAAAAGGATCTTGAAAAAAGTGCACATTATTCTTATTTTTTGTGATCGGAAAAAAAGTATGCAAAAATAGCAAAGTCTTTGTTTCCAAATCTACATTTTATAAGAAATTAATCCACACGATTTTCATGCCACCTTTCTATCAAGTTACCTATATCATAGCAGATGGGGAGGAAATAATCAATAGCAACGAAATAATATTTTAAAGTTACACATTTTGATTTAATAAATTTTTCAATTACCTTGATCTTCTATTTCAATTTTCAACTGCTCTAGTTCTTCATGGGGCAACCCACTCCCCTTTGCAACGATTTCAATACTCAATCCCATTGCTAGAAAACGTCTAGCTATTTCAATGGCTTTTTGTTGCTCCCCATATTCGACACCCTGTTCAATTCCTTGCTTGACAGCTCTTTCATTTTGTTCCTTTAATCCCTGTTCATGTAGCTTGCGTGCAAATTCCGAATTTTCTCGACTCATGGCATATGCTTGCGCTCTCTCGTCAGCGCTGATTTGGATCAATTTCTCTGTCGCATTCGCCATTTCTTTTGACTCATTCGCCAACATCTTTAACTCCTCCTTAGTCTCAGCCGTGAACAACTTCCCCCACAAATATTTCTGCTTATCGTTGCTTATCACTGAATTTATCTTGGTTAAATCTATTATATGAATTTCTTGCACGTTTGTAAATACTTTCCCGTTTTTTCTACGCATTAAAATTGCTTCTTGATAGTCATCAGCATCATGAAACACGGGAAAATCCGCGATAATCAAAGAAATAGTCCTTTTCACATGCGTATAGTCTTGACCCATTTTCACTTGCCCGCCTGCTTTTCTGGCATTATATAATTGAATACGCTTCTTAAAGTTTAAATGAGGATTAGTCTGCATTTCAAGGTGAATGTCATTACCTAATTTCGTTTTTAACAGTAAATCAACAGTAAAACCTTTATCGTTAGGATTGTCTTTAGCTAAGCCTGGATTTAACACTTCAATATTCTCTAAGTCATCAGTTTCCAAATCGATATGAGTTGTAAGAAAATGTCTTAGCTCTGGCAGATTGCGTGGGTCCTCAAAATACATTTTAAAAACGCCGTCTATGGTGAGTGGAAGTATGGTGATCTGTTCTTTGAATTCTAGCATGGATAAATGCCTCCGTATAATAAAAGTAGGAGTCATCAGAATGACCCCTCTATATAATATATACGCGAAAAGAGACATAAATCTTTTGTGAAAATTAGAAGAAAGCGTCGTTCAATTCCGAAAAAAATTTAATTTTCTGGATTTGTGGCGAAAACAGATATATTTTTTGTGAATTTACACTACCCTTACCTCAATCCTAATACCAGCGCAATTAAGCCTAATACAGCAAAGTGAAGTGGATAGATGACATAGAAAAGATACTTCATGTTTTTGCCGCGTTCGTTGTTGTAGCGTTTCAAGAAAAAGGTGACTAAGAAATGACCGAGACCAAAGAATATACTCAAAGCCATTGCTTGGTATGTGATGACTTCCATATCTATTCCGATAAATAAGTCGGCGAATTCAGGTGCTGCTTTAAGGGCATTAAGTAAAGCAACCGCTCCAAGTCCTAACAATCCTAAAATAACACTAATAAGTGTCAGTGTGAATGCTGGCCAGAAACGTCTTTTATCTTCGTTCGTTATAATTTTATACATTAAAATCGCGATCAGGCCAATGCCACCCCATTCCATTGCGAAACTAACTAATAGAAAGACAACGAAAAGTACCCAAAACAGTCCGCGCTTTTTCATTGTTTCATGCAAGTGAATCATCAGAAGTCCTAAAAATAGGAGAAACATAACGTTCAACGGGAATAGCCATGGTGTATCGTATGCCCAGAAATAAGGTATTTGAGAAATCACCGCAAAGATAAATAAACGACCTAAATATTTTTTAACATTAGAGGTTCGTCTGAGCCCCTCGATTAGAAAGAAAGCCATGATCGGAAAGGTAAGACCACCCGCGATATGCATCGGAATTTGTAAACCAAACGGAATAACTTCTTCCAAAATCATAGCAGTGTGTTGCAAAATCATCCCTACAATCGCAATGATTTTTAATGTGTACGCATCAAATGTTCTATTCATAATAAACTCCATTCTTTAATTATTTTTAAGGTGATAGTATGAAATTAGATTGATAGAAAATCCCCCTATACAATTATTTTTGGAATTTAGGTTCTGCAAAAGCAGGTTCTGAATTTCAAAAATAATTCCAACAAGCGGAAGCATTCCCAAGGGACTTGGGATTGCGCTCAGATTGAGCGCTCTAACTTAGTGGTGTACAACCTTGATTCAAAAAGGTATTCCATGATTTTATAAACCCAAATTCGTGCCATCACGATTTTTAAGTAATTGGTGTGTTTTGGCCGTCAATAACGACGCTATACTTCGTAGTAATAACCCTTGCCCATCTCTGTTGCGAATTTCCATGATTGTTCAGCCCCTGCTTTCGAAACATTTTCACTTATTTTAACGATACAAGGCACTCCCGTTTTCGAGAAAACATTAAACGTTTGCAGGCAACCATCAACCCACGTCATATCAATAACGAAACCACCCCTTGCACAAAGCCCTTTCACACTACCACTCGGAATTTCTTTCGGCAAAGCTGGAAGCAAATGAATTTCCCCATCTTGACTTTGCAACAACATTTCAGCAATACCAGCAGCACCACCAAAATTACCATCAATTTGGAACGGTGGATGGTTATCAAGCAGATTCGGTAAAGTCGAATGGGCTAACAAAGCTTGCAAATTTTCATAGACTTTTTCCCCATCTAACAGTCTTGCCCAGAAATTGATAATCCAAGCACGACTCCAGCCAGTATGACCGCCACCACCAGCCAAGCGAAGATCCAATGTCTTACGTGCCGCTTTAGCTAATTCAGGTGTGGTACTTACCGAGATTTGATTAGCAGGATAAAGCGCAAATAAATGAGAAATATGGCGATGTCCTGGCTCTGCTTCCTCATAGTCCTCAGCCCATTCCATCACTTGCCCCTGCTTACCAATCTCAATTGGTGGCAATTTGGCTTTCATCGTTCGAATTTCATTCGCCAGTTCCTTATCTTCTGACAACAATTCGCTACAATTCAAGAAAATAGTAAACAACTCATTAACAATTTGACTGTCCATACTAGCTCCATAACATAAAACACCTGATTGGCCATTTGGCAGTCGATACGTATTTTCTGGCGAAGTACTTGGTGTTACGACTAAGCGGCCCTTATCATCTTCTACGAGGAAATCAACAAAGAACAACGAAGCTTCCTTAATCGTATCATAATACTTTTTCAGAAAATCAACATCTAATGTATACAAATAGTGCTCCCAAACATGATGACAAAACCAAGCAACACTTCCAAACCAAATCGTTGCCGGCATATACTTATCCACAGGTGCTGTGTCACCAAAAATATCAGTATTATGATGCGCGATCATCCCACGACACCCATACATCTTCTGCGCCGTTTCTTTCCCTGACTCTTTCATCAGTTCAAGTAAATCAAAAAATGGCTCATGAAGCTCAGACAAATTACAATTTTCTGCCAACCAATAATTCATCTCGATATTAATATTAATGGTGTATTTCGATCCCCACGGTGGCAGCATCTCCTTGTTCCAAATACCTTGCAAATTTGCGGCAAATGAGCCTTGGCGGCTTGAAGAAATCAAAAGATACCTTCCAAATTGGAAGTATAACGCCAACAAATCGTTATCCTGCTCCCCGCTGGCAACCAATTTCAAACGCTCATCTGTTGGTAACTTCACTTTCTGATCGTCACCTTTAAAATCAACTTGAACGCGCTGATAGAACGCTTGATAGTCGGCAATATGCTTCTTTTTCAACCTTTCAAACTCAAACTCTGCTGATAAAACTTCACGACACCATGCCTGCGGATCAGCATTTCGAACATCAGTTCTAGCACACAATAGCAATGTCGCAGCATCGGCATTTTCTAGGCGGAGTGTTGCACCAATAATATCCACATTCCCACCTTCATTTTGTAGTCGATACATCGTCGCAAAATTAACGCCATGCTCACCTAAAGATCGCCCTCGTGCAACAATACGACCCTCCCCATCGCGCTCTAATTGATCTAAATTACGATCGCGTTCAAAATCCACATCAAAATTAATCGAATTAGGCACATCCGCTGTTAGACGCATCACTAAAACTTGATCAGGCGCGCTAATAAAATATTCTCTTTTGTAGGTAACCTCTTCTACTTGATAAGAAATCGTAACGATCGCGGTTTCTAAATCCAATGAACGTTCATAATTTTTGATCGCTTTACCATGATGAGGGAAATCCAGACAAAGATCTCCTAATGGCTCATAATGTGCTGGGTGTGGATTTGGCGAAAATAGAGCCTGATGCGTTAACTTTTCTGCCTCTTGAATTTTTCCTTCAAAAAGCAATTTACGAATTTGTGGCAAATAAGTTTTTGCATCGGGATTATGTCTGTTTTTGCGCGCACCACTCCAAAGTGAGTCTTCATTCAGGGACAATTTTTCTCGCATAACACTTCCGAAAACCATTGCACCAAGAAATCCATTTCCAAGTGGGAGTGCTTCATCCCATATGGTCGCTTCTTTTGAATAGATTAATTTCATTGTATCCCATTCTCCTTTTGCGTTTTAAATTTTCATAGTTGAATATAGCCTAATTGTACACGATTTCTTTTCATCTAGCAACATTTTTCAGCAGAATTTCAAATTGAGTTCGTATTATCCGTTTTTTCATGGTAAAATGGGGCATAAACTAAAAAAGATGAGGTGGCTTAAAATGCAGATTTTGGTCGATGCAGATGCTTGCCCAGTTAAGGAAATTATCGTGAGGATAGCTAAGAAAAAAAGCATTCCTGTTACGATGGTCATTGATACCGCTCACAAGTTAAATGATGGCTATAGTCATGTTGTGACAGTTGATAAGGGCGCAGACAGTGTGGATTTTGCTTTAGTAGGATTGCTTCATGCAGAGGATGTGGTTGTGACTCAAGATTATGGTTTGGCAGCGATGGCGCTCGGAAAGGGTGCGAAAGTGATGAACCAGAATGGCTTGATTTATACGGATGAGAACATCGACCGGTTGTTGATGGAACGTCATTTAAGTGCTAAAGCACGACGCGCCGGAAAGCGAACGAAAGGACCAGTAAAGCGGACAAAAGCCGATGATGAGAAGTTCGAGATGGCGTTTGAAAGGTTGTTGGATCATTAACGTTCAGATGCTTTTTCAGGTCGCAAAAAAAATGACGCAACTTAGCGTATACGTCATTTCGAATCCACAATTAATGGTCTTTGTTTCAGAATCACATCTTATTTTCCCATTCTCTGAACCATTTTGCACAAGCAGCAATCGCTCCAACGCGATCATTTGGAAATCGTTCATCATTCAAGTATTCTACAATATACCAGCGCACACCCGCTTCTTTGCGGCAGATTTCAAAATACTCAGCCCAGTCAATCTCGCATTCAGGGTCACTAAAGAAGACATCGCTCCTATCCTTAGCAAAAGGCTTCATATGAATCGTGACCGCACGCCCAGGATATTTCTTTAATAGGTCAATCATATCGCCGCCACCACTCATGCCATTGCCCACATCGTTTTGCATAACCACATTAGATGGTGTATTTTGCGCAATAATGTCCCAAGGTAGCTCACCAGTGTCATCAGTCGGACGGAATTCGGTTGCGTGGTTATGATAGCCCGTTACCATGCCATGCATACCGAGCACATCTGCAACAAAGCTTAACTGGCGCGCAAATTGCAAGCAACTTTCTGTCGTGTAGAGTGTTTCATCTGGCATCCAAGGCACAATGATAAATTGGTTGCCAAGAATTTTGTTATAAGTAATCGTCAAGTGAATATTTTCTGGAGACAAATAATCAAATGGTGTATGCCAACCAGCAATTTGCAAGCCAACTTCATCTAATGCAGCTTTGACATCTTGGGCAGTAAATTTATAATCACCAAAAAATTCTACACCATCATATCCAGCTTCCTTAACTTTTTTCAGCGTGCCTCTAAGGTCTTCATACATCATATCTGCCACGACAAAAAGCTGTGTCGCAAGCGGTAATTTTGTTTCAAATGTAGCTTGTTGGTTTTTCCCCCAACCAGGCGGTAATTTTTTCATCGTAAAAACTCCTTTATTTTTATTATATCGAAATCACATTCTCAGTATCATAATCATGACTAAGATTATACATTGTCCCAGGTGCTAAATCTATTTTGCCATCAAGCCATGTAACAATGCCATCCACAACTCTTGCCGTTTTAAAATTATCTATTATCGCAAGCGGTTTAAAAGCTGGCTTGTCCACAATCTCCATAACATCAAATATTCTAACCTCATTGGTGCTGAATGTTACGAGCATTGTTAAGGTTTCAAAAACTTTAACATTTTTAACTGTTAACTCTTTGTTCATTCCATGTACAAGCATTTACTTCACCCTCTTTTTATCAACTTTAATTTGTGAAAAGTTTTCTCCGCTTACTGCCTTATCCCATGCTTCTTTAAATTCTTTTTCATACTCTTTTACGATCGTTTGGATGATATGAAGTTGTTTCGCAGGTATTGAGCCTGCCAATAATGTTCCATCTAGTCCGACACTTGCACTAAATTCACCATACTTCATATGAAAATGTGGCAATTTATGAAAATCATAATCCATAAAATAAATGTAAATAATTATTCCGTTAAAGCTCAAAAATCTTGGCATTGTTTTCAAGTCCCTCTCTTTAGTATGGTGCTTTTGACTTTATTAAATCATCTTGTTCTCTCAACCGTTGACAGTTGTACACATAGCTTTTTTATACAAATGGGTACGGTGGATAAGTTAACTCACCAAATGGCGTGTCTTGGCGCGAAATAGCATTTGACTCACACAGTTCGATAATTTCATCTGCGGTCACTTCTCGTCCTAATTTGTGCGACAAGAAGATCCCTTCGGAAATTAACATAGTCTGCAAAGCGATGTGTGGCGTATCAATTTGCTCACATTCACCACGCAATGTACCAATCCAGTGATTTTGTGTATCTTGATAAACCCATACAGATGGATCAATTTTTCGGCGGCGATATTGCTCTGCTCCGAGATCTAATGTTGTAGATGCCGGATAACCCTCAATTTCTGAAAAGAATTTTAATGTATTACTGAATTTGTCACCACACAATTGCAGTCCACCTTCAGAACCATGAATAGACGACTTAGGGAATTCATCCCCATGGATCGCCCAGCTTTCGAGGATATCTAACGTAAGACCTCCCTCAAACTTTGCGAACCCAACACCAAGCTCCTCCACATCAAAATTAGACTCTGCTCTGCGCTCCATCGCCAATTCTTGATAAATAGAGCCTGATACACGTTCTAGTTTCGGTGTTCCGAGCAAATACAAAAGTTGGGAAATATGATACACACCCATATCGTAAAGCGCACCATGACCTGCCCAATAAGTTTGGTCAAATTCTTTCTCGCCATAACCATCCACAAAAGGACGCCCACGGCGGCGATAACCATAAGAACGCGCATGATAAATATTTCCTAAGCGACCAGCATCAATCAATTTTTTCGCACAGATTGCTGGTCCACCATAAATTTCAGCAAGTTGAATGTGTAGCTTTACACCAAATTTTTCAGCAGCAGCTTTCATTGCAGCGGCATCCACATACGATCCTGCCATCGGCTTTTCACAGTAGCAGTGCTTACCTGCTGCCATAACGGCAATTGAGATAGGCGCATGAAGATTGTTGTGTAAATTGACAT
>Ga0131853_10001799_pt1 | contig 38367 bp, 40 predicted proteins | sample TergutLab28metaG_FD_92764 | JGI IMG/M metagenome (GOLD analysis project Ga0131853, IMG submission 92764) | Labiotermes labralis P1 segment gut microbial communities from Petit-Saut dam, French Guiana - Lab288 P1 (version 2) (version 2) | ecosystem: Host-associated > Arthropoda: Insects >... | reverse complement strand
TGGGGAACTGGTACACCCCACGCCATGACACGCAGAAGGGATAATGAAACTTCCGTCTTGAACGCTTATCGGCATTGGACGGCTTGCCATCAGAATGGGGAGAGTGCTGGACTAACCGTGGAACACGGCTGTCTGGCATTATGTCGCTTTACCAAAAGCGGTCTGACGAAAGGAAGGTTATGCCCAATGCCGGGGACAGGAACAATACGGCACATTTCTATACTTGCAAGAAGAACCGTGAAGCTCTTTTTTGGCCTGATTTATAGGTTTTTGATATTCAAGCCAAGCGGTTGGTTTTCAAATGCGGAAACTATGCGGCAGATGGAAGCTCTTATTGGGCTTAGTGGGAAACATCTGCCGTATCCTTCTGCTTTTGAAAATATGGTTTTAAGACAAGCATGGATAGCATATCCATTTTATAGAGGGGGTTGATATTTTGAGCCAAGTAGGTTGCATAGTCGAGCAGGACACGAAGTGTCCGACCAGACCTGTAAATGCACTTAAAAGCGTTGACATACGCACAGTTGACCCTAATACGCTGGTTGACATACGTGATGTTGTGATAAACCAAGACCTCTGCGTAGAGGAAAGACTGATTGATTTTGTACGACAGATAAAAAATCCTTACTGCTATAAATTCGGCAAAGCCTTGATTAAAGTTGAGCATGAAGATACCGAAGCCAGCTTGGAGGATAGGTTGGAGAGTTACTTTATGTCGTTGTGATGCGCGGTTGCGTACATACCACAACAAAATTTTTTACCAAAGACAAAAAAGGTGGATTTTCATATTTTAGTGCGCTATCATTTTAGATAGGACTAATTTCGTGAACCCCCTTTTTATTTATTTACTTGGTTTGCTAACTGCCAAAAATAAAGAAAGGGTGTTTTGTTATGCAAAAAGCACACACAACGCAAGCAATACAAAATCCCTTGGCAGTAGCCCAAAAGCGGGGTTCAAACCAAGGAGGAATAACCCAAAGTGGTAACGACAAAATATGGAATGGCTGTTTTTACGGCAGATTAAGCCGTGAAGATGGCGACAAGGAAGAATCGGACAGTATTTCAAATCAAAGAGCATTGGTACATGATTATGTAAATGCAAATATATCTGATGTACACATCATTGATGAATTTATTGATGACGGATATTCGGGGGCGAGTTTTGAGCGGCCGAACTTTCAAAAGATGGAGGAAGCAATCCGAGCAGGGCGCATTAACTGCGTTATCGTAAAAGACCTATCGCGATTCGGCAGAAACTTCACCGAAGCCGGGCGGTATTTGGAGCAGATATTTCCGTTTCTTGGGGTAAGGTTCATATCGGTGAACGACCGACTGGATTCCATGAACCAAAAGTCCTCTGGTGATAGGATAATCGTGCCGTTTAAGAACCTTATAAATGATGCTTATTGCAGGGATATATCCATCAAGATACGCAGTCAACTTGATATAAAGCGCAAGAAAGGCGATTTTATAGGGTCGTTTGCTGCGTATGGGTATTTGAAAGACGAGCAAAACCGCAATGCCCTTGTTGTAGACGATTTTGCGGCTGATATTGTCCGTGCTATTTTCAAATGGAAAATTGAAGGACTAAGCCAGCAGGGGATAGCCAACAGGCTAAACGATATGGGAACTTTATCCCCAATGGAGTACAAGAAATCTATCGGGTTAAATTACGCTTCACAATTCAAAGTGAACTCAAAGGCCAAATGGTCTGCCGTGGCGGTTGGGCGAATTTTAAGCAATGAAATCTACATTGGCGTTATGGCACAGGGCAAGCAAAGCACACCCAATCACAAGGTTAAGAAATATTTTGCCAAACCAAAAGGTGATTGGATAAGGGCTTATGACACCCATCAGCCCATAGTTTCAAAAGAAGATTTTGAACTTGCAAATAACCTCTTGTTAAAAGACTTGCGTATCTCGCCGGGTCAAGAATCGGTCTATATCTTTGCGGGCGTTGGCAAATGCTCTGACTGCGGAATGAATATGATACGCAAAACTGTTCCGAGTGGTGGACAGAAATATTTTTACTATGTTTGTAAAAACAGCAAAGATAGCAAAACAAAAACCAAAAGTTGCACCCCGCACAGCATAAGCGAAAAACTGCTTGAAGAATCGGTTTTGTCCGCTTTGCAAACGCATATCAGCAATATACAAAACCTTGAACGAGTGCTGGCGTTTATTGACACATTGCCCATCAAGCAAGAGGAAGTTCAGCGAATAGACAAGCAGCTAATCAAGGTCAATGAAGAAATTAGCCGTTATCGTGAACTCAAAATATCATTGTACGAGTCTATGATGGGCGGAATTATAGACGAGGACGAATACAAGGAAATGAAAGCATCATACTCAAAAAAGAGTGATGAAGCTGAAAAATCTGCCCTTCGGCTTAGTGGTGAGATTGAAAAAATCCTTGCTAATAAAGGCGAAAAGAGTTTTTGGATTGAGAGTTTTATTGCACACAGTACCATAACGGAGCTAACCCGCAAGGCTGTTGTTTCGCTTATTGATGAGATAATGGTATATGAGGGCAACCGCATCGGCATTAAATTCAAATATCGCTACAACTATGACAGTGCGATTAACTTTGTGCAGTCCGTGAGCGAGATTATGCCGACCATGCAAATGCCACAAGCAAAGCCGACACCGCAAACTACAACAGTATATTCCAAGGCACAACTACCACCAAAGCCGCTTGTTGGTGTACAGGCAAATCCAAACAAAGACAACTTAATAGTAAAGGGGGCTGTGTAGTATGCCAAGAAAAAGCAGAACATTAAGCCCGCTTGCCACCAAAGAACAAATATCAGTAGGTGCAGTATACCGAACCGCCATTTATGCCCGCTTGTCTATTGAAGACTGCCGTGATAAAGAAAGCGACTCCATTGACAACCAAGTTTATTTGATTGAGCAATACATCAAGGAACGCCCATATTTGACCTACAACGCAACCTTCATCGACAACGGCGAAACAGGTACAAACTTTAATCGTGATGGGTTTAATGCCATGATGGAGGAAGTAAAGGCAGGAAAGATAAACTGCATTGTCGTAAAAGACCTAAGCCGTTTCGGGCGAAACTATATCGAAACAGGCGAGTATCTTGAAAAAATCTTCCCATTTATGGGAGTGAGGTTTATCTCGATTAACGATGGACTGGATAATGAGGACGAAAATAGCAATTTGGATTCGCTCATTGTTAGCTTAAAAAACCTAATCAACGATGTGTACGCCAAAGATATTTCAGCCAAAATTATCTCATCACTTCGTACCAAACAAGAAAACGGCGATTATATTGGCGGTCTGCCGTTGTATGGCTACAAGAAGTGCGAAGAAAACTACCGCAAACTGGTGATAGATGATGAGGTTGCCCATATCGTCCGTGATATTTTCAAATGGAAAGCAGAGGGCATGGGCGATACTCTAATTGCACGGCGGCTGAATGAAATGGGCATATCAAGCCCCATGAAAAGGCGTATGGAAAAAGGTTTAGTTAAGAAAACCGGGCGAAGTAAGATATATTTATGGCGTGATAAAACAATTCAGCTAATGACTACTAACCCTATGTATATCGGACATATGACACAGGGTAGGCAAAAACAGGCTCTTTGTGATAATCAGCGAGTTAAGCAAAACCCCAAGGCAGAATGGATTATCGTTAAAAACACCCACGAAGCCATTATCGATAAGGCAACATTTGATATGGCACAAGAAGCAAGATACCGCAATACAAAGGACTTTTATCGGAATTATGATAAAAGCAAGCATATCCGCAAGGACAACCATTTGCTAAAAGGGCTTTTGGTTTGCGGTTGTTGTGGTTCAAAGCTAACTCGAAAGAAAACAGCAGCAGATTCTGAAAGCTATCGTTTTATTTGTGCCATGCAATATAAAGGCTTGGGAACAGGTTGCAAAGTTAAAAGCATAAGCGAAGCCTATGTTTTAGATACTGTTTTACAGTCCATAAAAATGCAAATAAGTGCCGCTACGGACTTAAAGGCTATGGTTGAAAGACTCAACAAGTCTGCCCAGAAGAAAAACCGCAGGGGTGATTTGCTTTCAAGCATGACCAAATTGCAAAATGAAATTAAACGGTTGATAGGGCTGAAATCAGCTCTGTTTGAAACTTATGCTGATAAACTACTTTCCGAAGATGAGTATGTTTACAGCAAAAATCGCTATTCAAAGCAGATAGACGAAGCCAAGGCACGACTTGAACTTTTACAAGAACAAAGCGTTATGCAGTCAGAAACACTAACACCACAAAATAAGTGGCTACAAGCGTTTACGAGGTTTACAGACCATCACGAACTAACCTATGACATGGTTAATACGCTGATTAGTCGAATAATTGTCAATACAAGCGAGGAGTTTAATATAGTTTGGAATTTCAAAAGCGATTATGATGCTCTTGAGAATTATGCAAAACAGGGAGTTAGGCGTTTACCTACGGCAAACTGTTCACTCATGCAATCGGAGGTGTCTGTATGAACAATAAAGAATACACGACTGCCCTGTATATTAGGCTCTCACAAGAAGATGATAATGCTGGTGAAAGCGACAGCATAAAAAACCAAAGGGATTTACTGAACGATTTTGTTTCTAAACACCCTGACTTGTCAGCAAGTAAGGTTTTGCACTTTGTTGATGATGGATACTCAGGCACGAACTTCAACAGGCCAGCCGTAACAAAGATGTTGGAGCAAGTACGCAAAGGCAAAATACAAGCGATTGTCGTTAAAGATTTTTCACGCTTCGGCAGAAATTACATTGAGGTATGCGGTTATTTGGAGCAAGTTTTTCCGTTTTTGGGCGTGAGGTTCTTATCGGTAAACGTTTTTTTTGACTCAAACAACAATCAAGGCAGGTCTGCGGGGTTAGAGGTTGGGTTCAAAGCCTTAATCCACGATTTGTACAGCAAGGACTTGGGCGTTAAGTCTATGTCGGGCAAGATTGCAAAGACCAAAAAGGGTGAGCATTTAGGTGGCACAGCACCTTTTGGCTATGTTAAATCCAAAACTGTAAAAAACGCTTGGGACATAGACGAAGCCGCAGCAATAACAATCCGCAGAATTTACGTATTAACATTAGAGGGCAAGTCATATATTGAAATCGCCACAATTCTTAATGCGGAGGATGTGCCAACACCGCTCAAACACAGGCAAAACAATAATACCCTCCATCAAGTCATCAATGGAGCAACAACTGGTATGTCTGTTTGGCGAAAGGAAAATGTGTCGAGAATTTTAAGGGATGAGCGTTATACAGGTAAACTTATCTCTGGCAAAATGAAAGCACAAGCCTATGGAGCGGTTAAAACCAAGTCAATACCGAAAAGCGATTGGATTGTTGTCGAAAATGCCCACGAGCCAATAATTTCACAGGAGGTTTTTGACAAGGCACAAGCTAACCTAAAACCATACCACGCCAAAACGCTGACACGAAGAAATACAAACCTATATGCAGGCAAACTCTTTTGCGGGCATTGCGGGCATGGCTTGCGGCGATATGGCGAAAGAGCAGACCGACCAAACTCTAAAACCAAGCCACGTTATATATGCCGTTTCAGTATGGAATTGAAACTTGAGCGTTGCTTGCCTGAGCAGATAATGGAAAGTCAAATATCCGAAGTGGTTTTGGAAGCCTTAAAGGTTGAAATTGCATTAGTTCAAAAAGCAAAACGGCAAGCTGAAAAGCGGAGCAATGGGCTGGTTGGCAAGCATGACAAGCTATTGGCAAGGCAAAAGCAACTGACCCTTGACCTTGACAGGTCAAAAACAGCCAAAGAACAACTCTTTGAAAGGTTTGCTGATGGCAAGCTATCCAAAGAGCAATACATTCAAGCAAAAGCAGAGCAATCCGACAGCATATCTAAAACCGAAACAGAAATCAAGCAAATTTCTGTCGCAATATCGGACATTAAACTTCTTGGCAAGAATGACACGAAATGTGATATAATATTGCCGTATTTGGGTGCGAAAGAGGTTGCGAAAGAGATGGTGTCTTTGATAAAACGGATAAATGTTTATGCTGATAACCGATTTGAGGTATTGTTCACCTTTTCCCGATAAGTGGAAATTTGTAGAAATATGTCAGTAGTGTTACAAATGCGCTGCAATTTCAATATTTTTTTAGTCCTGACTTGACACAGCCTAATGACACCTTCGAGCCCGGATCCACTTTCAAAATTGTTACATCAGCGGCAGGGTTGGAGCGTGGCGTGATTGATGTGGATACCATGTTTGTATGCACGGGTAGCCGCACCGTAGGTGGGCGGCAAATTGGTTGTTGGCGACGGCCACGCAGCCACGGCAGCCTAAATTTTATCGAAGGTGTACAGCACAGCTGCAACCCTGTGTTTATGGAGATTGGCGAAAGATTAGGTGCGGAAGTTTTTCACGAATACATGGGCATTTTTGGCTTTACAGAGCGCACAGGGGTGGATTTGCCCGGCGAAGCAGTGGGCATCATGTTTCCCGTGGAAAAAATCGGGCCTGTGGAGCTGGCCGTTATGAGTTTTGGGCAAAGCTTTCAAATTACGCCTTTGCAACTTATGCGGGCGGCAGCGGCAACTGTAAATGGCGGCTACATGGTAACACCGCATGTGGGCATGAAAATTGTGGATAACGAGGGTAGTCTATTAGAGCAGTTTTTCCACGAGCGAGGCAGGCAGGTAATTTCGCCCGACACATCTGAATTGATGAAGGAAATTTTAGAGTCGGTGGTATATGTGGGCACGGGGCACCGTAGCTATATACCTGGTTATCGTATTGGAGGCAAAACAGCAACCAGCCAAAAATTACCAAGGGGCAGTGGGCGTTACATAGCGTCATTTTTAACATTTGCCCCCGCCGAAAACCCCGAAGTGATGGCATTTGTGTTAATTGATGAGCCAAAGGGCGCATATTATGGTGGGCAAGTTGCAGGACCCGTGATGAAGGAGCTTTTAGCGAGTATTTTGCCTTATCTGCAAATTGCCCCTGTGTTTAATGAAGAAGAACTTGCTATGGACGGCGTTGGCCAAGTAGCCGTACCCAGCCTTGCCGGACAAAATTTGACGGTAGCACGGCAGGTGCTGGACAAATTAGGGCTGGAAGCAGAGGTTTTTGGCACGGGACGCATGGTAAACAGCCAGTTTCCCTTGCCTAACGAAATTATAAACCAAGGCAGTCGGGTGATTTTATATATGTCGGGGCAATAAACCTATTGCCAAAAGGTGGAAATTGTGTTAAAATTTCCGAAAAGGTTTTGTGAGGACGAATATGAAAATTAACGATGTGGAAATATATGGGATTTGCATAGATTCCCGTAAAGTTAGGGCAGGGGATTTATATGTTTGCATCGAAGGCTTGCATGTGGATGGGCACGATTTTGCCCAGCAGGCAGTTAATGCCGGGGCCGTGGCGGTTTTATGCGCCACGGGCAGGGAAGGGGGTATGCCCCAAAATGCAGCAATAATCACCGCTGATGATACCCGGCTTGAAATGGCGCATTTATGCCATCGGTTTTTCGGCAACCCCGCAAAAAACATGAAGCTGATAGGTATCACAGGCACCAATGGCAAAACATCCACCGCCGCCTTTTTGGAGAATATTTTGCGCAAAAACGGAAAAAAGGTGGGTAGCATCGGCACTTTGGGGGTACTGCTGGATGGCGAACCAGTAAATATACCCTTCGCCACATCCACCACCCCCGATACGGTGGAATTATATCAAATTTTGGGTGTTATGGCAAAAGTCGGAGCAGAATTTGTAGTGATGGAAGTTTCGTCCCATGCCCTTGCATTGCACAAGGTGGCGGCATTAAAGTTTGAATTGGGGCTTTTTACCAATCTCAGCCAGGACCATTTGGACTTCCACGGCACCATGGAAAATTATCGCCTTGCAAAGGCCGGTTTGTTTGACCTTTGCACCACAGGTATTATTAACCACGATGATGGCACTTGTGATTTTTTGCTGAATTATGCCCCGAATACCTGTGAAATGCTAACCTACGGCATAAATGGCGGCGACTATCACGCAAGCAATTGCATATTGCAAAGTGATGGTATTAGGTATATAATAAAGGGTCAGGCAGTTGATGTGCCAATACCCGGCAAGTTTACCGTGTATAACAGCCTTTGCGCCTATGTTGCTGCAATGCGGCTGGGGCTTGCCCCCGATCAAATTGCAGCGGCTTTTGCTGATATGCAGGGGGTAGGGGGGCGCATCCAATCAATCCCCAATAACCACGGCTTCTCTGTGATTGTTGATTATGCCCACAGCCCTGATGGGTTGGAAAACATAATCACCTCCTGTCGGGAGTTTACGAAGGGGCGAATTATTACCATTTTTGGCTGCGGCGGCGACCGTGACGGAGCTAAACGCCCAATTATGGGCGAAGTTGCCGGGCGGCTTTCAGATTTGGTTATTATCACCAGCGACAATCCCCGCAACGAAAATCCCGAAGTTATTATTAAGCAAATAGCAGAAGGAGTCATGGGTTGCGATTACCAAAAAATAACAGACCGTAAAGAAGCGATTATAAAGGCCATAAGCCTTGCCCTGCCTGATGATTGTGTTATTATCGCAGGTAAGGGGCATGAAGATTACCAAGAGTTTGAGAATGGGCGGCGCATGTATTTTGATGATGCACAAATCGCCCGTGATGCGCTGGGGGTGCAGCCGTGAAGCCATTAAAATTATCAGAAATTGCCCGTGCCGTGGGTGGCCAGCTTAACAATTCTGCCATGGGGGACGCTTTTGTACGTGGTGTGTCGTTTGATACCCGTGAAGATGTTAAGGGCAAGCTTTTTGTGCCCTTACAAGGCATAAATGCGGACGGGCATAAGTACATGGAGCAAGCCTTGCAAAAAGGTGCGGTTTGCACATTTAGCCAGCAAGAAACTGATATTTGTGCCATTTACGTGGATGACACAAAACAAGCCCTAATGGATTTGGCAGAATATTATAGAAGCCTGTTTAATGTGACTATTGTGGGCATTACGGGCAGCAATGGCAAAACATCTTGTAAAGATATGGTTGCCTCGGTACTATCCCAAAAATTTAATGTGGTTAAAACCCTTGGCAATTTTAATAACGAGATTGGTTTGCCATCCAGCATTTTTAATATTGATGAGGATACAGAGGTTGCTGTGCTTGAAATGGGTATGAACAACCGTTGGGAAATACATCGTCTGTCCAAAATTGCCCGCCCAAATGTGGCAATTATTACCAATATTGGTGTGGCGCATATTGAAAACCTTGGCAGCCGGGAAGAAATTTTTAAGGCAAAAAGCGAAATTACAGACTTTCTCGCCCCTGATGGGCGGGTGTTTGCCTGTGGCGATGATGATTTTTTACCCCAATTGGACACCCGTGGGGATGTGACATATTATGGATTCGGCACATTAAATACCTATCAACCCACCAATCATGCAGATAAGGGTCTTGATGGCTCGTCGTATACAGTAGCCCTGCAAAATGAGGATTTTGTGGATATTAACTTACCCTCTCCCGGCCGCCATATGGTGCTAAATTCCCTTGCGGCGGTGGCTGCGGGGGACTATATGGGGCTTTCCGCAAATCAAATTGCCCAAGGCATTGCAGGCTACCAATCCTCCGGAATGCGCATGGATGTGCGAGATTTGAAGGGTGGCGGCAAGCTGATTGTGGATTGCTACAATGCCAATCCCGATTCCATGAAGGCAGCTTTGCAAGTGTTGTCCACAGCAAAGGGGCGCAAAGTCGCTATTTTAGGTGATATGTATGAATTGGGCGAAGAAACCGATAAAATGCACTATGGCTGTGGCGAATATGCCGCAAAACTGGGAATTGATGTTATTTACTGCATTGGCGAACATGCCCAACATATTTTTGAAGGGGCAGATAAGGGTGGGGCTTGGTCAATAGCCCATTTTATCAACAAAGATAGTTTTTTACAATCCTTTGGTGGTGTGCAGGCGGGTGATACGGTGCTGTTAAAAGCATCCCGCGGCATGAAGTTGGAGGAAATTGCAGATAAATTGGAGAGAGAATAATGGATTACTCTTATTACAGTCAGCTAAGCTTCCATACTGCCGTTTTGGTGGCTTTGATAGCCTTTGGTGTTGCCGTTGTACTTGGCCCAATCGTTATCCCTATACTGCGCCGCCTTAAATTTGGTCAAAATGTGCGGGATGACGGGCCAAAAAGCCACCTTTCCAAGGCGGGAACACCATCAATGGGCGGCTTTGTTATTGTTGTTGCAATTGCCGCCACATCGGGTTTTTTTGCAGGATTTGATATTTACTGGATGCTGGTGATGTTTCTTATGGTTAGCTTTGGCGCAATTGGCTTTATGGATGATTATATTAAGGTCGTTAAGAAGCGGTCACTGGGCTTGCGGGCTTGGCAGAAGTTTTCGCTACAATTTATCGCCGCTGCCATCTTTGTGCTTCTGTTGCGTGTTAATGATATTCAAACGCTGGTGTTTGTGCCGTTTAGCAATGGTTTATACTTGGATTTGGGCTGGTTTATGCCCATCTTTATCCTTATTGCAGCCCTTGGCACAACCAATGGCGTAAATTTTACCGATGGGTTGGATGGGTTGGCATCAGGCGTTACCTTGATAGTTTGCCTATTCTTCCTATACACCGCCTTTGTGGTGGATAGCACGCTGGCATATGCGCTGGCGGCGGCAGCGGGTGCGTTGCTGGGCTTTTTGCTGTTTAATTCCCATCCGGCAAGGGTTTTTATGGGGGATACAGGCTCGCTGGCTTTGGGTGGCTTTGTAACAGCAACTGCCATAATTTTACAAATGCCTCTGCTTATTCTTATCGTGGGTGCGGTTTATTTGATAGAAGTTTTGTCGGTTGTGTTGCAAGTGGGCTATTTCAAGCTTACCGGTGGTAAACGGCTGTTCAAAATGGCACCTATCCATCATCATTTTGAACAGATGGGCTGGCCGGAAACCAAAGTGGTGTCCATCTTTTACATTGCCACTGCAATTTTCTGCTTTATCGGCTTTTTGGCAATCGCCAATTTGTAACATGTGCGCTGTAAAGGGTGTAAATAACGCAGTTTGGACAACTTCGCCACAAAACACCAATGTTGTGATAAATTTGCTTTACTTACTGAATAACCAAAACAGAGGGCGCACTTATGTACCCATAATGAACGTGGTACGTGCGCAAAATTTATATTGGAGGTACAGATGACAGATTATCAATTATTAGGACAGTTAATATCCAGTACAATAGTCTTGATCTCAAAAGACTTGGCATTAATACCACATGATAAAAAAGAAATTTGTGTGTTCATCGAGCATAACGAATGGGGTCTTGCATTTGAACAGTTATGTGCCGCTTTATGGCAAGACAGGATTGCTGTCTCACAAGAAAAATACGATGCAATAAAAGCTATGGGTGAGATAATGGAGCTTGAAAGCGATTTGTGGAGCAAAATTATAGTTGAATAATTTTGGGGAAGATGAGCACTACACCAAATAAGCATTAGTAACGTTATTTCCACCCTTAGCAACATGAGTTGTAAGATTTTATTGTAAGGACAATAACAAAGGGGTTCCGAAAGCGGGTGTGGTTATGAATATTCGATTTGATGACACCAAAAAAGATTTGCCCCAAGAGGCATTGCACTGTTTGTTTATGGCCGCCGGCTGGTCAGACGGGTCAGAAACCCCAGAAATGATAGAGTATTTTAACAAGCCATTTATAAACTCCACCCTCGTGGTTTCTGCGTGGGTAGGGGATGATTTGGTCGGTACGGTTCGGGTGTTAAGCGACAAGGTGTTTAGGTCAGTAATTTACGACTTATTGGTATTGCCAGAATACCAAAATATGGGTATAGGCAGGGAGTTGGTCAAGCGATGTATTGGCCATTATCCAAATTCCGAATGGCTGGTTCAAACAACCGACAAAATAAGTGGATACTATGAAAAGCTTGGTTTTGAAATCAATAACAACACTTTTTTAACTATACCTTGTAAGTGGTTTTAAGTTTTTACCGTCATTGCAGGGATAGAGCGAGGGATTATTATGGGATATACTGGCAAAAAAGTTTTGGTATGCGGCATGGGTCTGTCGGGTACGGGGGCAGCCCGCCTTTTGCTTGCCCATGGCGCAAGCGTAACTTTGTGCGATTTGCGTGAGGAACCTGCCGTGGAAGCGGATTTGCTGACGCATGAACGGGTAAGCACACATTTTGGTAAAAACCCGGATGATATATTAGGCGAACACCAACTGATGGTACTAAGTCCCGGCATACCAACAGATTTGCCTTTTGTAGAAGCTGCCCGCAAGCTAAGCATACCTGTTTGGGGTGAAGTAGAGCTGGCAAGCCGCCATTGCAAGGCGCAGATTATGGCAGTTACAGGCACAAATGGCAAAACCACCGTTTGCTCGCTGGCTGGGCAAATTATGGCCAAGGCCTTCCCGGGCTCGGTTATGGCGGGCAATATTGGCGTGTCTTTTTGTGGTCTGGTGGAAAGTGTATCTCCCAATGCTTGGGTTGTAGCGGAAATATCCAGCTTTCAATTGGAAACCATACATAGTTTTCGACCAAAAATATCTGCGGTGTTAAATATGACTCCTGACCACCTAAATCGCCATAAAACCATGGAAGCCTATGTTGCCGCTAAGGAACGCATATACGAAAACCAGACCGAAGACGATATTTGTGTGTTAAATTTTGATAATCAGCACTCTCACACTATGATTGCTAAAACACCTGCCAAGCCCATGCTATTCAGTAATAACGAGCTTGATAAAGGTGTGTTTATTAAAAATGACGGCATTTGGATTAGGTGGCATTTTTTAGGAATAAAACTTGATGTGGAAGTGATAAAATTAGCGGATATTCCCATTCCCGGCAGCCATAATGCGGAAAATGTAATGGCGGCAATTGCTATGTGCGCCGCCGCCGGTGCGCCCCTTGACATAATTGCGGCAGGCATAAAAGCCTTTAAGGCGGTAGAGCATCGGCTGGAATTTGTTAAGGAAATTGATGGCATCAGTTATTATAACGACTCCAAGGCAACCAATGTGGATTCGGCAATTAAGGCAATCACGGGGCTTTCTCAGCCCACTATACTAATTGGCGGCGGCCACGATAAGGGGCTGGATTTTGGCGAAATGGTGAAAGTCTTCCCGGGGCGCGTAAAGCACTTCATTGTCATCGGCGAAACAGCAGATGCCCTAATCGGAACCTGCAAAGCCCATAATTACCACGACTATGAGCGTGCCAATACCTTAAAGGATGCAGTAAATATAGCTGCCGCACGTGCAGAAGCAGGGGATGCCGTCTTGTTATCACCAGCCTGTGCTGCATTTGATATGTTTGACAATTACGAACAACGTGGCAGGGTATTCAAACAATTTGTGCGAGAGTTGGGGTAGAACGTGACGGATATGGACATCATTTTGTCCCGCAGATATAATAATAACGGGGATTTTTGGGCAACGGCGGAATGGTAAATCGGCAAAGGGCGCACCATTCCCCACATATTCCAGCGCATTAATGCTGGTAGAACTGGGCATGAAGCCTACCGACCTAATTATGCAAAAGGTGGCAGAACTCTTCTTTGCCACATGTCGGGATGACGGATGATTTAAGTGACAGCCCGACGGGGCAATTTACCCTATAGGCACATTGTTTATGCAAGTGAAATACCCACTATGAGGTCTTGGCAGTCTTGGAATCCAAGATGATTTATGGCCGAATTGTAGTGGAGAGAACTTCACCAAAACCGGCAAAATCCGGACTGTATTTTTGCGCCAAAGGAAGATCGAGCAAATTAGCAACAAAGCTGTGTCACGAAATTTTAACAAATCTCGGGAGGTGATTTTTTGTCAACCCAAAGTCACAGAAATAACGATATAATCCCTTTCCCTAGCAAGCAGGAATTGGAAACACGAAGAAAAGGCAACCAAGGCAATCGCATAACCATTAGGGAATATGACCACATCATCTTCATCAGCACCGTGGTTTTGGTGGGCATCGGACTTGTTATGGTGTTGTCTGCCAGTTATTATTCCGCCCTGCATTCCGGTAATGTGTATGATTACTTCACCATGCAAGCTGTGGGGGCCGGTTTGGGGCTTTTGGGCATGTTTTTTGCTGCAACTGTCAACTACAAATTAATATCAAAATTTGCCACCATATTTTACATATTTGCCAATGGTTTGCTTGTTTACACAGCTTTGTTTGGTATCGAATTTCAGGGTGCGCGCCGCTGGGTGGCTTTTGGCCCTGTAAACTTTCAGCCGTCGGAATTGGCAAAGGTTGCCGTTATCCTTATGCTTGCAATCTATATAAACCGCAACAAAAACCGTGTTAGCACTGCCAAAGGGCTGGGTGGATACATAATTTTAACAATTTTGCCCGTTGGCCTTGTTCTTTGGGGGCGCAATTTATCTACGGCTATCATCATCGCTGCCGTTGCTTTTGTAATGCTGTTTATTGCCAGCCCTTATTTTTGGCGTTTTATCGCTTTTGCAGCCGCCGCTGTTGGTGCGGTAGTTGGTTTTTTACTTGTGGACTATCATTTTATGGGCGGTGTACGTGGCTCTCGTTTTATGGTGTGGCAGGACCCTTTTTCAGACCCCAGCCGCTTTGGCTTTCAAACCATCCAATCACTTTTTGCCATTGCCAGCGGCGGTTTGTTTGGGCGTGGCTTAGGCAATTCTATGCAAAAACGATACTATCTACCAGAATCTCAAAACGACTTTATTTTTGCTATTATTATTGAAGAGCTGGGGCTTTTTGGCGGCGGTATTGTACTATTGTTTTTCGCTGTAATTGTGTGGCGTGGTGTAAAAGTGGCCATGGACAGTCGTGATATATTGGGCACCCTTATAGCAACAGGCATTACTACCATGATAGCTGTTCAAGTTATCATCAATGTAGGTGTTGTTACCAATTTTATACCAAACACAGGCATTCCGCTACCCTTTATTAGCTATGGAGGTACAAGTATTGCTGTGATGATGACAGCTGTGGGACTTTTGATGAATGTGTCACGATACCAGAAAGCGGGGTAAGCAGAAACCGCTCTGCCTGCCCAATAAGGCAACCCCGCCGCCCACTTTTACCGAAAATTGGGATATCAAATAGCCCAAAAAAGCAGGAGCATGCAGGGCATGATGATTATGAGGCTTACTTAGCGCATTTGGCTAATGGCGGATATTAATGTGTCAATATCCCGTTTGCTGTTGTGTATGCCAAGGCTTGCCCGCAGCATACCCATGGGCGGCATTCCGTTTTCATAGTAGTTATGGGTTAGGCGGCGCACATATGGATGGGCACAAAAGCCTGAACTGCGTAAAGAGATATCCCATTTTTCCGCCAAATATCCCGCAACCACTTCCGGTAGGATGCCCGCTACTTTGAAGGGTATGATGCCAATTCGGTCATCAGTGTGTAAATTGTCACCAAAAAGGGTTACGCCCTTTATTTTTTGCAAGCCTTGTATGGCATGCAACATCAACTGCTGTTCATGCTCTTGTATACGTGCAAAACCAGTGCTTGTCAGCTTTTCCATTGCAGCTTGCAGCCCCACAACAGCGGGAAAGTTAGGCGAACCCGCCTCATACAAATAGGGTGCGTTGGCGTAAACCGCTTTATCATCTTCTACAGTGGTTACAGTGCCGCCGCCGTAAAATTGAGGCTTGTGGGCATTTAGCACATCAATAAGCCCAACAACCGCACCGCCACCAAAAGGCGAATACATTTTGTGAGCAGAAAACAGGAAAAAGTCGATATAATCGTCAACACCATTACCTATCATGGAAAATTGGCGGTGGGCAGCAATTTGTGCCCCATCCACAATAATTCTTGCACCATATCTGTGGGCAACACGGGCAATGGCGTGTACAGGGTTAACATAGCCCGTAACATTGGATGCCGCTGTCACAGTAACATATTTACGCATATTTGTGTATTTACTGCTACTTAAAATCTTCTCAAAATCATCTAAAATAAGCCGCCCTGCACCATCAACCTCAACATACTCCACAACCGCCCGTTCTTTCCAAGGTAAATCATTGGCATGGTGCTCCATCCGGGTACTTACCACCAAAACATTACCGCCGGCCGTTAACGAAGATGCCAATTTATTCATACCATCAGTTGTGCCTGCCGTGTAAAAAGCGGTATACTTTGGATGGTCTGCACCAAAAAACTTTTTGATGACATCCCTGCCCCTTTCGTAAATCTCCGTACAGCGGCGGGATTGTTTGCCGCTTCCACGCCCAATGGAACCATAATTTTTAAGCTGACGCACAACCTCATCCACAACAGAAGGGAAGGCCGGCGTTGTAGAGGCATTGTCCAAATTTATCACTTTTATCACCCCCTGCTACAAGCTATGCAAGTTTTGATGAAAAAGTTACCACCCCATCGTAGGGGGAAACGATGGGGTGGTTTTCAAAATTTTTGGTTATTTACGGAAATTCTGCAAAAATCATTATATCAGATGGGTTGACGACAGCATATACTACTGATTCCTTTTTCAAGCCCAACCGCTCGATGGAGTCCATGGTGACGGTGGCGTTAACCATTCGCCCATTATCCACATCAATCAAAACCCTGCCGTTTATAGGGCCTTCAAAAATTTCCGCAACTTTGCCTTTGAACTGGTTACTGGCACTTATGTCCAATGTTTTCACTAAATCCCTCCTCACAAACCAATCTTAATTCTATGATTGACTTGTTTAGGGATGTTTATTCAATATGCTTTGCAACTTCTGCTTGCTTATCGGTTATGTTTCCCAAAATATTGGTTTCTTTCTTGGATGCCGTCATATTACATTCGCCAGAAAAAGCTGCACCTGCCGAAATTTCCAAGGTAGCGCAGGTTATGTTGCCGTTTACCACCCCGCCTGTGTTAATGTGTACATCATCCACCGCAATTAAGTTGCCCTTAACATTGCCCCGCACCACAACGGACTGGGCTTCGATATTCCCGAGAACATTACCTGCCTCGTCCACAACAACAAGGTCGTTTGTAGATATGTCACCCACAAAATAGCAATTTATGGCAATTTTGCCAATGCCCGACAGGGTGCCACCCTTAAAAGTTAACCCCTCTGCTAAAACAGAGCCGGCCGCCTGTGGAATGGAAACTATTTCAGGTTTTTGGTTTTTGGAACGCTTCATACAATTTCCTCCGTGTCCAACTTATTAATACCATTATATACCGTTTTATCCAAAAATACAAGTTTATTTTTGGTGTTGAAAAATTTAGTAAGATGGTATATAATGTATATAGATAATAATGCAGCTTGAGAGGAGCAGCAAACAATGGCGCAAAGAGACTTTCATGAGTTTGATTTTGTATATTTGAACGAAAAAGAAGAATTCAAGACCCTGCATGTGGTTTTGACCGTGGCAGACGATGCAAAGCCAAGGTTGAGGCTGGAAATCCATGCTGATGAAGATGTGGATGATGAAGCATTGCGCCACATTGTGTTGGAAATGGAAAGTACCCGCCTAAAATCTATGCGCCTTAATCTGGCGGAAGATTGTGCAGTTATTTTACGTGTTAGTGGGTGTAATGGCAGGCAAGTCGACATGAAAGGGGAAGCCAATGCACAAACTTAACGAACCGCTGTCGGCACACACCACCTTTAAGGTGGGCGGGGCGGCAGATGTTTTTGTGCAACCCGCCAATGAAGATGAACTGTTGGATATTTTGCAGGAATGCCGAAAAAGCAACCGCCCCCACTTGATTTTGGGCAATGGTAGCAACTTATTGGTTCGGGATAGGGGGTTTAGGGGTGCTGTGATTTCTCTGCTGGGTCTCAATGATATGTATCTAATGGATGATGACAGCATTTACGCAGGGGCGGGTGTTTTGATGAAAGATTTGGCGGAATTTGCCCGTGACCATTCACTGGCAGACTTTGAATTTGCCCATGGCATTCCCGGCACGGTGGGCGGTGGCATTTTTATGAATGCCGGCGCTTATGAAGGCGAGATGAAGGGCATTTTTATATCTGCCCGTTGCATTGATGCCCAAGGTGGATTTGTGGAGGCCGGGATAAATGATATGGATTTTGGATATCGCAAATCAGCAGCACAAAGCCGTGGACTAACTATTGTTTCAGCGATTTTGAAGGGCAGGGCAGGGGACAAAGGTGAAATTACCGCTAAGATGTCAGAATTGGAAGCCAAGCGCAACGAAAAGCAACCGTTGGACATGGCCTCGGCCGGTTCAACATTTAAGCGGCCGCCTGGTCATTTTGCAGGCAAACTTATCATGGATGCGGGTTTGCGTGGTTACAGTATTGGCGGGGCGCAAGTTAGTGAAAAACACTGCGGCTTTATCGTAAATAAAGGCGATGCAACATCGGCAGACATACTTGCGCTTATCAAATATGTGCAGGATGCTGTGCAGGAAAAATTTGGTATAAAATTAGAAACCGAAGTTAAAATCATAGGGGAATAGGGAGAGGTATGTCGTTTTCTTCCAAAGTTAAACAAGAAATTTTAACCACCACACCCACAGACAGCTGTTGGGAGCGGGCATATATACGCCAAGCCTACCTGTCCGCAGGCACAATGACGGATCCTAAAAAAAGCTACCATATGGAATTTGCCACCGACCAACTGTACAAACAACGGCTAACCGACGCTTTCGCTTTTTTCGGGCTTTCCCCCAAGAAATTTAAGCGTAAGGGCGTGGATATTTTGTACTTCAAGGAAGCGGAGCAAATTTCCACAATCCTAACCGCAATGGAAACATTGGATGCCCTGTTTGAGTTTGAAAATTGCCGTGTGGAAAAGGATATGAACAATGCCATAAACCGCACTGCTAATGCCGCCGCTGCCAATGCGGACAAGGTTATTTCCGCATCCGTCCGCCACGTGCGGGACATACAGGACATTCAACGAATTGTGGGGCTTTCTGCTTTGCCGCCAAATCTTGTGCAAATTGCCCAAATCCGCTTAGAGCAGCCATTTGCAACCTTGGAGGATATTGGCACACAGCTAACGCCGCCTATTTCTAAGTCAGGCGTAAACCACCGCCTGCGCCGCATTGGGGAAATTGCCGAAAAATACCGCAGAAAGGGGGATTGACCCTTGTCACAATATTACAGCGAACAAGAAGCAAAAAACAAAAAACGCTTGGATGAATTGCGCAAGGAGTTGCCACCCTTCTTATCCCGTTTTTTTGCCAATAGGGCGGACCACACATCAAGCCGCACACGCGTGGCATATGCCTACGACTTGCGTCTTTTTTTCAATTTTCTTACAAACGAAACACGGGAGTTTGGGGACTTAACAGCGCACACATTTGATTTGGAACATTTTGCCAAAATAACAGACTATCACATCGAAGATTTTTTAGATTATCTGGGATTTTACCAATCAGACCGGTATAAGGACAATGCCCAATTTAACGCCGAAAATAAAGCCAGCGGCAAGGCACGCAAGTTATCCACCTTGCGTGCTGTTTTTGCGTATTTTTACAAAAAAGGCCACATTTCCGGCAACCCCGCTGAACTTGTTGATATGCCCCCCGTTAAAGAAAAGGCCAAAGTTTACCTTGATGTGGATGAAATTGCCAATTTACTGGACGTGGCAGAAAACGGTGCGGACTTAACCGGAAGACAAAAGGAATACCATGCCCATACCCGTTGCCGTGATGTGGCCTTGCTTAGCATGCTATCCGGCACAGGTATTCGTGTTTCCGAGCTGGTGGGGCTTAATGTGGATGATGTAAATGTGGATAGGGGTAGCTTTCGAGTGATTCGCAAAGGTGGGGACGAGGCTATTTTGTTTTTTAATGAAGAGGTGGAAATGGCGTTGCGGGATTATTTGGAGGTGCGCAACTTAAAAAAAGGCAAGATACAGGAAGGCCACGAAAACGCCCTGTTCCTGTCCCTGCAAAACCGCCGCATCACCGCCCGTGCGGTGCAAAATTTGGTAAAAAAATATTCCAACCTTGCAGTTGATTTCAAAAAAATAACGCCCCACAAACTGCGCACATCTTTCGGCACAAATATGTACCGCCAAACGGGAGACATTTATCTTGTGGCGGATTTGCTGGGGCACAAAGATGTAAACACTACCCGCAAAAGTTATGCCGACACCAAAGAAGAAGCTGGCCGCCGTGCTGTCAGAAATCTGCGCTTGCGAAGGGATGATTAGCTGTGAAAATCCTAAAAACCGACATATATGAGCCCTTGCAATTATTATTCGAGCAAACAAAACAAGTGCCGCCAAACGAAAGAATGCAGGCCGCTTTGGCAGATAAAAATTGCTTTGGTTTTTATTTGGTGGACGGTGCGGAAAAAGCTGGATTTGCGTTACTGCGAAAATTTGAAGAGCGCAAGTTTTTTCTATGGAGCTTCATTATCGACCACAGGCATCAGGGGCGTGGCAAGGGTAGAGTGTTTTTGCGGCTTCTTTTGGATATTATGAAAAGCGAATACGACACCCAAATTGTCACCACCACCTACAACTTGCGGCAACGAAATAGCAAAAAAATTGTACGAATCTTTTGGGTTTGTGCAGACGGATGTGGTTTACGAAAATGGTGTACGTGAAGTAAACATGATGCTTGATGTGTCATCATAAACTACGAATTTTTTGGTATAATCGCAAATACTCCTTAGCGGAGTTTTGCCAAGAAAAGTCTGCCTCCATGGCGTTTTGCCTCGCCTTGTCAAAATTATTTTGATTGCTATAAAGTTCCAAAGCTTGCTCCATACCCCAAATTATGCCGCCCGCATCGTAATCTTCAAAAACTATGCCCCAACCTTTTCCGCTTTCGCCATCAAAGTGGTGCACAGTATCCGCCAAACCGCCTGTTTTGCGCACCACGGGTATAGCTCCATACCTCATTGCCATCAACTGGCTAAGTCCGCAAGGCTCAAATAGGGAGGGCATTAGAAAAAAATCTGCCGCTGCATAGTATTTATGAGCAAGGTTTGCATCAAATTTGATATTTGCGTGGATTTTGTCAGGGTGGGCGAGAGCGGCACGGGCTACCAATTCTTCCAAATACTTGTCGCCCGTACCAATAATCGCTATCTGAAAATGGTTGCTATTGGTAAAGTTACCAATAATGCTATTTAGTAAATCCACACCCTTTTGCTCCACAAGGCGGGAAACGATAACAAACAACGGCACACCGGGACAAGCGGGCAAGCCCAGTGTGTTTTGTAAATGCGCCTTATTTTTAGCTTTGTTCGCCATATTTTTGCCGTCAAAGTTAGCGATTATAGCGGGGTTGGTGGCAGGGTTATAATCATCAGGGTTTATGCCGTTTAAAATGCCTAAAAGGCAGCCTTCGCACTGATTTAGCACCCCGTCAAGTCCATATCCGCATTGTGTGGTTCGAATTTCCTTGGCGTAAGTGGGGCTTACAGTGGTAATAAAGTCAGCATGGGTTATCCCTGCTTTCATAAAACTTATATTTCCATAAAATTCCAATTTATCCGATGTAAAGCATCCTTCGTTAAGTCCGATTTGGGGTAATACATGGTTGCCAAAAACACCCTGATATTGCAAATTATGGATGGTGAAAACACTGCGCATATCTTTGTAAAATGAAAACTTTTGGAAGTCATCCTTCAAATAAAGCGAGCCAAGCCCTGTTTGCCAGTCATTAAAATGTATTATATGCGGTTGAAAGTCTATGGATGGCAACATGGCAAGGGTTGCCTTGGTAAAAAAGGCATAACGCTGTGCATCATCCTCATAGCCGTACAACCCATCACGGCTGAAATTTTGTTGATTTGCAATAAAATAAGTAGGCAGGGTTGATGAAATTGTGTAAATACCAAAACTAAAGGAATCCACACCCATCGCAACTTCCAATGAATCTATATGGCGAAGCCCGATTAAGTGACCTTTATCCAGGTTTTTGTGCATTGGCAAAACAAGGCGCACATCCGCCCCAAGGGCCGACAAGGCTTGGGGCAAACTGCCCGCCACATCCCCAAGGCCGCCGCTTTTGATAAATGGGGCGGCCTCGGTTGCTACAAATAAAATCTTTAATTTATCCACAAAATCAACCCTTTAACGAATTGTTTCTATCTTTTGACAACGGGGGCATGTATTTGCATAACCGAATGTTCGTCCTTAAAATCTTTTCCATAGACCTCGATGGCGGGTGGCTGGCTGTAATATCCAGATGCTGACAGCCATTTGGAATGGAATGTGCGCCAAAAATCCCCTGTCCAAAGGCACCGTAAACACCCCATCAAGCACTTGATTGGGGATTGCTCGGGCAAGCCCTTCCTTGCCCCACATCTCTCACAAACTGCCTATGGGTGCAGTGCCGCCCTCGTCGTTACACACTCCGCGCCCACTATATAAAAGGCCTTTTTGCTTGCAAATCTCACATTTTCAAAGCATCGTTTCAAATCCATAATCACCTTCCTCTATCTTGACCATAAATTTTCCGAAGGAAATGGGTAGATGTATGGTTTTTGCAAACGAAATCTTGCCGGCGTGATTTCGTACATTTGCGAAAAACTTCTTGTAAACGCTTGCTGGGATGAAAAGCCGTGTGTGTACGCAATTTCTGTAAGTGGCTTGTGGCTGTGGCACAAATCCAATGCCGCACGATACAACGGTATCGGTTAAGATAATTTTAACCATATAACCCAGCCCCTTTCGGATATATCAATTATAACTTAGGCCGTATGGTGGCGCATTACCAAACAACTATAATTCTTGCCGCCCATGCAATGCCCGTAAAAGGGTTACACTGTCAACATGCTCCAAATCCCCGCCAACGGGCACACCGTGGGCAATACGTGTGGTACGAACCCCAAGTGGTTTTAATAGTTTGGATAGGTACATGGCAGTGGCTTCCCCCTCTATATTAGGGTTGGTAGCAAGTATTATCTCGGTTATAAGGGATTCTGATGACAGGCGGGATAGTAATTCTTTAATGCGCAATTCATTTGGTCCAATGCCATCCATGGGAGAAATTGCCCCATGCAAAACATGGTACAAGCCTCGATATTCCTTAGTTTTTTCGTATGCCGCCATATCCTGGGGGGATTCGACCACCATTATCATTCGTGAGTCACGGTCATCATTTTTGCATATGTAACAAATTTCTTCATCAGTTAAATTTTGGCAAAATTTGCAGTATTTTGCTGTATTGCGTGCCGCCAATATGGCGGAGGACAAAGCCAAAGCCCGCTCTTGCGGGGATTTTAGAACATAAAAAGCCATGCGTTGGGCAGATTTTGCCCCAACACCTGGCAATTTGGCAAATTCTTCAATCAAACGGCTAACTTGCGAACCATAGTAATTTGTCATAATCAGCTATACTCACTCTTCAAAACCCGCATCATGATAAAGTCACTAAACTCCCCGTTATGGTAATAGCCTTGCTCTTGAATGCCTTCTTGTTTGAATCCAATCTTGCTCCAAAACTTTACGGCGGCAACATTCAAGGCTACAACACCTATGGACACACGATTCATGCTATAATAATCAAACGCCCTATTTAACATCAGCCGCCCAGCTTCGCTACCAAAACCCTTGCCCTGGTGCTGCGGGTCAGGGATGATTATGGACATATCTGTGCAGTGCCAATGGTTCCACATTCGCAAAAAGCCGGTTTCGCCTATGATTTTGCCGGATAAATCCGTTATTGCCCACCACTCTTCATCTGCATCTTCCGGGCGCAGTATCCTATCTTGCTCCGCTTCTATGGTCGTTGGCTTGTTAAAGCCACATTCAAACATAACTTCCGGTTCGTTATACCAGCGGGCAAAAAACTCGCCATCCTCTTTTTGGAGGGGGCGCAAAATCACTTTATTGCCGATTACCGACTCCTTTATTTTCACTAAAACAACCCCCCGGGCATCCCTGCGGGCATCACCTTGCTCATTTCTTTACTTACCATCTCATCCGCTTGTCGCACCGCCTCGTTAATGGCGGAAATCAATAAATCCTGTAACATTTCCACATCATCAGGGTCAACAGCGGCGGGGTCTATGGTCAGTTCCTTGATCTCTTTTTTGCCTGTGATGGTCACCTTTACCACACCACCACCTGCGGACACTTCCAGCTCTTTTTCATCCAGCTGTGCCTGTGTTTCCGCAATCTTTTCCTGCATTTTTTGTGCTTGTTTCATAAGTTGGTTCATATTAGGCGGCATACCGCCAAATCCCTTGCGCATAATATCCTCCGGTTAATGGGTGGGTAATTATCCCACCCAACAATATTTTGTTGACTACGCCATTATATCATAACGCTAAAAGAAACGCAATATATCATTATAAGCAATTACCACGGCAAGCACCATAATAAGGGCAAAACCGATAAAATGCACCATCCCTTCCCGTTCAGGCGGGATAGGCTTGCGGCGAATGGCTTCTAAGGTTAGGAAAACCATGCGCCCACCGTCCAAAGCAGGCAAGGGCAAAAGGTTGAAAATTCCAAGGTTTGCTGATAGCAAAATGGTAAAATTCATCATCGTCCAAAAAACTGCCATGCCCACGCTCGCTTCGGCTTCTTCTGCCGCCATTGTTGCCCCTTCCACGTGGCCGCCAACCATGTCCACAATCCCGATGGGACCCATCAGGTCCGCAATATTAAAGCCATGGGTGAAAAGGCGAATTATTCCTGTAACTGTAGCACGCATCAAAAAGGTTACATTTTGATACCCCATCGCCACAGATTCCAAAAAGCCCAGTTGGCGCACGGCGGGCTGGTTTTGCAGGCTTGCGGGAATCTGCTCAAAAGTGCCCACGGCTATGCCCCAGTAAAAACCCAGCATCCAGCGGCTTCGCTGCTCGCCATCAACCTCATATTGATGATAGTGGGGAATTACGGTAAAATCCAGCCTTTGCCCGTCCCTATCCACAGTTAAGTTGATGGGGCTACCATCCACATCCAGCAAACCAAGGCGCATGTCACCTTGTACACGGATGCGCCTGCCGTCCATGCGCACAATTCGGTCGCCTTCCAAAATGCCCGCTTCCCGCATGGGGGATGTTTGGGAAAAATCCCGCACTGTGGCTTCTTGCTGGCTGTTAAACATGGTCATCACCATGGATAGTAGAATTGCAAGCACAAAATTTAGTAATGCCCCTGCAAGTATAACTATCATACGGGCCCAAACGGGCTTGGCATTAAAAGAGCGGGGATTTGGGGATTTTTCTATTATATCACCCTCTTCGTCCACTCCATCATCGCTTTCCCCATCCCCAAGCATACGGCAAGATCCTCCAAGGGGGAATAGTTTTAGGGAAAAAATAGTGTCACCCCGCTTAAAATGAAATAAGCGAGGGCCGATACCAATGGAAAATTCTACCACATGTATGCCCGCTTTTTTTGCCGCCCAGTAATGCCCCAGCTCATGCACCAGCACCACAATAGTAAAAACAACGATTGCTAAAATAATTGTTAAAACCAAATTTACGCCCCCTTAAAGTGTCTGGCGGCAAAGGTTTTTGCCCAACTTTCCGCCATTAAAATACTTTCTATACTCAATTGCTTGTTTTCATCATTATATGCAGACAATGCCCTGTCTATAATTGCGGGTATGTCCAAAAATCCGATTTTGCGATTTAAGAATGCATCCACCGCCGCTTCATTGGCGGCATTTAGCACGGTAGGGTAATGGCCGCCTGCTTCCAAAGCTCTATACGCCAAAGCCAAGCACGGGAAGTTTTCCGTATCTGGCTGGTTAAAGGTTAGTGTGTTATGCTCGACAAAATTTAGTCGCTTAAAAGGGTTTGGCAGGCGGTTTGGGTAGGTTATGGCGTGCTGAATGGCAAGCCGCATATCCGGTGCGCCAAGTTGAGCTAAAACTTGCCCATCCACAAATTCTACCATGGAATGGACGATGGACTGTGGATGAACCAGTACGTGGATTTGTTTGGGTGCAAGGTTAAATAGCCAGCGGGCTTCAATAACTTCCAGCCCTTTGTTCATCATTGTTGCCGAATCTATGCTGATTTTTTGTCCCATACTCCAATTGGGATGGGATAGGGCTTGTTCCACAGCAATGTCAACCATTTCGGGCTTTGTTTTGCCACGGAATGGCCCACCTGATGCGGTTAAATAAATTTTATCAGGTAATTGAACATGCCCTGACAAACATTGGAAAATGGCGGAATGCTCACTGTCCACAGGCAAAATTTCAACATTTTTACTGCGTGCCAGCGGCATGATGATTTCACCTGCCGTAACCAGCACCTCTTTATTTGCGATAGCAATGGGCTTACCGACTTCTAATGCTGCGATCGTCGGTAGCAGCCCGGCATTGCCAACCACGGAATTTAACACCAAGTCCACTTCCGATAAGGCTGCTGCATATTTCATGCCGTTTATGCCAAAATCCACTTTGCAAATATTGCAAACGCGCTTTTCTAACTCCAACGCATCATTTTCATCCCAAAGCACAGCCAAATTTGGGCGAAACTTTCGCACCTGCTCTTCCAATAAATCTATATTGGAAAACGCTGTTAAAGCCACCACTTGATGGGTGTTGCTTAAATTTTCCAAAACTTCCAAACTCTGCCGCCCAATGGAGCCGGTAGAGCCTAAAATACTAATTTTCTTCATAAGTCACTTTGCCCTCCCTATGCCACATTGTAAAAGTATATAAGTGCAAAAGGGGCAACAAATAGAATGGAATCAAAACGATCCAAAATGCCACCGTGACCGGGAATGAGTTGACCAAAATCTTTTATACCCACATGCCGCTTAATTGCAGATGCTGCCAAATCACCACATTGTGCGAAAATTGCACCCAAAAGCCCAAAAGCAGCAAATGATAGTAGCCCGATTGTTAAATTCCCAAACTCCCAAATACCCAAATGGTGCAGAATTACCCCATATGTAACGGACAACACCGCCGCCGTAATGGCACCACCAACAGAGCCGGCAACTGTTTTATTTGGACTAAGTTTTGGCACAAGCTTACGTTTACCAAAGGCTTTGCCGCAAAAATACGCCCCTGTATCACTGCCCCAAGCAGCTATAAAAATCATCCACGCCAAATAAAGCCCCAATTGTTGGCGCATAACAACGACTGCAAATATTAGTCCAGTTACATAAAAAAAGCCAAAAACCGCTGTTGTTGCCGAATTTTGGCGTACAAAAAACAAAGGCGTACAAAATGCCAAAGCCACCAGCACCAAAATGGCATATAAACCAATGGGTATGTTTTCCGCAAACATTAATAGGGACACAAGCCCCAAAGTTGCGGCCATTGCGGCAAAGTGCCATCCGCTTAATTTGCCGAAGGCACGGTAAAATTCTATTTGCCCAAGCATGGCCACGGCAGCAATGCCACCAGCCAACCACCAGCCACCAAAATACATCAACACAACAACCAAAGGTAGGGCAATTATGCTGACAATAATCCGTTTAATCAACTTTTGCGCCCTCCAAACCGCCTTTCCCGCTTTTGAAAATGGGTGATGGCTTCATACAGGTGTTTAATCTTAAAATCCGGCCACAAAATGTCTGTTGCATAAAATTCCGAATAAGCAGCCTGCCATAGCAGGAAATTAGATAGGCGCATTTCGCCTGATGTGCGTATTATTAGGTCCGGGTCAGGTAAATTTGCCGTATCCAGCCGTGCAGAAAGTGTGGCTTCATTAATATCAGCAATGGGTATGCTATCTGCTGCCAGTTGGCGCACAGCTCGCAAAATATCGTCCCGACCGCCATAGTTTAGAGCGATATTTAACAGCATACCCGTCTTTTCCTTTGTTATATCTGCTAAATGGGCAATCCTTTCCTGCAAATTAGGCTCAAGGGCGGAAAGGTCACCAATGCAGCGTATGCGTGTGTTGCTGTCTTCTGCATCGCTTATATATTGTTGGATGTATTCGTGAATAAGCCCCATTAAATAAGCCACTTCATCCTCATCACGCTTCCAATTTTCTGTGGAAAAGGCATAAACAGTAAGTATTTCAAAACCTGCCTTATCCATTTCTTCCACCAGCCGCCTTAGAGCTTGCGCACCTGCTCTGTGTCCCGCTGAACGTTTCATAAAAAACTTTTTTGCCCAACGCCCATTGCCGTCCATGATAATGGCAATGTGGCGGGGCAAATTTTGCATGTCAATTTGATTTTTCATTCAATCTCCGAATATAAATAAAATCTTCGCCAAAATGGGCAACTTGATCAAAGCCCATTTTTTGCCAAAAAAAGAGCTTTTGATTTTGAACAACCCAAAGTTATTCTTGCAAAATCTGCTTGCTGGGCAGCGGCCACAATAGCTTGTACGATGCTTTTGCCAAACCCCTTACCCTTTTCATCTTGGTGCACAATAATCTCACTAAGCCATAAATTATCATCACCGTCAAGTTGGGGCAAAAGGTCGCAAATCGCAACAGGTTCCCCGTTTCGCCAAATGCCCACAAATACTTGCTTAGAGGCATCGTAGCCATCAGGCAGGCGGGTAAAGGTTTCTAAGATATCATCCACCTCTACCACCTTGCCCAGCTCCCATGATTGTAAATATTCCCTGTTACTTTCATAAACACCCCAAACATCAGTGTAGTTGACTTTGTTTATGGGCATTATGTCGCATCCATCCAACTCCATCCGCATCATTAAACTGTCATAATCTCCTTGGTTTTTGCATCCACAATTTTGTCAATTTCCTCGATTTTTTTATCGGTTAGTTTTTGCACATCATCTTTGGCTTTTTTTAGTTCATCTTCGGTAAGGGTACTGGCTTTTTGGGCTTTTTCCGCCGCATCAATGGCATCCCTACGGATATTGCGGATGGCAACCTTGGCATCCTCACTCTTCTTTTTTACGTCTTTACTTAGTTCTTTACGTCTATCCTCCGTCAGCGGCGGGAAATTAAGACGAATCACTTTACCGTCACTATTTGGTGTAATGCCCAAGTCTGATGCCAAAATGGCCTTTTCGATGGCCTTAACCATGTTAGAATCCCAAGGGGAAATTTGTAAGGAAGTGCCATCTGTTACCGTAACATTGGCAACTTGGTTAATGGGTGATGCTGTGCCATAATTATCCACTGTCAACTTGTCCAAAACCCGCGGGTTGGCACGCCCCGCCCGTACAGATTCTAAGTCATTGGCAAATGCCGCAACACTTTTGCTCATCTTCTCGTCAAAACTTTTAATGTCAAACATTTTAATTCCTCCTAGGTTTTTATCTTAAAACGCTTTTATACTTTACCTCTCAACACGCATACGAACAGGAACAGTTGTAATAGATTCCACGCCGGTACGTCCCATAGGCCAATCCCAAATCATGATACTACCATCAACATGAACGGCAATTATGCGTTGACCTATATCGGCAGCAACAACATCACTTGCAATAAAAATGGGTTCTGTTTTAATTAGCGAGAATTCATAGGGATTATCTCCCCATTCTATAGTCCAAAACCAAAGGCTATTGTCGCTTCTGATAGCTAAAACATCTATAGAGCCGCTCACGACATCAATCACGTTATACAAAACCACCTTAGGTTCTTCGCCACTGTTGGAAAAGCTCCACAACCTACCATCTTCACCTAATAAGTAAGTTGCTAAGGGACCATGTACAGCTGCAATCACTCCTTCCGCAATACGAACCGGAGTAAATGCACCAGCATTTCTAAGTAGGGCAAAGAAGCTATCGTTTGCGGTTGCACCCCACATATAAAAGTTACCATCATCAGTAATGGCCCAGCTAGCAAACGTATCAACACCCGCAGTGGAAATATTATTCATAACCTTAACAGGCTCGCTTCTGTCAGTTTGTGTTCCGTCACCAATCTGCCCACTATTATTTCTGCCCCAAGCCCAAAGGTTGCCATTTACGTCAACGGCAAGAGTGTGCCCGCTACCTGCAAAAACACTATTAACATCGGTCATTATCTTAATGGGTGCCTCGTTAAAGTCAGGCAAAACAGGTACTAATCTGGTAAATTGTACCGACTCGATTACTTCGTATACAGTATAGCTTCTGCACCGCCAATTCCACAATACCCCGTCATTAGTCAAAACGTAAAGTTTGCCATGAACAACTTCGTCATTAGTAATGCTGGGTTGGTTGTGTGAAATTGTTGCAACATTTTCCATTAACCTTGTAAGTTGTGTTCTTCGTTGTCCCGTGGAAAGGTCAAAAATAGCATTACCCACTTTCCACAAAACCCCGTTTTCGTCCACGGCAAAGCCTGGTGCTTCCCAGCTGGGTGCAACTATTTGCTGGGAAAGAGGTTGATGACTTGCGGGCGACGCTTGGAATGTTTCATTTTCGGTAATGATTCCTATGGATAGGATTGCGAGTAAAACCGATGGCAAAATTTTCCTTTTTAATTTCATGTTTCCTCCTCCTTCGTTAAGCTTCGACACGTGTGCCAATTTGGTAAATAATATCATTATTTCCGGTGGCGCATTTCACAATAGCCTCAGGTTCATCCAAGCCAAAAATGATGGATAGGATGCCCTGTTGCTCGCAAATGGCACTGGCGGCAGTGTCTATCACCGTCATATTATTTTCGATAACTTGGCGATAGGTTATTTGGTTTAACTTGATAGCATCGCCATTTTTGCGGGGGTCGCTGGTGTACACGCCATCCACATTTTTGGCGAATAGCAGTGCACAAGCATCCAGCTCGGCGGTACGTATGGCAGCAATGGTATCCGTGGAAAAAAAGGGGTGCCCGGTGCCTGCTGCAAAAATAACCACGCCCCCTTGGTTCATATGTTCCAAAGCCCGCCTTTTGGAAAATTGCTCGGTAACAGTGCCAACGATAACGGGGGTCATTATCTTGGCATCCACGCCTACCCGCTCAAAGCTGTCACAAAGGTACAGGGCATTCATAACCGTTGCCATCATACCAATCTGGTCAGTGCGTACCTTATCCACTTGGGCATTGTCCCGCCCCCTCCAAATGTTACCGCCGCCAACCACAAGGGCCACGCCAACGCCTTTTTCTACCAGTTCCTTAATCTGCACAATAATTTTTTTTATTATATTGTCATCAAAAAAATTGTTTATCTTTCTGCCGGCTAAGGCTTCACCGCTTAATTTTATAACCACCCTTTTGAACACGCAACCATCTCCCCTGCATTTTCTTTGGTCAAAATAATTTTAGCATATTTTAGTAAAATGCGCAAGATGGATTTTATTTTTTACGTCTACGCCTTTTTCTGCCGCCCAATATGCCTCCAACTGTGTCTTCTAAGGCTTTTTCGGCCTCATCCAAAGTCTTTGTTATAAAATCTGCATAGGGCCTTTTCTTTTTGGAAGGGCGGTAAAGGATGCGCCTTACACGGTTTTGAAATTTGCTTGGCATAATTATCACCTCTATAAACTATATGAAAAAAATGGTAATTAAATTTATTACAAAAGTGTTGACAAAAGGGTGGGGTAGTAATAGAATTGTAATAACTTGAAATTATTACAGGGGGCTAATTTATGGTTAAGCTGGCTTTCATATCGGCTTTGGCATTGCTTGGCATATGCCTTACACAGGATATTTGCCATAAATATATTACAAAAATAAACGAAGTGGCTGCATATTCAATTAGATATGATGCAGGCTGGGATGAAATTAAGCATATTTTTACCCGTGACACCGATGCAGTGGTACGGGATTTGAAAACTGGGCACACCTTCGCCATTCGCCGCACCTTCGGGCGTTATCATGCGGATATAGAACCGCTAACCAAAGAGGATGCTGCTACAATGTACGAAATTTGGGGTGGATGGTGCTGGTCACGACGGCCGGTAGCAGTTTATGTGGGCGGGTACGTTTTTGCAGGCTCTTTAACCAATTTCCCCCACGCAGGGCGGGATGATGCGCCTGCAAATGTTGTTGTTTATGGTCGCTCTGGTGGGTTTGGGCGTGGTGTTAATTTGGATGCAGTTAAGGGTAATGGGGTGGATGGGCATATGTGCCTGCATTTTGCGGGCAGCCGTATCCATGGTAGCGGACGAATTAACCACGACCACCAACAGGCCGTTGAAAGGGCTCGCCAAATTTTGCAAGGCAAATAACCACAACGACATTAGCGAAGCACTTTATGCAAGGTTTCAATTCCCGAGCCATGCTATAATACCATCAGAGGAAGTGGTAAAATGACTTGGCACGACCGGGTAAATAAGGTGATAGATTATATTGAAGAAAACTTGTGCCAGCAAATTGATTTTGCAGAAATTGCCAAAATCGCCGGGCAGTCACAAGTGGTTTTTCAACGGACATTTTCTATTGTAGCAGATATTTCTATTTACGAATACATACGCAGGCGGCGGCTTAGCTTGGCTGGTTTTGATATCCAAAATACCAACCAAAAGGTTGTTGATATAGCCTTAAAGTATGGATACGAATCTCCCGAATCCTTTACAAGGGCTTTTAAGGAGCTTCACGGCGCATCCCCTGCCGCTGCTCGCAAGAAAGTTTTGTCCTCAAAAATCTATCCCCGCATCACTTTCCTGCTTTCCATTAAAGGAGCAGTGGTTATGGAGTACAGGATTGAGAAAAAAGATGCTTTTAAGATTTATGGCGTAGAGGGAATTTTTACCGTGGAGAACGATGCCCACTTAAAGGACTTGCCGGCTTTTTGGCAAAAATTTTGGCAAGAGGGCGATAGTGACAGGCTTATGAATTCCATGGGCAATCCGGATGCTGGTGTGCATGCTATTGGGGGGTATAAGGAAATGGGTGAAAAAGATTATCCGTACATGATTTTTGCCCATTTGACAAAAGGGTGTGACGCCGATGGCTTTGCAACGGAAGAAATACCCGCAGCAACTTGGGCAGTGTTTCGTTCCGAAAAGCATGATGTAAAGGACAGTGCTTCGGTTATACAAGCCCTTTTCAAGCGGGTTTACACAGAATGGCTGCCCAGCGCACCTTTTGTTGCAGATTGTGGTTGCGAACAAGAAATTTACGTTTGTGCAGGCGACGGAATGCTTTATTCCGAAGTGTGGTTGTGTGTAACCCCAAAATAACATGCAAAAGCTTGTAACCCTTCTTCCCAAGCCCTCATACTATGAAACAAATGGGGCAAATCCCCCGGGAAAGGAGGAAGATATATGCATATGAACGGAATGGAAAGGGCGGAACTTTTTGTTGACATGGCTCGCTACGTGGGCAAAACCGTAACCGTCTTCACTGCATCCGGCGGCCTTTCAGGCTCTGGCTTTACAGGCGTTTTGGCTTGTGTGGATGATAGGGTTGTAAAACTTATTACCCGCATTGGCGCACCGCCCGCTTGCCCGCTGGGCAGCACATGCAGTGGTTTCGATAACTTTGACAGCTTTGGCGGCTGTGGCTACGGAGGGCGTGGCGGCTGTGGCGGTTTCTTTGGTGGTGGATATTCACCAGGATTCGGTGGTGGATTTAGTGACTTCTTAGGTGCAGTTACCGAAATCCCACTAAGCGCAATTGTTTCTTTCACCCATAACGCAATTTAATTAAGGCAAATAAAAACGACTTCGGAATGTTCCAAGGTCGTTTTTATTTGATTATTATTTTAATTCTGCAATGGTTATGCCGCTGTCACCTTCACCAAATTCCCCAAGGCGGTGGCTTTTTATATGGGGGTGGTTTTTAAGGTATTTTTGTACGGCCGCACGCAAAGCACCTGTGCCTTTACCGTGAACTATTTCCACCTTGCCCATGTTTGCAAGAAAAGCATCGTCGAGGTATTTGGACAGCTCTTCAAGGGCTTCTTCTACCAACATTCCACGCAAGTTGATGCCGGGTGAAACATATGCAGCTTTGGAGTGGGTGAGGGGAGTTGGCCTTATATTGGATTTGGGTCTATTATCTACCCTAACTTCGCCACCCTCTTCAAGTGACAAATCGGATATTTTGACCTTCATCTCCATGGAGCCAAATGTAACCCTTGCTTGATTTTTCTCCACATCCACAATCTGACCACGTTGCCCGAGGGAGTTTATGAAAACCGCATCCCCGGCCGCCAACTGTCGGTCTATTGGACGCAATTTGCCCATAGCTTGGGCTGTGCCGTCAAAATCCACCACCATATCATCCATTTTGCTTTTTAGCTTTTTGCGGCTTTCCTCCGCTTGTGCTAAATTAACGGGCATGTGCTGTATTTTGCGCATATCTTTAATAATGCTGTCAGCCTCTTCCTTGGCACGCGCCAACATCTCACGTGCCTCCAATTTGGCTTCGTTTAGAATTTTTTCACGGTTTTGCGTTATGCGGCGTTTTTGAGTTTCCAGCTCATCTGCCAGCTTTTGGGCTTCATGCCGAAGTTGTGCTGCACGCTCTTCTTCTACCTCAACGGCTTTTTTAGAGATTTCCAAGTCAGTTATTACATCTTCAAAACGAATATCTTCATTGGTTAGCAGTTCCTTGGCTTGGCTGATAATATCTGCAGTAAGCCCCAGCCTGCCCGCAATTGCAAAGGCATTGGATTTGCCTGGCACGCCAATTAGCAGGCGATACGTGGGTGCAAGGGTTTGCACATCAAATTCCACAGCCCCATTCTCCACCCCGTCTGTGGACAAAGCAAAAATCTTCAATTCGCTGTAATGGGTGGTTATGGCGCACTTTACACCCCTTGCCATTAAATTGCGGATTATGGAAATTGCCAATGCCGAACCCTCTGTGGGATCCGTACCCGAACCAAGCTCATCAAAAAGCACTAATGACTGGAAGGTGCAAAGCCCCAAAATACGTACAATATTAGTCATGTGCGCCGAAAAGGTGGATAGGCTTTGTTCTATGCTTTGCTCATCCCCTATGTCGGCAAAAACACTGTCAAATATAGACAATTTGGAACCAAAGTCCGCAGGGATAAACAACCCCGCCATGCCCATAAGAGAAAACAATCCCAAAATCTTTAATGCCACGGTTTTTCCGCCTGTGTTTGGTCCTGTAATAAGCAGGGCGGAAAATTCATCACCCAACCTAATATCCATGGGCACAACCTTTTCCACATTTAGCAGCGGATGACGGCCTTTGCTAATATTAACCATGCCGAAGTCGTTCAATTCCGGGTTTGTGGCTTGCATATCAAGCGCCAAAGCTGATTTGGCAAAAATAAAATCTAATATAGTTAAGGTTTCCAGATTAGTTTCAAGCACAGGGGTGTTTTCCGCCACATCTGTCGTAAGTGCCGCTAAAATACGCTCCACTTCTTCCTTTTCCTCGGCTTCCAGCTCCTTAATCTTGTTATTTAGTGCAACTACACTCATGGGCTCCATAAAAACCGTTGCCCCGCTGCCTGACATGTCGTGTATCATGCCGGGAAAGGCACCCTTATATTCCTGTTTGATAGGTACGCAAAAACGACCGCTACGGATGGTTATAACTGCATCCTGCAACATATTTTTGTAGGCATTTGAATGGATTACCGATTGCAAAGCCTCATTAATCCGACCGTGGGACAACTTAATGCCACGTCGTATGCCTGATAGCACAGCAGAAGCTTCGTCAGATACTTCCTTTTCGTTGGCGATGCAACGGGTTATGTCTTTCTCTAAACGGTCAGGTATTTCAACTTGTTCAAACAGGGGGTCCAGCAAATCAAGATACTCCCGCCGCTCCACTGACTTGGCATAATTTTGCACTTTGCGGCAAACATAAATAAATTCACCGATGTGAAAAAGCTCCTCTGTGTTTAGTGTGCCGCCAAAACTTGCTCGTTTAAGGCTTGGTGCAATATCTTTTATGCCGCCAAGGGGCAAATGCCCCGCCTTCATGGAAAAATCCAGTGCTTGCTGGGTTTCCGTTAAAGCTTGCTGTATTTGCTCCAAATCTCCCATAGGGGCAAGTTTACCGCAAAGTGCTTTGCCTGCGGGGGAAATCGCCTTTCCCGCCAGCCGCTCTACAATCTTATCAAATTCCAAAACTTTTAATGATCTTGTATCCATCATGATATAACTTCTCCTTGCAAATTTGTCGAAAATATGGTATAGTAGCATTGAGGTGACTTTATGAGTAATTTTAACTCCGCAGCCATTGTTGATATGGCACGGGCGAGAATAGACCATGCAATTAACCAACGTCTGGCGGGAACACAGCAGGGCAGGGGGGTTGACAGGGCTTCCGATGCCCATCCCCAAGCCGCCGGTTCGGTGGAGGAGTTGGAGGGTGCTGATTTTTATCAAATCCTTAACAGTTACAGCCATGCCGTATCAAACACGCCAAGCGGAAATATAAACCCAATTATTGATGCAGCAATTACCGCCGCATCAACCCACCATGGGGTGGATGCCAATTTAATACGTGCCGTTATCCGTGCCGAATCTAGTTACAACCCTTTGGCAGTGTCCCATGCGGGCGCAATGGGGTTGATGCAACTAATGCCTGCCACTGCCCGCAATTTGGGCGTAACAGACCCCTTTGACATTATGCAGAATGTTAATGCAGGCACAACATATCTTCGTAGCCTATTGGAGCGCTTTGGTGGTGATGAGGAATTGGCATTGGCAGGATACAATGCCGGCTGGCCACGAGTGCAACAACACGGCGGCATTCCGCCATTTGCGGAAACCATGGCATATGTGCCACGTGTACTTGGATTTCGTGAAGAATACGCCCTTGCCCAATATCAACAACACGCAGACATAAGAAGGCGATAGATTCGGATCACTTAGGTCTGTGTTTTAACAATTTCATGCATGGCAAACATACGGTTATCCAGCTGGGAAATTTGATTAGCAATTTCTACTAATTCATCACCAAGATGTTGGGGTATTTTGCCATCATATTTGTAGCGCACTTTGTGCTCCAAAGTTGCCCAAAAATTCATAGCCTCTGTGCGTATCTGGATTTCCACTGCCACATTTTCAACTTTGCCCGAATAAAATACAGGCACTTCGGTGATAATGTGATAGCTGCGGTAGCCGCTGGGCTTCGGATTGCTGACATAATCTTTTTCGCTTTCAATACCAATTTCCGGCATGGAGCGCAAAAGTTTTGCTAAAAAATATATATCATCGGCAAAGGGGCATAAAATCCGTATCCCTGCAATGTCCCGCAGGTGGGTTTTGGCACTTTCCGCCGTTATGGTGTGGCCCAGCCTGTGCAGTTTTTGGGCAATGCTTTCGGGGGTTTTTATGCGGCTTGCTACATAATCAATAGCATCCCGTTTTTGGAAGTTTTTTAAGTCCTCATGTACGATTTTAAGTTTTGTTAATAAGGTTTCCAGCCCCCATTGGTAAATGGGTGTTATTTTTTTTAGCTTTTCAAATTCTTCTTCATTAAAGCGTGGGTGCATTCCATTCCTCCGTGCTACGACATATAACCATTTTACCATTTTTGCACCAAAAAGGCAACCTTTTGTTTTACTTACGGGTAGCATCGGTTTCAAAACTCACTCAAACATTACCCTAAAATCAACCTCATCGTCGCCAGGTATTTCAAAAAAATGATTTATGTCCTCTGGGTCAGTTAAGATATAACCCATCCCACCTTTGCGAATTTCATCATTTCGTTTTTGAATATTTTTATACCGCCGCTCCTCCAAAGTATCTATGTAGTGAAGTTCGCATACAATATTCATGTCACCATAGGTTTTTCGTAACTCATCACGCTCGATACGTGACCAAAATCCATTGGCAAAGATAACGGTTGCACCAGCCTTTGCAACTTCCCCCGCCATGCGTTTGGTGTAACCATCAACCCATGAGTGGTATTTGTAAAATTGTTCTTTATTATTTTTGTACATTTCTCCCCCGAATAAACCGAGCATTATTTCATCGTGGGATATGATTACGGCATTAAGTTTTTCGGCAAGCCTTTTTGCATAAGTGGTTTTGCCGGAACCCATTTTGCCACAAATTAGTATCACTTTTCCCATAGGCAACCCATCCAAACATATTTTGTATAATTATAACACAACTAATGCGGCAAAGTCACGAAAATATTTTTGACTCAGCTTCCCTTTTTGTAAGCAATGTGGTATAATGGTATTACTTTCTTCGAAGGGAGGGGTGTTTGTGCATATAAAGCGAGGTTGCTTAAAGAAATGCAAGTCGTTATTACGTTTTAAGATGAATCAAAAGCATAGTATTCAAAATTCCAAAATTGCTCTGTTTCAAAATTGGTCGCAGCCAAAATTGAACAGGGCATTTTTTATTTTGAATTGCAGATTTAGGTGCTGATACAAGTGGAATAACGCCGACCACAGCAAGAATTTTATTTTAGACCAGCTATCAAAAGTCGAGCCCCAAATTGAAAAAATCTAAATAAATTTTTGACTTGACTTTTGACATGACAAAAAGACCATCGTTAATGGCCTGGGTAATTTTATTGATATGGTTGGTTAATGGTGCGGTGTATAGGGTTTGCTATCCCTTAATACAGCATAAACAATGCAAATGAGCTGGACTATAGTCAATAAAGTAGACACAATTTCGTAAAATAATTTATCATTCACCACCAAATCCCTTCTCCTTCTCATTAGGTGGAAGAAAATCATTGGCAGAATGTGGTCTGTCTTTGTTATA
>Ga0131853_10001798_pt1 | contig 38379 bp, 22 predicted proteins | sample TergutLab28metaG_FD_92764 | JGI IMG/M metagenome (GOLD analysis project Ga0131853, IMG submission 92764) | Labiotermes labralis P1 segment gut microbial communities from Petit-Saut dam, French Guiana - Lab288 P1 (version 2) (version 2) | ecosystem: Host-associated > Arthropoda: Insects >... | reverse complement strand
GCCTACACAACACAACAAGTACTCGCTAGCTCCTGAAGATGGACGTATTAACGTCTGAAACATGTTGAGCAATATATAATAAAGCAAGTGTCATCTAGTTGGTCAACCTTTACTCAAATATCACTAGAAACGTTCATCTAATTCTCGGTTTCGAGGAGTCATATTCACACTTGTAACAATGTAGGAATGCAGAACGCACTCCTCAGGTCAAGTGGCTAAGAAAATAGCCCGAAGGATCGAGAAGTGTTTATACATTTATAGTAGATAGAAAACGGGAGTGAAATGCTAAGTGTTCTGTATATAGGACCTTATTAACCTACGCGAATTGTTTAAAGGAACCAGCAACAAAGTGCTTGTATAAAACTAAGTTTCATTTACCGTATGTGGGGGTTCTAAACAAGATAAATGGAAAAGTGGTCTAGGTTTTTAATTTAGTAAATGACGCAAAAATGTTTAACTTAATTTAGAGTAAAATTTACATGCATGAAATAATTTACTCTGCCATGTTAAAGCACAAAGAGACATTAAATTTTACTAAAACTCGTCCATATTAAAGTGTCCGTAGTTACATAAACTGTACGGTTGACAGTGGGACTGCATAAGTTTTAAATTATAAAATTGTATCACTAAATATCAGGGTGAAAAGTATGTCCCATGACTTCATACAACACCAAAGTATAATATTCTACAACAAATTCGTGTAAAGGGATGGACCCTAATATAATGTACTGTCTGCAGGGGGTTTGGAATTGAACAATATGAAGGCTGGCCAGATGGAAGCAGCGAGGCTGTACAATGCTCTGTTCTGTCAGCAGATAAACCCTCTGCTTAATTCAGTAACGCACACCTTTCATTAAAGTCATATAAAAATAAAACCCTTTTCCCTTGTGTGTTTCATTTTTGTGATCACAAAAAATAATGAGATGAAATACTAGAAACGTATTTAATGAATGTCAAACACAATATACGGTACGCAGCAGATATTTCAGTACAAATTGTGTAGCGTTTCGGATATATAGATGTATAGATACATACGGCGTGTCGCATTTGAATCGATAAAAATAAATATCTGAATATTTATTGCGCAGATATGTTACCAGCACAACAGCGCACTTGACACGAATGGCAAATTGCGTTGTTACCTTTCATGTTTATGTGTAATATGCACAATATCACACACAGAGAATAAAGATAGTAACAGTGACCAACATACTGGACACTGTTAATCACATAAGAACATGCACAATACACAACACATGCAGACTTCCGTAGTATATTCCTGTCTTCCTAATCTTAGAATTCGTGGATCAGAGTTTTTCTTACGTAGCTAAAAATCATTTGTTGAATCACAAAAAAAATCCGTCTTTTAGGGAAAAGAAATATCCGTTTCCTGAATTTCTGATAAATAATAGTAGGTTTCCATTAATAGTTTAAAATAATAGATCGAATGACTATAAAAAAAGAAAACCTTACACCACGCATATTTATTGGAAAACATATTGTACATATATATATATAGGCCACGAAGGTCCTTAGGGTGAGTAGAAGTATCGCTCTACTCTTTCCAGGACCTCGGCACTAGATGGGAGTGGGGGGTCAGCCCCACGCCCCGGCCCCTCTACCCCCGGGAAAGACCCGGTACCCATTGTACAGGAGGCTGGGTGGGCCCCAGGGCCGGTCTGGACAGGTGCAGAAAATCTCGCTCCCACCGGGATTCTATATATAATATATATGTTATATATACTTATATATTGGATGTACTGATGTTTATTTCAGTACAGGTTTAATTTTACTCAGGTTTTAGTTATTGTTACGTAACCCCGTGGAGCAGAATTGATCTTGAGAAGCTATTACTAGCACATCTGCTTAGAAAATTTTGGTCTTTTATTAAATTCAGTGTTCATATTCGTTATTACACGACCATGGATTTTATCGTCGGCCAGCAAAATGCAATTCACAATCTTACTCCTTGTTTCTTTCAAGACAAATCAACTTTTAACGTTGCGGTAGCTTGGTATGGGATGTCATATAATTTGGTTGATAAATCCAAAGTTTCGGAGGGACCAGTTGTTTTTATTTTCACCCTGAAGATGGAAGCAGCAGTTTCTTCTCATAGCTCAGTATATATATATATATATATATATACATTCGAAGGGTATGTAATAACCGCCGTCGGAACTTCCAACATCGCGTTCACAACACTCCACCACTATAGCATTATAATCCGGCAATATTTTTTTAACTCAATTTTACACTCAATTTTCCCTACATCAAAAATTCCAGCTTTACAATTTAAAATCGATAAGAGCATACTTTATTCTAAATAAAACTATCCTGACGTAAGCAGCATTTAGCACATGATCGAACCTTACAAAACAAACTAACCCGCTCCTGAAGATAGGGGATTAACCCCCCACCATACACAAAAACCACATTCGCAGGCCAGTCCTTCTCTTCTCCAGCTTCTTCTGGTCATTCCAGAGACCGTTGCTTCCGTACCTACTGCCGCAAACTCACTTCAATTTATCCTGTTTACCTGCGGTGCGTGTCAGACACGTAAACAAACCCGAAATGGAAGGAGGGTGGAACATAGTAGCTAAAAAACGGAGCAGAGGTTTATTCTGTTCTGTTAAGGAGCTTAATGGAGTCGTAACGAGCAGTTGCAAGAGTTTTCAGCGATTTGTAGCTGCCTGCTCGTACACAAGGAGGCTTCAGAAGGAAGGAAGAGCTATTTACACACACTCAGTGCTCGAAACAGATTTATATTACATAGTGCAGACCCTTTTTAAAGCGCTGTACTGCATTTACTAAAGACGGAATAGTGAAAGGTGAAAGGCAAATCCTTAAGGACAGTCATGACAGTCACTTGTGAGTGGCGACCTGAGCCTTGTACTCCTTTCTATCACTTAGCACTCACAGCATGGGTTCGAATCCCAATCACAGCAAACCCTCTCCTTTTGTGTATTTTTTTTGTGTTTTTCTGTGAAATAAGACGCCTTTGTACAGGATGATCCTCTTTCTAAGCAGTCCTACCAAATGCCTGTTAATTTAAATTCGGAATCCGGAAAGCGGGAAGCCATAAACCACCTAGGCCTCTAACGACGTGTGTAATGCTTCTTCTCACTCTCAGGCTACAAATCAAAATAAATACTTTGCTTGTGTGCCGCGGTTCATAAGTACACTAATGTCAAAATATCAGTTGACATAACTCCACACGCCCATGACACAAATCACAGGAAAATAAGAAAAGTGATTTGGTTGAGAAGTCTCAAAAGAAGAAACAACGTGAGAGACCTAAGCGTAGATAGGAGAACGGACTAACATTAGTACTGATCTTCAGAGTGCGTGGCAATACTTGACTCTGAAAGGCAGAGCCATTTTCCGAAGCAAATATCCACTAAGGCAGTAAAAAATATCCCCGTGTTTTTACCGAATTCTCATATTCATTACCGTGTTGGCAAAAGGATAAAACTAGCTCCTGCCCACAGTCACATGGATACTGTCCACAGGATGTTGTCCTATTTATTTAAGACCTAGTTTAATAGCATTCCCTCATTTGCTGTCTTTTTTTGCGCCACTTGCGAACTACACGATGACGCACTCCTCCGATAAAGAACAAAACAACGAACGTACGTATAACGTAACACTGAGGCGCGTTCGTGTAAATATTCTGGCTGTTGAAAAGCAATAAATATTACATATTCTGAGTGTGTGTTTGTAGCATTAGGTGCCCATCATGCAACACGCTTCTCCATCTTGTAAATAAAGCCAACTTCGCACACAATTGTCTTGGTATGCTTATTTCTTTTCTCTAAACGTTTCGGACGACTATCTGCCTATCATCAGGAGAAACAACTGTATCTATGCGACGCTTGATATTTGTCAATCTGTATGCAGAGTGCATACCAGATAGTCATCTACACAGAATAACAAGCACCAAGTGTCGCATAAATACAGTTATTTTTCCTGATGATGGTCACATAGTCGCCCGAAACATGTAGAGAAAAGAAATAAACACGCTAAGAAAAATTGTGCACTAAGTTGGCTTTATTTACAAGATTATACAAGGATGCACGGTCAACAAAACATAAAAAACGCATGCTCCATCTTGTCATCTGTAGCCTGCCCGGTTCTACAACACTTTGCCACATTTTCTCATAAACAGTAAGATTGTCGATAAAACATTGCTGGACATAAAATGTGTGTTTCGACTTTCTCTACAACTTTCGTCTGAAATATTTTTCATTTTAAAAAGAAATGAGCAAGCTATGATCGAAAATATATATTGACCTTCGTGTAAAGTACCCGTTATTCTTGTCGGATTTTAATGAAACTTTAATTCTCTCGACACATTTTCGAAAAATGCTCAAATATCAAATTTCATGAAAATTCGTCCAATGGGAGCCGAGTCGTTCCATGCGGACACACGGACGGACTGACACGACAAAACTGATAGTCGCGTTTCGCAAATTTGCTAAATCTTTTAAAAAATTACACAACGATAAACAATAGCAGCAGTAGGCTTAACGGTGGTATAGGTGCAAGGTCTGTGGTCGGTAACAAGTGACTGTGTAGTAAAGTCTGTGACAGTGCAGCTGATTATCCGAAACAGAACATCTGTAATAGTGACAATAGAGAAAGTCTACTATCCGTGACAAGCCTAGTAATTATAATATAGAATTAAACATAAAAAAGAGAAGAAGGCGAATAACACAGGCCCTAACCTAACCTAACCTAACCTAACCATCGTCTTACCTACTTTCATTAAAATTTTTTAATTGCAAAGTACCGTCTATACACAACAATTGAATAGTAGTTGTAGTTTTACAACTGCTTAATCAGGCTAAATGTTTCGGCCGTTTTATCCGGCCATCATCAGGCTTACAGAATAATACCGTTAATTAACCCTTTAAACGCCAAGTTAAATCCCATCTGCCATCTGCTGGTATTATTAGGAGCTCACCACATTCTCCACGTTAGCAGGATAAGGGTTAAGGTACATTCGTTAACTCTACCAATGGGATCCCATTGGTAGAGTTTACGAATGTAACTTAATTAACGATATTATTCTGTAGGCCTGATGATGGCCGGATAAAACGGCCGAAACATGTAGCCTGATTAACTAGTTGTAAAGCTACAACTGCTATTCAGTTGTTGTGTATAGACGATACTTTGCAATAAAATTTTGTTACACATGCACAACGGGATGGCATCATTCAAATACTTGCATTAAACTAGCACAGCCGAAACCCTGACCCAGTCGCATCAAGATGGCAATAAACTGGCATATTTGTAAGGGCTGTGGTAGTGAATTTAGTCATCCGTGACAGCGACAATATGGAACATGTACCATCCGTGACAAGTGCAAGCAAGCTGGGTACAATTCCCTTTCAATTGGTGTAGGTCAAATATTAATATTACTTGTTTCTTTCTATAATAATATCACTGGCATAATTATAACATAGAACTTAAGTACCTCCGACTGATTAACATTGATACGATCGCCCCCCAACCTCTACCTACTGCATTGTTCCTTATGGAAACACAATTTGATTTACGCCTTCTTTATTTTACGCCCGATTCCCCAGGAACACAACTAGGGCTTAAAAGAGGAGCTAACTGTATTTCTAACATGCACGCTGAACAAATTTTAAACTGTTGATTATATATAAAATGAAATAGAGCAAATGGTTGTTATCAAAAAAACTCGTAACTTCCGTAAGGAGCGGTCACTGTGAACTGTAGTCCTGGGCGCCAAATTTCTAGCCTCGCCACTGCTTCAGGCTCCTGTTACTGCTTCCCTCTTAGGTCCATAAGTATATATGCAATATTCTAACAAAAAATCCCTGTTCTCTTTAGGCGAACTGCGTCTTTTTAAAGAAATTAAGCTGTTCATTTTCAGGTAACAAAAGGAAAGACAAGATATTTTAAACTGAATGTAGGCAAGTTTTTTCCCCCGATTTTTATCTGGTCTTAAACGTGATACACGCGTGACGCAAAGTTACATTTTCCTTAACCGTGACGTCAAATAGTTTTTTAAATAGGTACCGGCGATTTGGACAAAACCGCTTCTTTCTTTCTTAACCATTTTACCCTGAAATATATGAGTAAAGTTTTTATCCGAAAAGCTTTATTACTTGTCTATGGACCAATATTTTACCTAATCCACAATCATATACGTTCCATGTTCGTATTGTTCTAACAGTGATATTTGAATTTTTTTGTACAACCGACAAATACGTATTTGTACTTTGCCTAACATGTCGAATTATTTGTAGGCTACCTTTAGGTTATTTTATCAACATAGTTCAATTTATTATAAAATTCGCCAGCAACAGCTAATATTATTCCCATTACATTGTAGCCGAATGACCACTTATCAACTTCTGCAGTGGTCAACATCGCGGCTGTGACGCCAGTGACACAGCAAAGCCTTGTCGTCTCGGTTATTTCGACGTGTACAATGGAACGTGCCGCCTCCAAGGGATAAAAGATGATACCACTGGGGAAAATTCAGGGTAAAATATACGGACAGGAAGAAATTACACAAACTCCAGAATGAGCCAATGGCAAAGAGTGTGAACAGTACTCAGTCACAGAAGAAATAAGCTGGAAAGCAGAAATGTTTCCAGAAGAATATTAAGTAAGGCCAAAGGGGTGGAAGTATAGCTCTACAAATACACAACGTCGGCGATAGTATGGGGTGGGTTATAACACCAGGCCACGGACTCTTCACCTCCGAAAAAGGGTCGGTACCCATTCTACAGGAGGCTGGGTGAGCTGCAGGGCCAATCTGGACGGGTAGGGAATAAGCGGATCCCATTGTACAGGAGGTTGTTTGGGACTCAGGGCTGGTCTGGACGTGTAGGAAATACCTGGCTTTCATTTTACAGGAGGTTGGTTGGGTCTCGGGGCCGATCCGAAACCGTAGGGAGTACCTTGCCCCAACCGGATTTTGAAACCCCGAAATTGAAGCCCGTAGCAAGAGACATAGAAAGGAAATAAATTAAAAAGTAACCTGAATATATTTGCTCACCTCTTCACCAACTCAGGTCCCCTAATGGATTAGTCAATTATGCACTGTTCCTTCCCCGTTTTTGCATTCCGAGAAGTTTTTCCACCTACATTTACATCCCCCTCTAGTTCTACACACGTGGTTCTTCTTCTCGACATCTTCTCTCTTCGTTTTGGTTCCGCCATTTTTGTTGCCCATTGGATCGCTCGTGAAGCTGCGTTTTTTCTCCTGTCCGTACACCTTAGCCGTTCTTCGTCCCGCACGACTTACCCTTCTACATTGAAGGATGAAGCAACATGTTTTTTTTAACCGTTATTCAGTTTTATCAGAGCACACAGTGTTTCGTCTCAGAAGCCAGTAATGCCTGAAATGAATCAGCGTATAGTCATGCTCCGTAATCCTGTGGACCCAAACAAACAGTCACTTCTGCTCGTTCTTTTGCTGACTGTTCAATGGAATGACGTTTCCATGTATTGGATCTCTACTCTTGGGCTGATCATCACATCACCAGCAGATTGATCAGTGGTTGTTGTCTTCACAAACTAATTAAACTGCAATAAGAGCGCGCGGCTGTTTACCAAAGAGACGGAAAAACCAAAAAAATCTGGTGGGTGATGGCCGAAGGCATTCACTATTCTCTCACATCACCTAAAGTACTATGTTTCGGGTATGGGTTAAGACTCTGCTATTGTTTATTTTATATCGACCTGCGATAAATCGATTTCCTGTCCTATGATTATTGTCCAAAGTTACGTGCTTTAAACAATTAAACAGTAGAACAGAAGTGATAAACAGACGAATGGCCAATTTCGAGAATGTAGACATAACACAAACAGTAGTAACGGCCATAAGATAAGTTTACACGGCGTATAATTCTTAACCAAAGAACAAATCAGCCCGTCTGTTTCTAGCGCTGAAGTAGGGTTGCGGCGGCCTCAGATCACAGGGAGATGTTGAGGCGCGGACTGCTGTCAACAGGACAGGACCGCTAGCAACAGAGTACACGGGCTCCTCTACACAGAGCGCTCTTCTGACTTTTGGCGTCGTATACCGTTGTTGGTACCGGCACAGACATTTCGGTGGAACGTCTTCCGCGCTGGAGGTACTTTTTACAGTTGCACGCTGGAGTGATTTGGGTGAAGATAAGGCCACTTCTACATCCATCCAGTTCCTTCGACCCTTACGATAGAGGTAGGAAATTGCATCCAAAAATCAGGCTCGTCATTACACACCACACACTTCTTTACCCGCAAAGAATAAAATTCGGAGAAAATCCTAAAACATGAACATTTTCTTAGTAGAATTGTCTTATTACACTGAACCTATAGTCATATGAAGATAGGTTCGTTTTTACACAGATCGCTGAATACCTTCACGTTCTAGCGTGTATTGATTGGTACGTCGCACTGCATGGACGCCTGCCATACCAGACTACCCGCCATGCTGTTGAACACGAGTACATGCATAACTCGGGCGCGTTTACAGTTGGGGGAGGGGGGAACACTAGCCGTAACAAGTGTTAAGTGACGCCGTTGTGTTTCAAAGGATGGAAACGTGTACACAGCCAATGATATTACTGAATTATGTCATAAAGCCTCACTGATAAACTCAACAATAAACCTCAATTCACTGTCCTCCCTTTACAATTTTTTTTCGAAATTTTACCAGTGAAGTGCTGAAACCTGCAGTCCAATGGGTGACCAGGCTACGGTCTGAACAAGTTGGCGATTGGCATACTGATTTGTGGCAGGGGTGGAGGCATATCTTCTCCGCTGCGTCTGGAAGGAATCTTGGGCAATGAGAGGAAAGGGGTTTCTTCCCCTTGGTGTATGACAGTGGCGATTGAAGTCGAATTTCTACTTCATTTAACGCTGAAGTTTATGGATGAAGTGGAGCAAAAACCTCCAAAAACAGGCTAAGGTAAGGGCTAAACTGAATTCTGCTAATCCGTTACTTTTGCCACTGTAACGTTACGGCGTAATTTTTTTATGTTTTATTGACTTACTTCTCGATATAATTGTGTAAAGAAAAACCAACTTGATGCACAAATTATTCTTAGTATATTTCGTCAACCTCTACATGTTTCGGGCGTATCTAGATCCATCATCAAGAGGTACAACCGTATGTATACAACAATTGGTACTTGTTATTCTTTTTAGATGACTGTCTGTTGTCCGTGTTGCATTGTAACTTCCAATCCAAACAGGACAACAGACTCATCTAAAAAGAATAACAAGTACCAATTGTTGTACCTCCTGATGATGGGCCTAGATACGCCCGAAACATGTAGAGGTTGACGAAATATACTAAGAATAAGTTGTACACCAAGTTGGTTTTTCTGTACACAAGTACGGTATTAATTTATATTTTAGAGATAATAAAACAATATTTCCCCAGAGAATGCTCTACTTAATGTTTGCTGGAAGAACATGTTCACTGCTGTGTTCTCAGTGCTACTGGCGCTTAAATCAAGGTCTGTTTTACAAAATATTTAAAAGCGATATTGATATGACCGCCACATATAGCTTTGTGTTAGTTTAGGAAAGGAATGGATCCAAATAAAGAAGACGGCGTTTCTTTCAGACAATGGACGGTGTCTAACATAAAATTCTTACAAATTAAAAGTCTTCTTTAGTGCAGAACAGTAACTAAACAATCAAATGCAGTTATTCGAAACTAATATATTCTTATAAAATCACTTAAAATTGGAATTTAATTTTTGTTTTAAAGAAGCATTAAGAAAAATGGTACTGCAATTCAGAGTCTGTTGTAAATAATTTCATAAGATTTCACTGTTTAAGAAAATCTGTAATTGGTGGTTTCGTTATTCTTTCCAAAATAACTCCACACGTTTAAGTGAACCTACACGCGCGAGCAACCTAACGTAGGAAGCACACTGTTACCACTTCAGCACGGCATACTGACGTGCCCAGTTCTCGCGCTTACAAACGTTTTTGATAAAACTAAAAAAAAGTACACACTGATAAGTTTGTGTTTATGGAATTAACGTCTGTAACAAACCAACAGGATAAAAATAATGGCTACTGTACATGTTTGATGACAACCGATATCCCTTGGATTACATATCAGACATACAGCACGTAGGACTGTTTGTGATAACCTCAATTTGTCGTTTCTTTGTCATTCTGTGTAGGTGGCTTAAGATATAATCAGTTCATTCAAGACTGTTCAGGGTATTATTCCAGGTAGTATGCTAAAGATACGGGGTGCAACTAAAATAGATTACGTTTCTAACGACAGAAAATCACGCAAACGTGAACATGCAAACTTATATATATATATATATATACTGTGCGTAATATGAAATCTAGACTACAGAAGAAACAAGCGCTTCAAGAGGACGATGCACTCAGTTGTGAGAAGGAAATGACCGCCTATTTAACAAGAACATTGCGAAAAATTAAATTCCAGTGAAACTTGACGAATTACACACATATTTCAAAATGTCTATTTTTGTAGACCAATATGCTAAACACTGATCTTACCGACTTTATTGTATCGGTATGAAACATGGCGTGTCATGTCGAGGAAATTAAAATGATGTCGAGAAGAGGGAGCTAAGAAAGATTTTCCTACCCAACAAGGAAAAATTAGCAGGAGGCTGAAGAAAACTGCACAAAGCGGAGCTTTATTTCCACTGTCCGACAGACGGTATTAGGATGAACCGAACAGGAGAGACGAGCCGTGTGAGACATGTGGGTCAAGTAGGATGTAAGACAAATGCGGGCATCGTTTTGTATGGAAACCGCATTGAAATAGACGGCGTGGAATACTTAGCATAGATGGAAGTATCATATGACGGCTGTTCATAGAATTAGAATGAGAGGGTTTGGATGGGATTAACCTGGCTCAGGATAGAAACAAGCGGTGGGCACTTAAGAACATGGCGACATATATTCAGAATGTATAACGTGAGGAGAAATTCCTGGCTAGCTAATTTTCTCCACAGGGCTGACGATGAATGTGTAATGTGACATTGAGGTGTGTTCGCAAAATCACTGTCGCAGTAAAAAAAGCAATAAGTATTACACATTCTGAATGTGTGTGTCTGTAGCCTTAGTAGTCCAGCATGAAAAGCGCATGCGTCGTATTTTATTGTCACTGTGGCCTGTCCGGATCTACCACATTTTTCCACATTAACTCATAAAAGGCATGATTTAAAAAAAAAAATCATCGGAAGTAAATATTCGTTGGATTATGTCTACAACGTTTGTTTGAAACTTTTCTCATTCTACGAAGAAAAGCCACATATTATCATAAATGCACATAGACCTCCATGCAAATTACCAGTTGTCCGTGTCAGATTCCAATGAAACGTACCTGTTCAGGACAGATTTTCGAAAAAAATCTTCCAACATGGAAATTTGGCAAAAACTATTCCAGTGGGAGCCGAGTTATTCCATGCGGACAGACAGACGGCTAGACAGACATGGCGGAGCTAACAGTCGCCTTTCACAATTTTACGAACGTACATAAAAAAGGTAGTTGAAGAATAAGAGATCAACTTAATGTCACTAGTTATTATGTTTTATTTCACTTCTTCTATGCTCAACATGTTTCGGACATTAATACATCCATCAGCCTGCAACTTTTCTATTGTATCACCACATTGGTCGTGTATTGTTGTTTCTATGTGTGTTGAAATTTCAGTGTGGCTGGGTTGGGGTGGTCTCCGTGTAGGAGGCTTCAGCCTGCTACACGGAGACCACAACTATCACAATGATGCACGGTCAAATGTGCATAAGATTGTACATAAAAAAGAATGTGCTTAAGAAAGTAGTTAATTTTTTAGGCGCGGTTCCTTAAGCCGCGGAAAGCTTCTATTTGCTGGATCAGGTCCCTCCGTCGTTCCTTCCGTCTGTCCGTCCTTCCGCCCGCCTGTCCACGTGTATCAGCTCAGTTCCTACTGGACAAATTTTGTGAAATTTGAATTTGGACAATTTTATTAAATCCTGTCAAGAAAATCCAAGTGAGACTATTTTCGAACAAAAATGTCCGTCCCTCTATATGAAGACCTAAGTAGGTCTCATTGCTCTCAGTGACATAAATTCGCCATAAATCAATGTTGTACAAACACATACACACACAACTCTTTGTTGCCTATCCATGAAAATGTTTTCAATATTTGTATTTTCAACAGAGCAATGCAGAACAACAACACTGAAAGATAAAACGCTGCCTATATTTTATGGCAACATTTTCAATATTTATGCAGTTGGCGATAAGGTGCATTAGTTAATAAACAAAATTGAACTGTTGACACAACACACCACTGGCAGTTTTTATTGTAGCTACATGTTGGGAACTTGTAAGGTCATCATCAGGCTGACATTCAGTCCAATCTTAAAACGAAAGATATAAAATTGCTTAGCTGCAACTTAGATCACATTTTTAAAATTAAAATACAAATCTCAAGGGAATACGAGGTGCATGACGTTACAGTACGTATTATGCTGTTCATACAGCCGAGGCGGTACAAGCTGAACACTACACAGGGTACGTCGAACTATGCACCTTTTCCACAGTAGATGGACCAGACACTTGCCTTTCCATGGTGACCCTGCAAATATGTTTATATTAATTTAATGGAATACTTCCCGTTATATGTGGTTCAGTCTAGGTAATCTGTTAAATTTTCAGTCAGACATAACATATATTTTCTTTCGGATGTACATGCTGCTTGTTTCGGATGATGCTAGATTACTTAATTAACCCGAAACAGGTAGCCTGTACCTCCGAAAGAAAATATATGTTATGTCTGGCCGACAATTCAAACTTCATCTTCCATATTTTTATATTGTTACCTGACACGCAATTTAGCACTACAGAGAAGGCACTGTTGCGTCTGTATTGTTGATACTGACATGCAATTTAATAATACAGAAAACACGTTGTTGCATTTTCATGACCATAATCCTTATGCTAACGCACCACACATTTACTGCTTATGCTTATTGTCAACTCGTTATTACTTTGGATACTGCACATGGTCTTGGTTTTTTCAAACACAAAGTTTCCAGCGGTGGATCTCTTCCTCCTCCAGATTTAGAGTTTCTGATTTATTGGGGTCCTGAGCTGGACTCCATCACTGAACTTGCGATGACAGCAGAAAGTTCCTCTGGATCGTCGATAAACATCTACCGGACCACAAGCCACGGAAAACTCAAACGTCGAAAGAAGAACAAAAGACTGTCCCGGAGTAAATGGAAGTTTGATTTGTCGAATAAAATTCAATGCAAAATCTGCTAACTCATTAATTAAATTCCAGTGTTGCGGGAAACCTAACCGCAGGATGAGCGGGCCCACTCCGTGAACTATGGATGAATCCTTGCATTAAGCTTTACAGGGAAAATCGGTCTCTACGGAGTGAGGAAACTGAGTCATGTATTTATGGAGAGAAAGAGACAGACAGACAGCAAATATACTGGGACGAGCAAAAACCAGGTATATAACCCATACAAAGCCCGATAACATCCGTACAGCAATTGTCTCATGCTCGCAGAAATTTAGTATTGTTATTTTGACGTTCATATGACCGTGCATCATGATAAATTCTTATACTAAAACCAACTAGATACACTAATTTCTAGAATTTACTTTTGGAATGAATCTCTACATGTTTCGGACAGTTCCTCTGTCCATCATCAGGAGTTTTTCACTGTACACAGAGTACAGAACAAGAACCAAACCAGTTCTGTCCTGATCCTGCTCGCAAGCTGTCAGCAAGCCGTATGACATATACCATTGCCGTGTGTAGAGTGAAAAACTCGTGATGATGGACAGGGGAACTTTCCGAAACATGTAGAGTTTTATTCCAAAAATAAATGTGAGAAATTAGTGCATCTAGTTGGTTTTATTATAAGAATTTAGTATTGTTATATATATTTTTAGGTGAGATATCCCGGTTGTGTTTCGATCGTAATATAAATATATAGTCTAACACAACTTTCAATACTACTCGCTGCAATTTACTATAGTGGCACACAATTACATCCATAGATCAAAAAATTACATCTTCATACAGAAGATGTACCTTCCCTCAACGAAAATTCTACACCATATTCTAAACAGATTAGGTCTCTAAAATTCCCAACCACTGTAATCACTGTACCCCTTACAACTTACCCCAATATTTGTTATTCACATCCTTAACATTTTAATGGCTCTTGTATATTGAATTTTAGCGAACAGTATTTTAAATTATGTAATACGAGATCTTGTAATCAACAAGCATTGTCAACTGTACATATTACCTTTAAAAAAAATTCAGCCCAAAGATGGCTCCAGATGAACGAACCGAAATATGTAGTTGAGAGATGTGACTGAAAATACATTTCAATAATTACCTAAATGAAAGTTGTGTTAGATTGCACGTTTTATATTTCATATATTTATATTAGTATTGTTAATATTATGCGTCTTCTCTGTACAAAGTAGAGTCCTTCTTGACATGGTAGTTCTCTCACGGTTAGTTAAGAAATTACCCGCAGTTTTAGCAACCCGAAGTTCCTGACCTTTTTCATAACAGCCCGCCAATTTACCCAAGTACTTTGCCAAATAAATCCTATTCAAGGACCCACGTTGTTTCTTGAATATCGAATTTATGTTTATGTTTACAAAATATGAAGACTAACAAAATACCCAGGCTCTCCTCTTTGAACAGACACGCCTTACTGTTTTGTTTCTAAGTATTATACCCTGTAATACGGAATACGACATTCCTGGCTATGAAACTGTCTCAGCGAAACAATCGTCTCTGCTCTGTAATATAGCACTTTTTGTCAAATTTACGGAGAATGGGCAATATTTTGATTCAAGGTAACTGCCTCTTCGGATGTGACGTCGCTTAGTTCGCTAGAAAAGTCTTGTCTCAACACTTGAGATTAAATTTCTACTTCCATCTTCAGGGCACAAACAGTAATATCAATAGCTACACCCGTGAGGATCTTATGACACATGCAAGTTACAGTTATTTTAATTATTCCCGCTTACGGCTATGGATTTTTTTTGCATATGTTTAAGTCTAATCGCTTTTGGCCTCCAGTCCTGCCTTCTGTCAGTTCTGTATCGTTAGACCTTGTGTTCCGCCGTACTTATATTCACTTTTGTATGGCTGTTCGCTGGTAGAAGAACCTGACGCAAAATTATAAGTTCTGAAGGTCTCGCAGCAGCGACTGTCATGGAAAACTGCGGTCTGCTGTAATATGAAGCAGAATACTTCGGCAGCAAGTTGCCAGCGTTTCGGAGACACGCGCTGTCTGAAGGGCCTAAGAGTTTTAGTAAGTTATTTCCATTGAAACCTGTAATTTTCACGTAATTACATAGCTGTCAATTCAATGTTAGAAACCGTGCCAACTAGAGGACACAGATGTAGCTCGTTTCAGTGCCTTAACGTAACGCAGATGGAGTTAGGGTGTAGGGATGAGGGGTTAGGGGTACGAGAAGAGCAGATACGAATAAAGAGAATAGGGTGGAAGATGACGGTACGGAAGAAATTATTCTACAGTGAATTTCAACGGGGGTTTTTTTTCCAGCAGACTTGCCGTAGACATAGCCACATTTTACAGCGGATTACTTCCTCTAGCTTCATGAAAACTTACACGTATAAAATTACAAACAGTCTAAAATATGATTATAAAAAAAATTACCACTCCTGACTGAAGGAAAGAAAACTGTAGTGTCAAAGTGACCAATTCTGAACCTCAACAGCATAATCAAATATCGCTTATTAGATGTCTAATAACCTGACGTCACAACGACAACAAAGGGCGACTTTCCTTGTTCTGTTATTAGTTTGAAGGTAGTTGCGATGCAAAGGTTCTCTGGCTCGTCTAACCAGTCCTGCCCTTAACGAAGTTTCTGCTCCTAGATTGTGTTTGTCGGTTGGAGTGGGGAGTTAAGGCAGCGGTACGGTGCGAGAGATGAAGACAGAGAAATAATTCTAGCAACTCCGCCCTCTTGCACTCTTGCATACTCCTAGATTGGAACCTAAGAAATTTATAGAAGAGCCGTCTATGTTGAGGGTAAAATAACAATGTACCAAGGCTTCGTAGAAGGGCATACAAAGCGAAGTTATAAAATGTGTAAGATTTTAATCCACTGTTCAAGATATAGTAGGCGCAGGAAATAATATTAAAAATATTTGGGTTCGTTATTCTTGAGAACCACATTAAAATATTGCAGATGGCCTCTGAGAACAAGGTGCATATCCATGTCCATATTATGTCTCTATTCGACTTCAGTATTGATATCTGTAAACATACCGCCTGTTATGCAGCTGCAGCAGCTGGTATCATCACAACAAGTGCCGCAAAGTGGTGGTAAGTGGTAGAACGTAAAGAGTGTCCTCTGCGTACCCGCAACCGTCAAGTGCTGCGAGCTCAGGGAAACGAGGTTACCAAGTGACAGAGCTGCCTCTGCGAAACCACCGTCGTGGAAAATTTCGATCCGAAGCAGTCCCGCCCGAAAAAAAACGTGAAAATGCATCCACGCCGCACCTTGCTGCAATAGCATTACTTCTGAAAGTGTGTTCCTCACGGCACTCTCAGTTGCTAAATTATGTAGGGTGGCAGATAAGTGAACGAGTACGGAACACAGGGGGAATGATACTGACAGGAGAAAACAAAAACAATCTGAGGAAAATATGTCCCAGTAAAACTTCGCGTTATTTCAAGCTTGCGCTGAGGTAAATTTGGATCTTCGGTGTTCTGGAATGTTACACAGCGTAGATTGGTAGCTATGTACCGACGTTTCGGGGAAACCTGATGGTCCCATCCCCAAGGGCCAAGCCTTCCACAAGAATTCTTCTTGTACTAGTTGAAGAATAAAGGACCAACTTGACGTCACTTGTTATTTTATTTCACTTCTTATGTACTCAACATGTTTCGGATATTAATATATCCGAAACATGTTGAGTACATAAGAAGTGAAATAAAATAACAAGTGACATCAAGTTGGTCTTTTATTCTTCAACTATTGCAATGATGCACGGTCCAATAAACATAAGATTCTTCTTGTACTGTTTGGCCCTTGAATATGGGAAAGACAGGCATTCCCGAAACGTCGGTAAAATAACTACCAATGTACATACGTAACATCCCAGAAACATGAATATCTAAGTGCAAATTTGCCTGTCACACATTCCACACTGAATGGCCTAGAATCGAATCTGTGCATTCGCTTTGCAAGACCGAAGACTAACTAAACCTCCCTAGCCATGGCACGGACCAGCATCAAATCACTTTTTCCAAAATTGGCAAACCATTCTTACATGTGTAGGTACTGTACACTACACCATCATGTTTAGGTACTCTACATCAGTCACAGCACGTCAGACAGAGAACGAATGTTTACACGAAAAACTCTGTGAAGACAGCAAAACTGTTCGCATTCTGACTGCTCCTTGTGCTTTTCTTTAATGTATTCAGACAGTTTCTCCTTGAAATTCTAAACTTGTGGTTTCCATTTACATGCACAATTTTGGCCGCAAAATTTTCGTCATCTTCTAGTTTTGAAAATAATCCTGAAAAATTCGTCTTTTTTTATTATAATAGCAACAGCAGGTATTTGTAACTTTTAAGTCTCAAAGGATTTTGCAGCATTTTGTGCTCTGTCGATTCTGGCATGCTTAATAATCAGGCAACTTGTCTTGTTGACTTCCCTTGTCCGCCAGCGAACAGTGTCTCTCGAACTTCAATCGTTAACCGGGGCTTCTCCCTACAAAAATCAACCGGTCTTACTAAACAGTTTATACCTCTTTCAGAGGATGTGCCAGCGTCCACAAAGAGACCCAATATTTTGACGTTCAAGTGACCTTGCATCGTGATAAATTCTTATAATAAAACCAACTGTATGCACTAATTTCTCAAATTCATTTTGGAATAAAACTCTACATGTTTCGGACAGTTCCTCTGTCCATCACCAGGAGTTTTTCACTGCACACACAGCAATTGTGCTTACAATAAAATGCCAATACATAACAGATACTATAATTTAAACCTGTATATATACCTACCTAAAGAGGAACCTGCTACTGATTTTCAATACATAACCTAATCTACACCTTTATAACACCTGTTTTAGCAGGGCAGCTTGAGTTCGAATCCAAGAACTGTCAGCCCCATCAGAATGACTCCTATCACTGTGTGATAACTACATTCCTAGGAACTGAACACTTTAACGCCAACAGATTGAGCAGAAGCTGGGAACGTACATTTCGTATTGTACGAGTATAATTACGTTGGACCTAAGACTCCGTTCCACCAGAAACGTACGAAGTAGAAATTAGCGCTATAAGATCTGGTGCGAGGGTACCTCAGATTTCTAATTACTTACTTTCACCGTGAAGCAAAGTCCTTGAGAAGCTGACCGGTTCTCAGCTAGTCAATTAGTTCCCCGTATTTTATAAAATCCTAGGCAAGACACTTGTCCATATCCTGATCCAGATCAATCCAGTCAATGCCCCATCCCACTTCCTGAAGTTCCATCTTTATATTATCTTCCCATACACGCTTGGGACATCCAAGTGACCTCTTTTCCTCAGGTTTCCCCGCCAAAACCCTGTATGAACCTCTCCTTTTAATCTGATACTCCTTTCTAACCTTCAGCTCACTTTGTTTTCTGATATCAAACCTTTTAACATCAAACTTCTGCTGTGCTTCTTTACTTACTGTCAACCATTCCTTAACTTTTGAAACCACGAGAGAATGATCAGTATCAGAGTCAGCTCCCCTGAAAGATCGTACGTCGTGTATACTGGTATGCCATCTCCTATCTATCAGTATGTGATAAATCTGGTTGTGGGTCTTCATATCAGGACAGGTCCATATGTATGTATGAAGGTTTCGGTGCGGGAACATCTTGGCCTTAGCAACCAGATTTTTTGATATGGCAAAGTTTACTATTCTAACACCATTATCATTACTCTCGTTTCCAATCGTCGGGTTGAAAATATCTTCTCCCCATTTTAGCACTAAAATCTCCTAACGAAAATTTTATATGGTATTTAGGAAAATGATGGAAAACCTGCTCTAATTCCTCATAAAACCTTCTTATGAATCGTCGCTTTCTTCCTCATTTGGTGTATGTACATTCCAAACAATGATATTACACCAGCGAACTGTCAGAATTATATATGACATCCTATCGTTAACAAAATCTACTCCCTTAACTGCTGATACCGTTCTGTGATGTACAAAAAATCGTCTTCCCAATTGATGATTTTCATTTCCTTTTCCATAGAAAAAAATAACCTCCTCTCTGACAGGGCCCCTTTTGTCCCACCTAACCTCTTGTACACCCACTAAACCTAATTTATGTCTTGCTAATTCCCTGGCCACTGTTTCAACTTAACCTGACGTATACAGGCTCCTTATATTACACGTACGAAATTTCATGTTCCTTTTCTAATGTTTAGGTCGTACCAAATTATCCGTCCAGGCCCACGTCACATGTGTCCTTTGTGTAACAAGGCCAGTTTTTACAGTGAGGGGTTGTTAGCACCTCGTCCAAGACTCAAAGTGCAGAAAACCCTCGTCGGGTATCCGCGACTGCTTATTCAATATACTCGCAGCTACCCTCCATATTGGAGGCCATTCCTCCTTCCGCAAACTGAGGATGCGCCATGCCGTGGTGACAAGGACCCACTTATCATAGCTCAGCTTTCTAGAAACACTCATAGTTAGAAGAAGGTGTAACGGGTAAGGAGCTTGACCCCAAGCCAGGTACTTTTCCTGGTAACGGTACTTAGCTTTGCGTTGTTGGCGACCGGGCAGCTCTGTTGAGGTACAGCAGGCACTCGGTTGATAGTTGCACAATAAACGACTTACAAACTACAAAGTAGAAGCTAGATTTTTACGCGCTTGATTATGACACATAACGCAAAATATTCCTTGAGTGGTTCAACTTTTTTACTATCCACCCGGACAACCAGCAAACTCTCATTAACATACCGTAGGACAGTTGCCTACTGTCGCGCGAAAGAAGTCGGATGTTAGTGATTATTATCGTGTATGTGCAGATACACTGTGTTAGACGTATGAACCTGTATTCTTACAAGTTCCACTTCCACTGTTAGGAATAAGTTCTTATTCTAGCCCCAAAATTTTATGTTTGCAATTTTATTTCCTTCCAGTAGTTTTTGTCTTTCGATATACCTGCTGATGACCAAAATAGGCCGAAACATGTAGTATAAATTTGTAATAAATAAAGATGTGTATCAGTGTTACGATTGAATTTATACTTGTTCACTTTATTCCAAGTTGACAAACTGTGTCAAATTTCAAGATACACGGGTCAATATCAAAAAATGAGAGGCAACTTTTACTTTACCATGGTCTGAACTGGATGCCCCGGGCTATCTCTGAAGTGGGTACTGTAGACAGTTTGGCAGTTGATAAATCTACGATGAAATTTCATTAATATCTGATGATTCTTTAGTACGCAACTGATGGTTATTGCGACACTGTTACAGCAGTTCGGTCTTCTGCTGTAGGCGGCTGTGAGTTGCCACGTGTTTGCATGTCTGTCCTCAGTAGTTAAAGGGAGGTAACCGCCCTCAGTACTGGATGCAGTAACAGGATGACTGACCGAAATGTGAGAACTCACGCCAATTTTCCTACCAAATTCCGCCTTTCAGAAGTGACATTACTGGCAGTGTGCCTCCGGTTTCTGTTGTTGTTCAGTAAGCAATGCCTTCCAGTAGTTTTGTGTTCCGATATATCTGCCTTTTGGTTCAGGAACACATCCGACTGAGCATTACACACTTATCTATAATAACAACCAAAAATACCTCTCAGATAAAGCCGTTCAACAAATCACGGATAGCTTTCAGTCAGAAGGCAGCAACCCAGTTTAGTCTGAATATAGTATCCATTACAATGATCAACACCAAATCCTGGTTTCATCCAAGTTAAAGTCAAAATGGTCCGGTTTCGCGGAAATGTAACATGACTTGTCACTGTTGTACACAAAAAAAATGAGTCTTGAGATGGTAAGGTGGTTTGTTTATTTCCAGTTTAAGGTAAAGGTACAGACGCGCCACCAATTTTGTGGAAGTGGAATTCCAATATATTTCCTTGTTCACGTTACTAAAGAGATAGCAAAACTGGGAAATCAACCCAATATTTGTGTAGAGATGTAGGTAGGAATTTGCTCAGAATTGGTAGCATATTTCTACAAGCCTGTATGACGTCACTCCCGCATATGTTATAAGATGTAAGGATTCAAGCCCACTATTTATCTATACATGTTTGAAGTTTCTTCATTTCACTGATCTTCAAAAATAAATTCTAGGGTATCTTCGTACAAGCCAGGCATATTTCTCTTGACTTACTCCGTCCCCATAAATTCCTCTTCCCGTAAAGACAGCATTAAATATACGGAATGCAACAAACAAATGAAACGAAGTACACCAATGAACATTAAGAACGAACACTTTAAACCTACTTCTCCTTATATTCATTAAGTCAAATAGTAACCCTCAGGTTTTAACGGAGCCATCTCACTCGTGATATAGAACGACTTTTCTCTCACTTTATTGGTTCAAATAAATGACATTACTTTCTACACTAAAGAAGAAAGGGCACTTTTTGTTATTCTCAGAAGCGGTTTTCTTAAACAACAATAATTGTGCATATAAACTTTACAGCGCCTTCATTTTCGTTCATCCAAAAAACATAAATGTAAAGTATTCACAACCATAAAAACTCGCATAACACAGAACAAAAAGATATACATAAATAACTTTTACTCTACACTTTGAAACTCGGTTTTAAGAACTCTCTAATTGTAAATACACATTTAAAACGAAGAAAAAACACGCGTTCGTTATAAGGAGGTTTTGAGAATAATTAAAAGTCGTCACCCCCGCAACATACTTCCACAGAACGATCTCGAAATAATCACATTGAATTTATAAATGTTCTAATTTGCTCCTTCTTCCGCCATAAGCTGCAGTGATGATCTCCCTAATCTCACATAGAAGCGCGCCCACTAGAGACACGTATAAAATCAATCTATTTTACGCTATTTAGATCAGATTCCTTTTTCTTTTAATGCGGAAAACAAAAACCAATTTGGTTGATTTCCTCAGAAAATACAACTGAAAGCTTTCTCATTACTGACACAGAATTCTGAGAAGACCTAAAAATCTATGTAATAAAAATCCAACTTGATGCGCTATTTATCCTTAGTTTATTTCGTCTATCAACCTCTACATGTTTCGGGCATATTTTTAGCCCGTCATCAGGAAGTATACTGTATATATACAACAATTGGTATGTCTTGTGCTTCTTGGTTGACTGTATGTTGGCCGGGTATGTGGTGCTGGCTATGCGGCAGAAAACAGTCAACTGAACAGCACAATACGTACCAACTGTTGTGTATATATACAGTACACCTCCTGCTGATGGGCTACAACTATGCCCGAAACGTGTATAGGTTGATTGACGAAAGAAACTGAGGATAAACAGTGCATCAAGTTGGTTCTTATTACACAGATATATCGAGATACACGGTCAACAGAACATAAAAAAATATCTGAAAGCTTTCTTGCCTACCGTACAAACCTATTATAATTATAATTATTATTATTACTATTTTCTTCATTGTCACCATTATTATTGTAGTTATAGTTTCTTTTCCTTTTTTTTTAAACTTCTCCCTTTTGTGCACATTTTATCCCTTTAACTGTTTGTGTAAAATTTCCACAATTCGCTTTGTCAATAGGTCTGTAATTTCCCATTTCATACATAAGTGTAGGTACAGTACGTCTAAAATCCATCTCCTTGGCAAATTTCACTTTCTGCCGACACATATGTTAGTTATTTCCATCAGAACGGAAGCCAAGGAATCTTCTCACGGCTGGGAACTTTTTATTCAAAATCTACATACATACTGCCTTAACAAAAGTTGCATATTTTCATCAAACCCTTCGCTCTGAGTAATCTAAGGTAAGGATGTCACAAAATACACATAAATAGATATTGCACTAGATACAATCATAGACACAACCATCTTCACGGGATGTTCGAGTCAGTTACTCCATTGTTCTAATACAGAATCTCAATTTTCTAGACAGCAAATCTGCGCAGTTTCACAGGTACGTAGAGGGGTCAGCTGTTACCCATTACGTGAACACGTTACTTCCAGACTTCTTTGGCTCAATGAGCGGCGTTTTTTCTCCTCCTCCTCCTCCTTCTTCTTCTTCTTCTCCTTCTACTTCTTCTTCTCCTTCTTCTTCTTCTTCTTCTTCTTCTTCTTCTTCTTCTTCTTCTTGAAGCACGGCTCCTTCATTCGTCTCTCATCACTTGTTCTGTCTCCCCCCCCCCTCCTTTCCTAGAAGATATCGTTTTGAGTGAGTTTTATGAGCAAGTGTCTGTCGGTCGTGGTACTGACTGTACAGCCATTAAAACAGTGACAAGCTTAGTGACGACGCAGAAGGGTGAAGAGCAACTGAAATAATTACGGTAAATACTAATTAAAACTTTCAAAAGTTCGGCTCCTTTAACTGCGTATCTGTTCCCAAATGAGTTCCAGCATTATTTAGTAGCAAACATTTCGATTCCCTTCACTGCCGTGGCTCCTTTAAAATCCCCTTTTTGCAGACACCAACCAACCCATTCATATGCTAATCCATGCCAAGTGGATAATTAGCTTTTCATCGTTTGTTCGACAAACGTAAAAATAATATAACTTTGTGGTTTATTTTACGACGCTGTCATTAATTCAAATATTTCGGAGTAGAATCAGTCCCATTACAGGCCCGAGGTGCCCAGAGGGTTCCAGGAAGTTAAGGTTCCCAGATTACGTGACAATGGCCCAGAATGGTGGTAAGGTTGTCAGCCTTACGCACCAGCCGTCTTTACCCCCAGGAAATACTCCTGGTACTCATTTCTGTTAGAGGCTGAGTAGATCCCATGGCCATAGTCCGATCGGAAGGAGTATGTCAATGAAAAATTCCAATGACACCATCTGGAATCGAACCAGCAACCTTCTGATTTTTAGCGCAGCGCCTTAACCACTGTGCTACCGCGTTTCGGAGTAGAATGGTGGAGTGGGATTACTTATTTAACTGGAAAATGTTTATCTTAAAGCAATTTATTCCCGCTGTGTTTCGAGCCAGTGAAAACCAACATTTACTATATTGTAAACAATAGCAAATAGCTGCATGTTTCAGCTATATTAAATTCCGTAATCGAACTGTACAAAAGAAAATAAAAAATCTTGACATACATCCACAAAATATGCCCTGAATAAAATTTTTTTAAATATTCCATGATTTTTAAATCTGTTACAATATTCGGCAAACACATGTCAAAAGGTTTTTCTTCTGTAGAGACCGACGGTGGCTTTTAATATAGCCGAAACATGCAGCTGTTGATATTGTTTAAGATACATGTTGTGTTAATCGTTTATTTGTTGGTCTTATTGAAAAAAATTTGCAAGAAAACGACCTGGCCTACTCGGGTTACCGCTATTTCAGCTGGTTCGTTGAAGATCATCGTCACAAATGTGGCCGTGAGCAGCGTGGTGAAGGTTGTTCAAGACGGTTCTCTTTATTATAATTTAAGGTTGTGCAGATTCTGTTTGTTGGTGCATCGTCTCCGTATTCCGAACGGAATGTATGCTTTAAGACAAAACACAGTTTACTCTAAGGGCCTAAAAAGATATAGGGTTGTGTCACTTTTCTCTGTTCCTCCAGCAAAATTATGGAATACCCCCTCCATCAGGACAAGATCTTTCCATCCAAATCCTTCCAAATTCATTACTAATTACTCGTTTTACCAAACAACGCTAGAGTCTTATAGCCTGCCAAATAAAGACATAAAACAAACCAGAAGATAAAGACAGCTTTCGGAAGGCACAATCACTGCCATCCTCAGATTAAAAATGTGTTGTCTGGAATGCTACGATACCCGTTCAGGTCAGAAACCCATGAAAACAAAGGTTAAAACATAACAACAAATTTATCTTAGTATTTAACCAACTTGATGCAAAAAATTTGTTTCACAGTAAGTTTTATTTCATGCCTCTACATGTTTCGAGCACATGTGCTCATCATCAGGAGGTAAAAATTGCATTACACAGCCTCTGGTATCATCACACCTATAGGTGTGATGATACCAAATAAAACTTATTGTGAAACAAATTTTTTGCATCAAGTTGGTTAAATACTGAGATAAATATACTGAGGTGCACGGTCAACAAAACGTCAAAATAACAACAAATGTTAAAACATGTAAAGAAACGTGTTTATGCACATATTTACCTTGTTTCAAAGTTAAATACTTAGTCTATTTTTAGGATATAAACGTGATGGTATAAAAGGTACGCTCAGACAGTAAACTTGAAGATGAGGAAAACATGTTGTTCGGAAACGTGCATCAGTATCTACAAGAGTACATTATATCACAGTTCACAATACGGTAATCTTCAAATTTACGTAATGACTCTCCAACCCTTGGACCGCGGCCACTTTAAAAATTACAGTACAATTTAGGCGGTCTGGTATTCTACATATTATTTTTCCACTTGAGGACTGACATGCAAATCACACATAAATTGGATACCCCTGACGTAAGTCTAATGATGCCAGTTATGTTAGCACACCGAGAGGTGTGGATATCTGGCGAACTGGGGTAATTCTCGACCACAGCAGGTGTAGTGTAAGACACACTTCTTGAAATTACTCGTCTCCTGTCTGAATCACGCTGAGGTTATCCTGTGGTTGTTTGCATTTTAACTAAGTTTGCTTCACCCCTTTTCATAACACGCAACAGGAAATAAAACAGCAGGTGATTGCTTCCACATTACGCTCGTAGAAAAACGCAAACAAATTCAAATGAAAATCATTTCCTATGTATGTCTGTCCGTATCACCACCTAATCAGTCTCCTTTCGAACAGACGTCAGAATTGGAAAATAGTTTCTTTCATTAGTATAAAGGTCATTTGCAATATATAATCCATTGTGTTTTAAATTAGTGGATTGTGTATTTATCTTTGAAAAGTAGAGTTGCCACATCTGAACGTGGAAAACACTTTTTTCATCGACAAAGACTTGAGAAACACAAACCATACACACGAGCATAGGATTAAACTTACTCCTTTGTACATGCATATGCATAACTACATAAAGGTAGTGTCCAATTATTCTACAGCCATTCAGGATATTGGAGTTCTAACGTCGCTGCTATAAAACACTGTCAATATGCCCACAACGCACACATTAGAACAGTGTCAGTCGTATGTCACGTGATGTCACGGCATCTTGTGTTAATTTGCTGTATAAGGTGCCCAACACTGCGTGTTATCACAGTACTTATTATTTTACAATCATGGGTATCATCTGTATGAGTACATTACTTCACTATTGTGTCACCCATATTATGGACCCAACTATGTTTTACGTTCTTATAATAAAGCCAACTAGATGCACTAATTTCCCAAATTTAGTTTTGGAATAAAACTCTACATGTTTCGGACAGCTCCTTTGTCCACCATCAGGAGTTTTTCACTGTGCACACAGCAATTGTGTATGTCATACAGGTTTGCTGACAGCTTGCGAGCAGGATCAGGACGGAACTGGATTGGTTCTGGTTCTGTACTGTGTGTACAGTGAAAAACTCCTGATGATGGACAGAGGAACTGTTCGAAACATGTAGAGTTTTATTCCAAAAATAAATTTGAGAAATTAGTGCATCTAGTTGGTTTTATTATAAGAATTTATCACGACGCACGGTCACCTGAACGATCAAAATACATTTTACACTACGTGGAGCAGAGTCCCCTTTTCAGACATTAACAGTCACTCAACTAGAACGGTCTTGTTTTAATGGATCCTGAAAATTTAATCTGAATGATATTTGTGAAACACTGAGATCTCATTCTAATTGTGACATATTGATTGTACAGTTGCGTTCTTCCCCAAGTGTATGGCTGGAAATAGGGCCGAAACATGTAACGCAAATTGAAATTTAAGTATAAAAATTGACTTGTAAAACACGATTAATTTTCCTTTTTCCATAAATTTGCAAAGGGATGTAAGAATCTTAGTTCAGATAAAAATCGCCCAACAGAATAATTTCTGTTTCTTTCGACTGCCAGTATTAATATTTCCGGTTTCCTGAATATAGCAGTGCTACCAGTTTTGTGCCCCAACATTAAGATGCACGGTTTCACCACTCTATATTCCAATAACCTTATGGAAAAGTATCTTGCACCTGAATACTAACGCAGTAACATACGTTACTACCACTTAATCACACTGTTACACTCCTGCATGTTGCAGCTCTCAAGGGAACATCCTCAGGGAATACTGATACATTTTGTGAGCAGGTCAACAAAATGCGTGTCCATATGTAAATATTAGATTAAAGAGCAGCGTGCTGTATATCACGTGACAGTTGTCAGGTTGACAACTGTCACGTGATAAACAGCACTTTGCTCTGCAATATGATATTTACATCTGGACACGCATTTTGTTGACCCAGATCACGAAATATAACAATACTCCCTGAGGTTGGCACTTTTAGGGCTGCAATATGTCGGAGTGCAACAGTGCGAATAAAGTGATGTTGACGTATATTAGTGCATTAATCGGATTTCTACGTAAATTTGTTTCATCAGTGCACATATATGAAAAAGATAAAGTACTCAGACATATTTTACTTAATCTCTTGTGTTAGAACATGCAGCGCCTGTTGGACAGAACAGAATGTAATACAGAATTTTGGTGGGAAAAATGAAGAAAAAAGACCACCTGGAAGAGGCAGTACAGACAGGAGGATAAGAATACAGTAATCCTTGAAGAAACAGAAAGGGAAATTGTAGACTAGAATAATGTGGCCCTGAATACAGATCAGTGCCTGGCACTTGTGAAAACCGAAATTACCCTTTGGGTTCCATAAAGAATAAGGAATTTCTTGGTCAGTTGGGGAACTGTTAGCTTCTCGAGAATGACTCTGCTCCAAGAAGTTACTTGCTTAGAGCAGATCTGACATAACTTTAGGCTTACTAAGACACAAAGTAATCGCATGCCAAATGTCATTAAATACTTTTTTACACATGAGATGTCGACAGGAGGCAGGACTAACCTGTGGCTCTCCGCATGATCCCAAGTTTTTAGAAATGTGTGGTAGGATTAGAGAGATACTTCGCCTTCAAATCGTGTGTTTGAAAGTGCCTATGAGTGGTGATCGTCTTTGCGGTAAAGTAGGTTTGGGAAAGGGGGTCACTTCTTTTAATTACACAAGTTCACATCAAACTTCCAAAAAGTGAACAGTAATAAGAGCATCAGACAAAAACGTTTGTACGTCTATAATACCGGCAGACAGGCTGCAAGACGCAAAATGTGCTGGAACTTTTACAAGAGGAGTTAGTATAAAACATTGGTTCAACTTTTTCCTTTCACTTGAGTTTACGACGTGAGAAAGAGGGAAGAATCACCAAATGGGAAAAGAAAAATGAGATGAGGAAATAGGTGAAACAAATGACTGTGTCTTTCCGTACAGTATGCCTCGTGAAAGAGAGAGGGCCCATTTGAAGCAGGTGCGCGTGGGAATACAGGACTCAAAGAAATGGATGAAGGGGGTTTTAAAGAAAAAAGTTTCTTTTTTTCTGAATCCGAAAAAATAAACTTGAAAAATGTCTCAGCATTCGTTCTTGTATTAGACTGAAACGAATATCCGAAACATGGAACGGCAAATAAAACATTTGTTCCTTGAATGGTAGCAAAAATGGAAACTTTAAGTATATGGGAAGCAGAAATTCAGGGGTATTTTGATTAACTGGAGCCGTCTCAACATGCTGCCTGATATGTTAACGGAGATTCTGGCAGGGATTTTTGAACGTGGCTATATATTAAAACTCAGGAGACAATCTTTATCCTTCTACTCTGAAAATGATAAAATGTTAAAGTGAAATTAAGTGACAGGTTTTGTAGAAATTTGGAATAATTCTATCCCTGCGTATCTGATGACATTTACCTTGCCAATGATATTTCAGCTGAAGAAAGCAAGGGATTTGGCGGAATTAAGTCAATGTCTTGGAGATAAATGTTTTTTAACGACACTGACAATTGCAGATATTTTATATAGCGCTGGAGGTACATATATTACATGCGAGTAAGGCTTCTTGATGGAATAACTCTGGCAAACGGAACTCTTGTACATATGAGGGGAACAATTTGTGTCTCTGTTCCACTTTTTCTACTGCAAATATCACAGGGATTGACCTGGAATGGAATAACGACTTTTTTACTGATATGCCGTAGGCTAACAATTACAGCCATGGCACAACGCATGATGAAATGTAAGTAAAGCTGATGTAAATGGCACGTAGAAAGCATGATAAACACGAGGAAGGAGTAAACGCATTCCAGTCGGAAGACCTGAAGGAACGAGACAACTTCGGAGACGTAAACGTGTAAGGGAGGAAGATGAAACCCGCCTTTATAATGTTAGGTTTTGAGGGCGTGGACTGCACACAACGGAGCGAGATTTCAGGTTCTCACGGCGGTGAACAGAATGTGACGCCGTGCAGTCTGTTTGAAATTTACCGACTTTTTGGAGTATCCTACTGCCCAATCCTTACAGTTACCTAAAAGAATGTACCGATATTTCGGATGCAACTGCAGTATTTTCGCCCAAAACACAGTTAAATTTCTACCAGGCTCAAAAATTGTAAATTTGTGGATTTAGTGATCATAAGAGAGGTTCCTGGGGGCGGTCTCTTTTGATGCAGGCAATAAAATTGCGGATTACATTAACGTATCAGCTTGTCAACGAGGACCCTGGCGTGTAGAGTTATTTGTCCAACTGTCACCATCACACGCCCTCAATTGCGTGGACTTCCCTGCACGTAAATACGGTCCTTGTCATCTACGACATGGAAAAAATGTTAACACGAAATTGCTAGAGGAACAGTTTGCTGATTTCAGGTTTGCGCTGAGGGTTCATGTTAATTCTGATCGTACATTTGGGTGTTGGCAGAGTGCAGACATGATCGTGTCACTTTCGTTTCGTGCAACCTCCTTTTTCGTGATCAAAGAGACTAGGGTGAGAGTTCAGCAGATTATTGTGAAGGGGTCTGCAATGTTATGGCCACACTGTCAGGAGGAGAATTAGGGGCGCGTATTTAAGTTTCACGATTAAGTGAAAGCAACAAAACTACTCAACTTTGTATACGAAGGTTCGTTATGAAAGACGGTGTTAGAACTTCAAAAAAGGTTTTTGAGAACCTGCAACAATAATTGTTACAACAGATATTATATGGATAATGTAACACTGAATTAGTTACCAGACTTCGAAACAGAAAAGTTTTTCTTTAATTGCACATTAACCTTCAGTTTTGTAACGTTTTACTGAACCAGCACCATTATGCACACAGCGTACGAATTAAAAAATCTCGAACTATTTGCAATTAAATTAAGAATGTCCTTATTCCACCTCACCCCTAGTCAAAAACTGGACCTGAGCTTTATCAGTACTAAAAACGATGTATGTTTAAATGTCGGTGCAAGTTATAGGCTTATGTAAAGAACAATATAAATTAATAACAGTCATTCTTGAGCCAGATTTTTCAGAAATAAATAACTGAAATTATTTCTGTCACGGGAGGTCCATGTGACATTAATATGAGTGCCGCAGGTTGTCCATATTCTTACAGAATAACCCATGGTTCCGGACAAGGTACTAGCCAATCTCCCCTCGCTTGCATCTGAGGGACACCTTACGAATATAAACTCCTCGCCCTAATTACATCGACAACACAGAAGGAAGGGAAAAACTTATGTCGAAACGTCTACAGCATAGCCCATTTATTCACGTTTCTAATTCAGATCGACACAGTCATATTTGCATAAAGAGAAAACATGGAATTTTCAGTAATAACTGTAATGATTTAAAAACAGATATTATCGCCCTTTCCAAACGGTTAGTTCTATTAGATTTTAAAAAAATACTTTTATCTGTTTAAATATAAGTTCTAGTATTGTAAGCAAACAGGCTGTCTTAGCGGTAGCCGGGCAAACTTTCATTTCGGAAGGTCCTTGTTTTGAATGTTGATTAGGACATCAGCTATCCTGAATGAGCTACCTGAAACCGCTTTCAGTCCCTCTAGGAAAAGAACAGGGTAGTACCTCGATTAGAACACGATCTATTTCTTCAATAAAGTCGTCTTTAAAAATTGGGAAAATTATCAGAAGTATTTCATTTTGCACACCAAGGAAAGTTGTTACGATCATGCAATGGAAAATTGCTATCCAGAGTGTACGTAAAGGGGTAGGTAAAAATTTTGAAGTATACATCTTAAACACAACTCTGCTCCGAAAAATGTTCTAACCTAAATTACATAGCAGTATCGATTATACATAGCTAGTTTTATTGCGTTATAACGAGACATATTTCAAAGATGTAATACCAATATTATATACCATGTCTTCTTCTGCTCTCTACTAATCTTGATAAGTTATTACTTCCTCAGGCGATTAAGTTCATACTTTTAGATATAGACCTCGAAAGCTCAGTGACCATGTTCATAAGAGAAAAATTATATAGAGTGCTTTCAAAAGGTAATTATGAACGAATATTAAATTCTAGTAATATTTTGGAATAGACTTCCCTTATTCAATCTACGTCAAATAGTTAGAGGGATGAAATACGTGGACGAACATTTCGATTCAACATTCCCATTACACGTTCTTTCAACGCCAAGAGAAAATACATCAATACAAATTGGATTCCGATAGTTACAGACTCCCTTATGTCCGATTTCAGATTGTCAGACAGACAGACAGACAATAGAATGTTACCGCATCATTTAGCGTGCGCTGTCTGACGTCCAAAATTAAAATTAGAAAAGGACAGTTCCAGGCAATGCCATTCCTACCTCTGTTAACACAGAATTTTGGGGCAACGGACGTCAACGGTCCCTTTCAAAGTGTTTTGTTATCATTCCAAGACGTCACTCTGCCTCCCCTGGGGAGTTCCGAGGCCTTTTGAGAACAATGGGCTACAGTTGTAGATAAAAGGGGAGCGAAAACTCTTTGCTTCGAAATAGAATGCAAAGTTTCTTTTTTTTTTTCCTTTCAATGTGTGAGTGTTTTATTTACGCTCTATGCAGCAGGAATGAAGATAAAAGAGAGATACTGCACTGTTGCTAGTGAAGACCATTTCCATTTAAATTACTGCATTTGAAATAAATTCTCCTTCAGGCAATGAATAGAGATCACGCCGTCGAAGAGCTACAAGAGGCAGCAGTCAAAGCGAAGGAGCCTCTTGTCGCTGCGTCACGGTGTGGCGTGAAACGTTAACGTAAATTTGTCCCTGAGCACGCCATTAAAGCTTGTATAAGAGTGGAGGTGCACATCCACGCATTCTTAATTTCGGCAGTAGATGGACATGGGCTGTCAGCTTCACGCCCAGGCATCTTTACCGCAGTGGAAAAGCTACCTGTGTCCACGGAATATAAGACTGGGTTGGCCTTAGAGCCTTGTTTGGTTACTCACGGCGAGAGAATTCTCTTTCCGCTGAAGCGAAGAGAACCATGGTTCCTCTATTGTTCATGCCGTAGCCTAGCCTCCAAACGGACGGCTCTACGACGACTGAGAACGGTGGCGATCCGCACCCACAGCCTGGGCTGCCTGTAGTTGCAATACGTCGCATAAGATTACTGTCTTCTGGTATAAGTTATCGTACAGAATGGTAGAAATTTATCAAAGCAAATATGACCAAAACTACAAGAAATATTTCCAATAATACAAAAAGTCTCTTCCCAAAATACAGTACCGTACTCTTCCAAGTCACAGCCGTAAAAAAATCAAATCTTGCAAAGGAAGTTTCGTGTGTAGAATTTTGCTAGATATGGAATTTGTCATTGTTTTAAGTTGAACTTTAATGTTACTCCACCAGTTAGCCGAAAATATATAAAATTTATATTCATACCTCATAGGAAACACACTTCGTCACTATTACTAAGAAAATCAGTTACCGAAATTTAGAAAATTATTGGCAGGTTATTTCTGAGATTCACATAAAACACATCAATACACCTCGTGTTGAAAAGGTTTTTATGGTGTAAAAATAACATAATTTAAGAGAATGTTTTAATTATTTCTTCGTCTGTTCAAACTAGAAAATTTCTTTTTGAAAACCAGCATTAAAATGCTTTCAAATGTCTTTCAGACTATAACTGAAGGACTGAATAATTATGACCTTCTCAACTAGAACTGCGACGTATAGAATTAATTAATTACTTATTTAACTACAGCACAATTTCCTATAATTCTTAAGGAGTAAAATTACCAACGAAAGTTTGTGCTCTACTGTAATGTATACTGCAGGGAAATAAACATTACTTCAGGCCTTCTACTTAGGGGATGTTATATAGCGCAGGATAAAGCAAACCACCGCTTACCTTGAAACTTAGAAAGATTGTCGCAAAACATCGGTGAACAACTATCAAAATATGCTGTGTAATTATACAAAAGAGCGAAAAACCTCAGCTACACCGTACTTTAACATTTAGACTATGTGTGTGAAGAAAATATGCAATTTCATGACTTGGTTTATTGTCAGCAAAACAGAGGAGCAGTGATTTTGCAAATTGGAGAAAAGAATATGGAAAGGAGGTTTTTAAGAGCGTTCCCAGCACTGCCAATAACGAACATTCAAGATTTTTTGAATTCTGATAGGAATAACGAGTATTTTACGTGGAGACTTGTATGAATTTATGATAATAGTTCACTAAATTCTTCTTAAAATGACAAATGTTTCAGACAAAAATTGTAGAGAAAATCGAAACAAACATTTTCTGTTTAGTTACATTTTTTCGACAATCGTGCTGCTTATGGGATAATGTGGAAAATAACGTAAAGCCAGACAGGCCACAGATGACAATATGACGCATGCGCGTTGCATGCTGGATACCTAAGTCTTCAAACACACGCTCTGAATATGTAATTCTTATTGCTTCTACTCGGCAACAATGATTACGCAATAGCGCCCCAGTGTTGCGTTTTTGCGTACACACATTGCCTCTGTTGTCATTCTTTCGCTAATAGTCACCCGTCCCAACACTATCGACCACTTACATTTCGTTGAGCACATGACGTAAAGCAGTATATCCACTTATGCAGGTCTAGTCACAGTTGGCACATAACAGGTTCTGTATATTTGGTGTCATGTCGTTCCGAAACAAAACATTGTTACACCGGTATTTACATACGCTTCCTCTATTGTTGTTTTAAGTGGTCACTTTTGACATTATTTTAACAAAATACCTGCGTAATATCAGTAGCTTTAGCTACATATCCTTTTCAAAGTGTTTATCAAAGAGTTCTCAGGGTGGTCTATACCAGAAGAAGTAAAGAAGAACCAAACACTCACACGCGACCAACCAGTGGAATTTGTCACAATTTGCTAGTAAAATAAACTGACAAAATCGATCTTCTTGCATTTCATTATGAAGATGCAATAATACTTTAAGGTACCCTGGGCAGATGGCCCCTCGTCTGTCCATAACTGGAGGATTGTAGTTTCGAGTTTTTGAATCGAAAGATCTTATGTACAACCTACTTGAAGATCCACAGACTCAACTTGTGCCGTACTTCGAATGGTGCTCACATCAAATAATATTCACCAGTCCATTTATTGTAACGCAGTATCAGTGTGTCTTCTCCGAGACACGACATAATAAAACAGTGTCTTATCACGCGCTTTGAACGCTGAACAATTATTTTCAGAATAATTTCAAAACCCAGTAAATTAAACTGAAAGGAACGGTATATTTACTTTCGTGAAAAGTTTTAAAGTGTCTCTGAAATATTTACTCTTGGAGAAAGGAAGAGAAAAACATTATATAACCCATTAATATGTCAATTAATAAATAAATGTTGCAGTACGTATTAATGAATCAATCAACGAAGTTGATTTCGAAAATTATGACAGAACTTTCGAAGTACAGCAAAATGTACGTTACACAATTTTTACTGTAATATATTACAACAGAAGAATAATTCATTCATGAACTAACTGAAGTGTTATGGACACTGTATCAACAAAATGTGCATAATTCGTTCATAATAATGACGAATGGAAATGGACATGTTGCATGGTTCTAGAGACCACTCCAGTAGTTACCCCACATTACAACTGGCCCGCGCGGGTCGTCGAGAGTTTACTTGCTGTACAATTTCATAAAAACTTCCAGTGTTTGGTTCATATGAGAGGAAATCATCGGCGTGGATTATCGTTTGTTTCTACCCCTCCAGAAAAATCTCGGTGGCTACAAATTTAAAGAATCCCGAGGTAAAACCGTGGAGACACAGTGGATGCTTTTACAGAACACAAGAACAAATAGAGAAGTGCCTCACTTGTGGTAGAGAAAAGCGAAAAATTAGAGGGTTAGCAGTAAAATAAAATACAAAATGTTATAAATTTTATGTTCTGTTGACCGTGCATCTTGATATATCTGTGTAATACAAACCAACTTGATGCACTATTTATCCTCAGTTTATTTCGTCAGTCAACCTCTACAGGTTTCGGGCATATTTGTAGCCCATCATCAGGATGTACACTGTATATGTACATCAGTTGATACGTGTTGTGCTGTTCAGTTGACTGTCGGTTTTCTGCTGCATAGCCAGCACCACTTACCCGGCCAACAGACAACCAAAAAGCACAACACGTACAAATTGTTGTATACATACAGTATACCTCCTGATGATGGGATACAAATATGCCCGAAACGTGTAGAAGTTGACTGACGATATAAACTGAGGATAAATAGTGCATCAAGTTGGTTTTTATTACGCAGACAAAATGTTCTTTTTATTTATACGGTTAAAAGAGAAAAAAACCCTCAGAGTGCAACTTATTTTTTGACAGACTGCCGTATATTGAGACAATATTTGCGTATTTACGTACTCTTCAATTAAAAAAACAGTGAATCCTATGTTAACATTTAGACACCATGCATCCTGTATATAGGACAGGCGTTCCGCTACTCTCCAGAGAAAGCTTTTTATATATTTAATCAACAAATATATTTCATTATATTTTTTTAGACTTGTTGAACAATCTCAATTTATTCCTCAACAAAATGTCGTGTATTTCATAACGCTACCTTTTTTGGTTCGCTAAATATTCACATTTTACATAAATGATGTGCTGCTATTTAAATGTCCAGTTCCAGGGCCAAAGGGTTAATATTGTTGCACCCATTACTTTAACGCGACTGACTCTTTTGTCCCTAGATGCTTGTAATTTCGTATAGTAACGGACTTATGTTTTCAGACTGAATAAACATCGCTATGAGAAAAAGTGTGCAAGAACATTGTTGAAGAAAATATTTGGACCAAAGGGGAGTAAGCGAAATAAATCTGGAGAAATTATGTGAAGAGAGACTTAAAGATCTGCACTCGTCTTCACAGCAAGAATGAGATGGACATGTCATGTAACACGGAAGGCATATGTGATTAAGAAACTTAATGTTTTCAAGTTCGGTAACGTGGAGGGACGAGATCATTTGCAAGGCTTAGGCGTAGATGGATCACAATTAAAAAATGATCTGAAAACTGAATTTGGAAAATGCGGATCGGATTTATTTGGCTCAAAAATGGGGACAATAATGGGTTCTTGGTAACACGGAAAGGAAACCTCGCGTTCAATAAAAAAGGAGAAATTCTGGACTAGCTCTTTTCAGTTACCTGCAGTCACTGTATTCCATTTAGTATGCATTGGCACAATCTTCAGTTAAGTCTGTTAAACGAGTGATAAACGAGCGAGAGAGAAAATTGGAACAAGAAAATGAAGAGGGAACTGTGACAGACGCTACATTTATTACAGGGAAACACGGGAAGTTTTATGGCCCTGTAGGTTCCCAACTATTTCCAGCCCGTAATTTTGGTAAACGTAGCTTGGAAACGGTAAAAGGGTAGGAAGTGAAGGTAAGTGGTGCTGCCTATGCGGCAGAAAACGTGAGATGGGCTGTTACTGGCGCTTCTCTGGGTTTCGCTTTTATTGTAGAGCATCGTGCAAAACACATAAATACACTCCAGATCAAAATGCAAGTTTTTTAATGTTAGGTAGGTGTGTAACAAGTAACCAGCATGCTGTAGGTAATTAAACCAAGACAGTACGGAAAAGAATCAAGTCACAGCTAAGGGTACAAATCCATTCCCATTATTTTGAAGATTTACGATTGAAAGTGTTCAATTTATCGTTGTCTAATTGCCATACATTACGTCGCCCACTTTTTCCATTACTTTAGCACTATGTGAAAATGGTGGTAATTAAAAGTTTCCGCTTTTTTATTCATGCCTGACCTTTCAGACATTACTAGAATAGTCTTCATGGACTATTTAAGGCAGTGAATAATTCACACCGCTCTGCCCAAACAGAAGCAGACGTGATTGCGTTCGTGACTGTGACATCACTGAGGCATAATTAATTAATCTTTCCATTTCCTCGAACGACACGAATGTTAGATTTTGTTTCCCTCGAAACATTATTGATCTTCTACAGCACAGTAATGCGGCATGTCGTTGGTTTAGAAACTGCCGGGCATGTAGGAAAGGTCGCCCATACATTTTCTTGATTAAAGGTTAAAGGTACAGGATTGAAACTGCAGCCCCTTATAAGCCTTCGCCGTTTGGTGGAGGCATAGCTCCAGTGTTTCGGCGATAGATGGAAGTAAAAATGTTATCGACACGCCCCAGTCGCTTTACTCCCCGAATAATGGTCCCCAACTATTGGATAGGAAACAGGTTGACCCCAGAGGGGTAGAAAAGGGACATATTTATTCCCTAGCTTAGATTAGAGCACAGATTCTTCATTCAGCCAACAGGACGTCTAGTCCTACAGCCCTTGTCCTTAAACATAAAATGTAAAGCAGGCCTGTTACAGGCCTGGACAAGCCCAGAGGGTTCCAGGAAGTTAAGGTTCCCAGACTTCATGACAACCGCACAGGATGGTGGTAAGGTTGTCAGCCTTAAGCACCGGCCGCCTTTAGACCCAGGAAATACTCCTGGTACTCATTTCTGTTAGAGGCTGAGTCGACCCCAGGGCCATAGTGCGATCGGAGGGAGTTTATTTCAATGAAAAATTCCAATGACACCATCTGGGATCGAACCAGCGACCTTCGAATTTGTAGTACAGCACCTTAACCACTGTGCTACGGCGGTCCCCTTGTCCTTAAATATGTACATAGCAATGACATTTCTACTCCCACAGTATTGTGGTTAGGTGGAGGAACTATTTCTCCCAGTTATTCAATGTGCATGGGGTTAAGGATGTTGGGCAGGCAGAAATACACACAGCAGAACCACTGGTACCTGAGCCAAGTG
>Ga0131853_10001796_pt1 | contig 38392 bp, 35 predicted proteins | sample TergutLab28metaG_FD_92764 | JGI IMG/M metagenome (GOLD analysis project Ga0131853, IMG submission 92764) | Labiotermes labralis P1 segment gut microbial communities from Petit-Saut dam, French Guiana - Lab288 P1 (version 2) (version 2) | ecosystem: Host-associated > Arthropoda: Insects >... | reverse complement strand
TTCTCACTTTGACAAGATAGCAAATGATAAAAGTTTATAGGCGTTTTATAGTAACTGCATCTAACTATGGTTTGGATAGGTGGATTAATTGTTATTTTAACTGCTGTCGCTATTATTAAGCGATATGAGGTTCGTCTTATTTTATTTGTATCCGGTCTGTCAATGGCGCTACTTGCCGGCATGGCAGGTAAAGTTGGCGTTATTCTTGACGCGGAACAGGAAATTTATGAGTATCCAACAGGATTAGCTGGTTTAGTGGCTGGATTCCAAGAAACCATCAATTCTTTCGTTACTTCGATGACGAGTGTAACGTTAGTTTCAGTTATTTGTACAGTGATGGGTTTTGCATATGTACTGAAATTAACACAGTGTGATGCACATTTAGTGCATTTGTTGGCAACACCTTTAACAAAAATGAAAGCAATTTTAATTCCTGGAACAGTAATACTCACGGCAGCAATTAATATTGCGTTACCAAGTGCAGCTGGTGCTGCAGCTGCTGTTGGTGCAATTTTAATTCCTGCACTAATTGCTACTGGTGTTCGCCCGGCAATGGCTGCAACTGCAGTTATGGCAGGTACTTTTGGCAGTATGATGAGTCCGGGAAGCGCACATATTGCAAAAGTTGCAGAACTCTCAGGTAAAGAAGAAGTGATGAGCACGATTGCAGTAATGGCACCTAAAGCAATTACTGCTGTTATAATTGGTGCAATTTCTTTAACAGTAATCGCTTTTATTTTTAAAGAAAATAAAGGTTATAAGCCTGAGGAGGATGAATTAGGTGCCAGTGATGCAGGAGAAGAAAAGTTTAAGGTAAATATTTTGAAAGCTTTAGTGCCTATACTACCATTAGCGTTGTTAGTTGTTGGGAGTGAAGCGATAGGTTTGGTTGATGAGCCCATTACAGTGCCTCAAGCAATGATTATCGGTATTGTGGTCGCTTTCTTAGTATCATTAACAAACCCTCAAGAAATTTCTAAGAAATTCTTCGAGGGGATGGGTTCAGCATATGGAAGCATTATCGGGATTATTATTGCAGCATCTGTTTTCACGTATGGTATGGGTGCGATTGGTTTAACGGAATCATTGATTGAAACAATGAAAAATTCAGAATCGATTGTAAGCATTGCAGCTGTTTTCGGTCCATTTATTATTGCTGTCCTATCAGGTTCCGGTGATGCTGCTGCCATGGCGTTTAACGATGCAATCACAGCAAATGCAGCAGACTTCGGATTAACAATTCCTGATTTAGGCACATCCGCTTCACTAGCAGGTGCACTTGGACGGACAATGTCACCTGTTGCAGGTGCAGCTATCGTTTGTGCATCACTTGCAAAAGTTAACCCAATTGAAATTGCTAAGCGTAATGCACCTGGAATGCTGATCGCAGCAATTGTTCTAGTGATTTGGATGTGGTTGTTCTAAGTTTGAATGATAAAATATAACCAAGGAATGAAATATGCCTTGGTTATTCTTTTATAAAAAAATAAGGAGAATACTCATGAAGGAGCAAATTATTAAAATTGCAAATGATTTGCAAAATGAAATGATTATCCTGCGCCGAGACTTTCATAAGCATGCAGAAACTGGCTGGACAGAATTCAGAACGGCTGCTATTGTAGCTAAATATTTGGAAGACTGTGGTTATAAGGTGCTGGTTGGTGATGAAGTTATGAAGGAAGAAACAATCATGGCATTGCCTCCGCCTGAAGTACTTAGTCAGCATATGGAACGCGCAAGAAATCAAGGAGCACCTACTAAATATTTGGATAAAATGCAAGGTGGAAAGCTTGGTGTCGTCGGAATTCTTGAAACCGGAAAACCTGGTCCGACGATAGGTTTTCGTTTTGATATGGATGCAAACGATTTAGTGGAGTCAAATGATCCAGAGCATCGTCCGGTGAAAGAAGGATTTGCTTCAATCAATGAAGGTGCGATGCATGGTTGTGGTCATGATGGTCACACAGCAATTGGTTTAGGTTTAGCGAAAACGCTTATGCAAATTTGTGATGCATTAGTTGGTACGATTAAACTGGTTTTCCAACCGGCAGAAGAAGGCGTACGTGGTGCTGCCTCTATGGTAGCAAATGCGGATGACATGGATTATATTTTTGGTATGCATATTGGCTTTAAGGCTGATAAAACGGGCAAATTAATTTGTGGGACAAATGGCTTTTTAGCAACAAATAAATTTGATGCGATTTACAAAGGTGTTCCTGCACATGCAGGTGCTAAGCCGGAAGAAGGAAAGAGTGCACTACTTGCTGCCGCAGCTGCTACACTAGCCATGCAAGGAATTTACCGTCATAGTGCAGGTGCTTCCCGCATTAATATCGGAGTTCTAGAAGCTGGTACAGGGCGCAACGTTGTTCCTGATCGTGCTGTAATCAAACTTGAAACAAGAGGTGAAACATCTGAAATTTGTAGTTTTACAAGTAATGAAGCGATTCGTATATTGAGAGCTGCATCTGAAATGTATGATACGCCTGTTGAAATCAAAGAGATGGGTGGAGCAGTATCTGCCGATAGTGATCCGGAAATGGTGGCATTCGCAAGAGAAGTTGCTGAAGACTTAGGCATATTTGACGACATTCAAGACACAGCAGATTTGGGAGCTAGTGAGGATGTCACTTATTTTATGAATCGTGTTCAAGAAAATGGTGGAAAAGCGAGTTATCTCATGGTTGGCGCGGATATTGCTGCTGGACATCATGACAAATTATTCGATTTTGATGAAGGTGTTCTTACAAAAAGCGTGATAGTGCTAGCTACAATGGCTCATCGATTAGGGCAACAATAAGCCATATTCACGGAAGAAAAATTAACCCAGAAGCTAGATCTTAGTCTAGCTTCTGGGTTAATAGTTTATTTTGTTACAGCTTTTTTAAAATTCTTTTCGGTGTAGTTATGTTATTTGCCATTATAGATAACTCAATAGTTAACTGACTACCAACAAATTATACTCTCTAGATTTTATGGAATAAAAATCGGTGGGAGTTTTTGTCTTTCATCTTCTTCGAAATATAGTTCGTCGTCATATAATTCGCTATCTGTTTGAAAGTCAACCTCTTCCTCAAATTGCATTTGGTCGTATGATGTGTTATCTGTGCGAAATTCAGTCTCTTCCTCAAATTGCACTTGGTCAGATGATTCCATGTCTGTATGAACATTAACTTCTTCTTTAGCAGGTGTTTCTTTTGTAGTTGATTCTTCTATTGATGGCAGTGAGCGCATCAGTTTTATCATTGATGGTAAATTTTTAATTAAGGGTCCATATTGTTTTGCTTGCTTTATGACAGGCATTGCCTTTTGTACTGTGCGCATTGTATTTTGGGCATTCGAGACTAATTCATTAAGATTATTGGCATTTAACAATGAAGAAGTAGTGGATTGTCCGCTGCGAGCGCCTAATAATTGATTCAGTATTCCGCTAGGCTGTTGTGGTGGCTTTCTCATCATTCTACCCAAGCTAAACAAATTGGAACGAGGTTGCGGCTGTTTCTTGCCTAATAAGTTAGCAAGGAGGTTACCAGTGCTTCTTTGTTGCCGGCTACTTCTCCCTAGCTGTAAGAATGGATTTACTGCTCTTCTATTTGCCATTGATCAATCTCCTTTAGGTATTTAACGTATTGTATGTTTCATTAAGATAAATTCATAGGGCAAATTGGTATATATTTTAGAGTATTTAATGAGCATCACATTCAATAATGTTATAATAAAGATGGAAAGAAAAAGTAAAGTATATGTACTCATGTTATAATTAAAATTTAAACAGCAACTAAGCGAGGTATATAAATCATGTCATTTCAACACTTTAATATTCCGAATTATTTAGCCAATGCATTAGAACAGAAAGGTTTTAAGAGGCCGACTGATGTACAGGAGAGAGTCATTCCTTCTGCTCTTACAGGTAAAAATATTATCGGTCAATCACAAACCGGAACTGGAAAAACGCATTCATTTTTAGTTCCAATTTTCGCTGAAATTCAAATAGAGAAGCAAGCTGTGCAAGCGGTGATTACAGCACCAACAAGGGAATTGGCACAGCAAATTTTTCTTGCTGCACAGGAGTTGAATCAGCTGCTTCCGGAGGACAAGCAGGTGCAAATTCGTTCTTATATTGGCGGAACAGATAAACAGCGTTCTATTGAACAGTTGAAGCAACAGCCACAATTAGTAATTGGTACACCCGGGCGGATTTATGATCTGGTTTCTGCTAATGCTTTGAATGTGTACACAGGAACGACATTAGTAGTTGATGAAGCGGATTTGATGATTGATCTTGGTTTTATGGAATCAGTGGATAAAATTGCAGCATCCATGGCGAAGCAATTGCAAATTTTAGTTTTTTCAGCAACAATTCCAGAGAAGTTACAACCTTTTTTGAAAAAGTATATGGAGAATCCTAAGCACGTCATGGTGGATCCAAAGCAGGCGTCAGCAAAGCAAATTGAGCATTTGCTTATTCCTACTAAACATCGTGATAAAGCTACTTTGGTAAAAAATATTTTACTAGCAACGAATCCTTATTTGGCACTGATTTTTGTTAATTCTAAAAAGAATGCTAACCTTTTACATGAAGAATTAGCTGTAGCAGGGGTTAAAGCAGGGTTAATTCATGGAGATTTACCTGCTCGTGAGCGTAAGCGTGTGATGAAAGAGTTGAATGATCTTAAATATCAATATGTAGTTGCATCAGATTTAGCAGCGCGTGGAATTGATATTGAAGGTGTCAGTCATGTCATTAATGCTGAAATACCACAGGACTTGGATTTTTATATTCATCGTTCAGGTAGAACTGGGCGAGCTAATTTGTCTGGTACGGCAATTACTTTGTACGATGAAACGGATGAAGCAGCAATCGCTAAATTGGAAAAAATGGGCATTACTTTTATCAATAAAGATATTGTCAGAGGCGAGTTTACAGAGATTAAAGATCGCAATCAGCGGAAAAATCGTGGCGTTCCACAGAAGTCCGGATCTAGCAAAGTAGCAGTTAATAAATCGAAAGTGGTCAAGCCGGGATATAAGAAAAAATATGCTCGTGAAGTTGCTGTTAAAAAAGAGCAAGAAAGACGAGTTGCAAAAAGAGCACAAGCGCGACAGATAAAAGCGACTAAGAAAGCTAGAAATAAATAGAATTGGGAGATAAACATATGAAAATTGGATCACACGTTGGCATGAAGGGAAAAAAAATGTTTCTTGGATCAGTGGAGGAAGCGCTTTCTTATGGTGCGAATACTTTTATGATCTACACTGGTGCGCCGCAAAATACGCGACGTAAGCCGGTTGAAGAATTGAATATTGAAGCTGGTTGGGCGTTAATGCGAGAGAAAGGTATGGAGGAATTGATCGTGCATGCGCCATATGTTATTAATATTGGGAATGCAGCGAAACCTGAAACGTTTCAGTTTGGGGTTGAATTTTTGCAACTTGAAATTGCACGGACAGCGGCACTTGGTGCGAAACAACTTGTTTTGCATCCTGGGGCACATGTTGGTGAAGGTGCTCAAGTTGGAATTAAGAAGATTGTTGAAGGACTTAATGAAGTGCTAGAGCGTGATCAAACTGTGCAGATTGCTTTGGAGACAATGGCAGGAAAGGGTTCAGAGTGCGGTAGAACGTTTGAAGAATTAGCGCAGATTATTGATGGTGTTACACTAAATAATCAACTTTCAATTTGTTTTGATACTTGTCATGTGCATGATGCCGGCTACAATATACGAGAAGATTTTGATGGCGTTTTAGAAGCGTTTGATAAGATTATTGGTTTAGATCGTTTAAAAGTGTTACACATTAATGATAGTAAAAATGAGTTAGGTGCAGCGAAGGATCGTCATGCCAACCTTGGTCATGGTTATATTGGCTTTGAAGCGCTGCATTATATTGTGCACCATCCACAGCTGCAGGATATTCCAAAAATATTAGAAACACCTTATGTTGGTGAAGGTAAGTCATTACCTCCTTATAAAGAGGAGATTGAAATGCTTCGATCCGGGGAGTTTGATGCGAATCGATTAGATGTTAGGTAATGATTGAATAAGGGGTGGCATAATGAATCATTTAGGTACTAGTAAATTAGAAACAAGCCACCTCATTCTTCGGCCATTTGTAATGGAGGATGGGGCGGAGATGTATCATAACTGGGCGAGTGATCCGGAAGTAACAACATATCTAGCATAGCCATGTCATGAAAATATAGAAGTGACGAAGAAGATATTAGAAGATTGGACTAGCTGTTATCATGAAAATGACTATTATCAATGGGCTATTGTTTTAAAGCAAGATGAAAATGTGCTGATCGGTTCTATTTCAGTTGTTGGGAAGAATGATCAGGTAGAAATGGTAGAGATAGGCTATTGCATAGGTAAAGCGTGGTGGAATCAAGGCATTGTTTCAGAAGCGTTATCTGTACTCATTAAATTCTTTTTTGAAGAGGTAGGTGTCAATCGAATTGAAGCAAGGCATGATCCGCGCAACTCTAGTTCTGGGAAAGTAATGTTAAAGTGTGGGTTAAGATATGAAGGCACACAACGAGAAGCGGACTGGAATAATCAAGGTAGATGTGATACTGCTGTGTATGCTATTTTAGCAAAGGACTATAAAAAATTAAGGGAAAATGCCGAGAGCACTACTGTAGGAAAAGACGTACTGCTTTTAAGCTTAGATAAAATCCATACTACTGAATTAGGTATAGAGCGAATAAAAAAAAATCTTAATTTAGATGTTGATGATGTAGTAGCTTGGTGCATACAGAAAATTACAGATCCGAATAGCTGTATAGTTAGGCGAGGGAAGAACTGGTATGTAAACATTGATGAGTATGAAATCACAGTAAATGCTTCTAGTTATACGATTATTACTGCTCATAAAATAAAAAAACGAAGCTAGAATAGGCTATTCGTTACTTATAATATTGAATTGAAAATCATTGAGTATGAATAAGCAAAGCATGGAACAGTACTAAACAATTCAGAAACAAAAAAGTATAGAGCACCTTTAATGTTCAAGTGTGAAAAATACACGGGATAATTAGAGGTGTTTTATTTGCTTACAGTTTAAATTTTCAATTTAAAAAACTTCCAATGTGACTGAATTGTGATCAAACTAGGGTAAAATATAACTATAGAATTTTGGGAGGAAGCAAAACATGAAACGTATTTTAATTATTGAAGATGAAATAGAGATTCAAGAGATATTGACCGAATTTTTGCAAGAGTATGGTTATGTGGTCGACAATGCTTGCGATGGTGTTGCAGGCGTCGCACAATTTAGTGAAGAAAAATATGATTTGATTCTACTTGATATTATGATGCCAAAAATTGATGGGTTAGCGGTGTTAGAATTGATTCGGGAAAAATCCAATATTCCAATCATTTTGATCACAGCAATGGAAACAGAAGAATATCAAATGAAAGGTTTTGACTTGAAAGCCGATGATTACATTACCAAACCTTTCTCTATGAACCTAGTTATCAGAAGAATCGAAGCTGTATTACGTCGCACACAAACGGATGAAGTGCCTGAGAAGGAGCAGGGGATTATTACTCATGGCAGTGTTAAACTCGATAAGGAATCATGTGAAATCAAAATGTCCGATGATACAATGCCATTCACATATAAAGAGTATGAGCTTATCAAACTTTTTCTTGAAAACAAAAATAAAGTATTTACGAGGGACGACATATTAAATCAAATATGGGGATATGACTTTTTTGGAAATGATAAAATCGTCAACAATCACATTATGAGAATCCGTAAAAAACTAGGGGGAAATTTTATCACAACGGTGCGAGGAGTGGGGTATAAAATTGGTAAAGAAGATTAGAAGCAGCTTAAGTATGAAAATATTTACCAGCATACTAGCCATCTTGCTGGTCATTAGTTTAGTCATCTTTGGAATAGTCAGATCTTTGATGTTGGGAATCTATGAACAAAGATTCGATGCTCAACTGTTAAATAATGTAAATCAATTAGTTACGCAATTAAGTAATGAACCACAAAATCAGTGGGATGGATTGCTAATAGAGTTTGAACTTGAGAATAGTGCGCTTGTAAGTATATCGGATAATCATGGAACACTTATAAGAGGAGCAATGACCATTAATGAATTTGGTGTTACAGTCAATGAAGGCACTGAACCGGGAATAACACTTTTCTTTGAGAATAATAACCAAGGTTTCTCCCTTAAGGTTATCAGTCTCACAATCACAGATACCCTTGCTCAAATAGATGAAATATTTACACAAATTTTCATTTATGTACTGATTTTTATTATAATTATTGCCGTTCTCACCGCACTTTTCTATACTCGCTTTTTGGGAAAACCCATTATAGAAATAGCTCACGTTTCAAAAAAGATGACCAATCTAGATATGACGTGGCAATGTAAAACCAATCGAACAGATGAAATCGGAATGCTAGCTCACAATTTAAACCAGATGGCTGAACAGTTAAGCACGACATTAAAGGAGCTACAATCAGCTAATATAAAATTACAGGATGACATTAAAAAAGAGCGAGAACACGAAAGGCGACGACGTGATTTCTTTGCTGCTGTGTCACACGAGTTAAAAACACCTGTCACCATCTTAAAGGGTAAACTAGACGGGATGATTTTAAATGTTGGCAAATTTAAAGACCGCGATAAGTATTTACAAGAAGCTTATAAAACCAATGAATCCATTGAAAGACTGGTTCGTGAAATCATGACGTTGGCTAAACTTGATACCATTCGTTTAAACTTAAAACAAGTCAGTCTATCTTCTATTGTTGCTGAAGTAGTCAAACGATACGAACCACTCGCTGGGAAAAAGCAACTGGATATTCAACTTAATAGTGAATCTGATGTTTTCTTACAGGCTGATAAAACCCAACTGCAGACGGTGGTATCCAATGTGATTAGCAATGCAGTCAAATATTCTTCATTTGGGCAGAGTGTCAAAATTAATCTTGCTATAGAAAGTAAATTTGGCTATCTAACAGTTGAGAATGAGGGTGTTCACATTGAAGAAGATGAAATTGCTAAGCTATGGGAGCCATTTTATCGAACGGACAAATCACGAAATAGAGATACTGGTGGTAGTGGACTGGGGTTGTACATTGTAAAGACGATTTTAGATTTGCATCGTTTTTCATATAAGCTAGAAAATAGTGAGGATGGGGTAAGGTTTACGATGAGCTTCCCAATTGATGACAATAGCTAGAGAAATTTGACGAGATGACATTTGGAGTTGTCTCGTTTTTATTTTTCTTAAAATATGACCTATTTGTGATCAATTTGTGATTCAATCGATACCTCGATGATTCATAATAGCTTTGTATTCAAAAAGGAGATGTTGAACATGAAAAAAAATATGATTAAGGTTTTATTATTAGCATTTGTTGTTTTAGGTCTAACTGCTTGCAACGACACGGTAGAAAATCAAGATTCACCAACAGAGTCAAACAACTCACAAACAACCGAAGCTGAACAAGGAGTTGGTGGAACATCTAGCGAAAGTACGCAGCGTGATTTATCTGTATTTGATGACTTTCCGGAATGGTGGCAGGATAGATTCACAGAAGCGGAGAAAGAGATACTTCTTGATGCATTGACACCAGAGGAGTTAGAGCAACTTAGAGAACAGGCTGAAGAATGGGGAGAAGAGGGACCCCCAAGAAATGAAGGAGCTCAAAGGATCTTTACAGGACCTGAAGGAATTGAACCCAATGAAGATGGACTTATTATTTTTGACTAAGAAGCAGAATGAAGAATCTGTACGTATGTACGTACAAAAGGGAGTCAAGATTGGAAGTGCCTACATCCAATCAGGTAGTGGATTAAAGAGGTGAGGGTTAACGATGATGAATAGAACAATGTTGTATTTAAGACGAAAAAAGGGTAAAAGCTTCATATTATTTATCTTAATTTTCCTCATTTCAACTTTTGTCACAACGAGTCTTGCCCTGATGTATACAACCAATCAAGTGTCGAGATTTATGAGAGAGTCAGTGGGTGGACGAATTGAGATTGGACAACAGCTTAGGAAAGAGGAAGATTCAGGAAGTGGTTCTGAACTTCCCCTAACGCAAGCCAATATCAATCAAATGATGACAATACCCGGGATAGCCCAATACAATGCACATAACAGTGGGTTGGTAAGTAGTAGTGGTCTTTCCTTCAGAAAAGGTGTCCTTTCTAGCGAATCAGATAATATGGGAAGCATCCAAGGAGTCAGTGATAGTTCATTACTTACAGACTTCAGTGATCATAGATTATCCTTAGTCGAAGGCAGACATATCGCTCCTGATGATAAAGATGTGGTGATGATTTCACAAACATTGGCCGAGGAAAATAATTTGACAATTGGTCATACAGTAGCGCTACAACCTGCCGAAAGTGGCATAAATGAAGCAGGAAGGTTTGAAAATACCATGGATGATAGTGGTTCTAGCATTGAGGCGAAGGTAATCGGAATATACGCCGAAGAAGAAGTGCAGTTAGATGCACACTTGCGACCAGCAGCGGGTATCGTTACCAATCAGCTATTTTCCGATCATGGCCTCATGACGAGTTTGGGATTAGCAAATCTTGGTCAATACGAGGCGATTACTTTCCATGTGAAAGATCCAAGTGAACTACCTAGGATTGTTGATGAAATAAGGCAGATAGAAGATATAGACTGGGGTTCTTTCCTTATGCAGCATAATGATGGTGACTATATGAAAATTTCAGGCGATTTACAAACGGTCCAGAATCTCCTTATGATCTTATTGATTGCCATTGGCATAGTCAGCACCATTATATTAACATTGATATTAATCCTAAGAATGCGTGGACGTATTCATGAAGTCGGGATTTTGCTGTCCGTGGGCATTGGAAAAAAACAAATTTGGGGTGGATTTTTACTAGAAATTTTCATAATAGCCATGGTTTCCTTTATTGTTTCTTATGCAAGTTCAAGCTTAATCATTCCGACACTGAATCAAGGTTTATTAGCTGAAATACCCGACCTATCTGATTTAGGGCAACACCAATTTCAGTCCATGCCCTTAGCAATGTATTCTCTTGTCTATTTGCTGATACTCTTGGTTATTTTATTAACTGCATACGTCTCAACGAGAATGACCATCAGATTGAAACCAAAACAAATTTTATCAAAAATGAGTTAAGGAGTATTTTTATGAACCTTGCAAAAAGAGCCGGACTCTATACCATTCGGCAGAAACAAAGAAGTATTTTATTATTTCTAGTTCTAGTACTTGTCTCTACTTTAGCTTTAACAGGCACCGCCATCGGAAATGCGGTCAATGATACGTTCACAGACATGCATAGGGATATTGCTGGAAAAATCAATCTAGAAAGAAACCCGCCGGAAATTGACCATGAAGCACTCATTAGTGCAATGGATAGCGGTGGAAGGGATGCTGTAGACCGTGCTTTCGCTGAACAAATGATCGGTGGTGATTTTGTTACATTTGATACACTGGAAGCGATTATGGCTGTTCCTGAAGTGAGTGGCTACAATATTACCGCTGAATATCAGTTGAAAGATGCAAGTCCTGAAAATTTTGACTTCCTGCCTGATGATAATGAAACTGCAATGTTTGATGCTTCTGGCGACAGTCATGTGACCAATATTGCCAATATCCAGTCATCGACGAATTCAGAGCTAATGGATGCCTTTATTAACGGCAATCTAAGATTAGTATCTGGGCGGCACCTTACAGCCGATGATCATGGAAAAGTGATGATTTCAGATGAACTAGCTGAACATAACAATATTCATATCGGTGATACCCTGAAGATTTCTGGTGCTCCGATTGCTTTGCAATATGAAGTTCCAAGTACAACCCTTGAATTTGAGGTTGTCGGTATTTACTCAGGAACTCGTAGAATGAACGAATCTCAGCAATTTACTAATCCAAGTAATACACTCATTATTGATATGGCAACCATGATGGAAGAATATGAGAGAAGTAATTTTTTCGGTACTGGAGCGGTGGGTAGCCTACCTGGACCCTTGAGCATTTTTATTGAAGACCCAAACGATATTGAAAAGTTGTATGATGAAATATCCAACCTTTCGGAAATATATGAAAAAAACTTCTCCCTAACCATGGGCACAGAAGGCTTTGAAGAGGTTTTAGCCTCATTAGGTTCCTTACAAGGACTTGTTCAGACCTTGCTTGTGATTATTGCGCTTGTAAGTATGGCGATTCTTGCCATTCTTCTGACCATCTGGACACGTGGGCGGGTGAAAGAAATCGGCATTTACCTAGCTAATGGGATTAAGAAACGAGAAATCATTAGCCAATTCATCCTTGAGGCAATCCTTATTGCAATTGTTGCATTCGCACTTTCTTTACCGATTAGTCAAGTAACTGCAAAAGGAGCAGGAGATTACATCCTTTCTCAATTTGCGGCTGCCCAAGAGTTACGAAATGAACAATTGGAGGGTTCTACTTTTGGTAGTGGAGAGCTGAGTGGAATGACTATTATTCTACCAGAAACCGGCTTTATGAACGAAGCCAACATTGAAAATACACTGGATATGGTTGATGTGACAGTTTCAGGGCGTGATTTGATGTGGGTCTATATGATTGGATTGCTAGTCGTCATGGGCTCGGTATTGATTGCGAGTTATTCAGTCGTTAAATTAAAACCTAAAGAAATATTATCGAAAATGAGTTAGGAAAGGATTGAGATTATGTCAGCATTGGAATTGAAAAACATTGAATATGCCTATGAGAAAGGCAAAAATGTTTTACATGATGTGAATGTTAAGTTTGAGGCTGGGAATGTCTATGCCATTGTAGGGGCATCCGGCAGCGGGAAAACAACCTTGTTGTCATTGATTGGTGGCTTGGACGTCCCAACTGGTGGTAAAATCATGTTGCAGGGGAAAAATATTGACGAGATAGGGCTAGAGGATTACCGTCGCCATCATGTATCGTTTATTTTCCAAAGCTACAACTTGATTGATTATATGACACCTATCGAAAATGTCAATTTAACCTCAAAGATTGCAGCCATGCCGATTTTAGAACATGTGGGTTTAACAAAGGAAGAAGCAAAGCGCAATGTCTTAAAGCTTTCTGGTGGTCAGCAGCAGCGTGTTGCCATCGCTAGGGCCCTTGCCTCAGATGCCACGGTTTTACTGGCAGATGAGCCGACGGGGAACTTAGATGAGGAGACAGCGATGAATATCGTTACGTTACTCAAAAAAAGTGCCTATAAACATCAAAAATGTGTGATTATTGTGACGCACTCTCTTGATGTTGCCAAGCAAGCTGATGTGATTTATAGCTTAAAAAAAGGTAATTTGACTTCAAAGTCTCATTAGATCATAAAAAAAGTATCATTATCAATCAAAACTTAAAAAGGTGGATCAAGCAATAACTAAATCCTTCTGGTTGTATTTATCCAGAGGGATTTTTCAAAGCTTATTATTGCAACTTCTACGATTAATGGAGTTTTTTGCTTAATTGCTAACAAGAGATTTCGGATAAAAGGTGGTGTTCAAATTGGTAATGAAGTATCCATCAAGCGTATAAAAATACTTGCCAAGTAATAAAAAGCTAGCTATAATAAATTTTGTTCATAAGTAAGAGGTTCGTTGACCATCCCTCTATAAAAAACTAGGCTATTTGCGTAAATGTGATTTACCGCACTAGTTTTAGTGCGGTTTTTTTGTGCGTATGCCACTCATGGTTAATTAAAAAAATGAAGTGGAGGTGGAAATATGAAAAAAGATATTGCAATTAATGGTATGTTAGCAGCGGTTTATGCTGTAACTACTGCGCTAATTGCCCCTATAGCTTTTATAGGCGTACAATTTAGATTTTCAGAAATTTTACTGTTTTTTGCTTTTTATAATCGTCGTTATATTGTAGGACTCACGATTGGTTGTATTATTGCTAATCTTTATTCACCAGTAGGAATATTAGATGTGGTCATGGGAAGTGCAGCAACAGTAATTGTTTGTTTATGGATCTATGCTATTAAAAATCATTATTTAGTGCCAGTCATTGCTGCTGTAGTCAATGGTTTACTTGTTGGTTGGATGCTATATATTGTTTTTGAAGCACCACTTGTATTGACGATGTCAACTGTTGCTCTTGGAGAATTTGTTGTAGTAGTCATAGGTCTTCTTATCTTTAAGCAACTTGAAAAAGTTCAATATCTAATGAAGCTGTTAAAAGGTAACGATCCGAAATGGAATTAATATGAAAATATATGCTATAATGCTGATATATAAAGCGTTATAGCATTTTTTATGATGAATGAAAGGTTCCAGTATGAAAGCAAAAATCATTAATAAAATCCAACAATCAGCTAATCGATTTATTCCTTTTGATCAGTTTATGGAAATGGCACTTTATGATTCAGAAGCAGGGTATTATACAAAGTCACAAACTAAAATTGGGAAAGAGGGTGACTTTTATACATCTGTTTCCGCTTCACCAATTTTCGCTGAAATCATTGCGAAATGGATAATTGAGCAAGTGAAAAGTGGTATTCCGCCTTATATTGTTGAGTTGGGTGGAGGAACGGGTGAACTCGCTCAGACAATTATGCAGAAATTGCAAAATGATTTACAGCACTTTCATTATGTCATTGTGGAAAGCAGTCCGTTTCATCAATCACTGATTCGCACTAAATTGCCTACGGTAGAAATCATTCCTTCATTAGATCAATTGCCGGAATTTGCAGGCATTGTCATTTCCAATGAGTTTTTTGATGCATTACCTGTGAAAGCAGTCATATTTCAAAATGGGCAGTGGCATGAGTTAGGTGTTACAGTAGAAAATAATGATTTGCAAGAAACTGCTATTTTGGCCGATCAATCGTTAATTGAAATGATTAAACGATTAGGTATTACTGCTCCTCACAATCACCAGCGCTTGGAATTGCCACTCGTGATGAACCAAGTGTATAATACGCTTTGTCATAAAATAGGACACGGTGTCATTTTGACAATTGATTATGGCATGAAAAATGAATCTTTACTACTACCAGAGCGAAAGCAAGGAAGTATTCGCGGGTTTTATCAGCATCAATTGATAGATAATATTTATCAAAATCCAGGGCAAATTGATATTACCAGTAATGTACTTTTTGATGAATTAATTCGTATTGGCGAGGCAGTACATTTTGAAACAATGTCATTTACTAGTCAGCGGCAATTTTTATTAGACCAAAATATTTTTTCGTTATTAGAAGAACATCGTGATACTGATCCCTTTTCTCATGCGAGTAAAAGAAATCGAGCGATTATGCAGTTTATTATTGGTGATTTCAGTCAATATTTTCATACATTAATTCAAAGGAAATGAAAAATAGATGAATAAAAAATACGCATTAATTATCGGTGCAAGTGGCGATATTGGCAGAGCCATTGCAAAAAAATTAGCAGGTGATGGATATCACTTATATTTGCACTATCATCAAAATGAAGAAAGCATTGATGTATTAATGAAGGAACTCATAAGCAATCCTATAAAAATAAAAAAAATCCGTGCTGATTTGACAACTGATGAAGGTTACTTAGTAGTTGCAGAAGAAGTGGATCAAATTGATGTGCTTGTATTTGCAAGCGGTGTTAGCCCTTATGGATTAATCACTGATATTCCGGTTGAAACGGTAGTAAAGCAGGTGCAACATCAATTAACTTCTATCTATTTGCTAATTCAAAAAATTTTACCAAAGCTAGTGGCTAAAAAAGCAGGAAATATTGTGTTTATCACTTCAATTTGGGGTGAAATTGGTGCTGCTTGCGAAGTACTTTACTCGATGGTTAAAGGTGGACAGAATACTTTAGTCAAAGCACTTAGTCAAGAAGTTGCACCATCCGGTATTCGTGTCAATGCAGTTTCTCCCGGTGCGATCGAAACCAAAATGTTAGCAGAATTTTCGCAAGAAGACTTAGATTTACTTGTTCAAGATATTCCCTTAAAACGGCTAGGAAAGCCACAGGAAGTAGCAGCTTTAGTATCTTTTTTATTATCAGAGGAAGCAAGATATATTACAGGAAAAATTTTCAGTATCAATGGTGGTTGGTTATAGCGGTTTAATTAACTGTAGGCATTATATCGTCTACAAAAATTCCGCCATCCTTTGTCATTCATCAGTTGAATACGACCTGTATTCGCCTTCTTCATTCCTCGGCTGACAAAATTTTTTATCCGCCGATATAACGCCTACAGTCAATTAAACCGCTATACAAAAATAAACTTTTTTCGACGATATTTTCGAAAATCCCTAAAAATACTTTCATAATTGGCTAAAATCATTTATGATAGAAAAGAATGGAGTAATTACTAATAGTAAACCAAGTAGTGTTTGCATTTATTACACATACTGTGGAAACAATAAAATTGAAAAATTGATGAGATTGGCGGATTTTGGTTTAAAAGATAGTGGGGGTCAACATGAGCTTAGGGAATATTTTAAAAGACACACGGGAAGAGCGGGGATTTACGCTAGACTACATACAAGAAGTAACGAAGATTCAAAAGCGGTTTTTGCAGGCAATAGAAGAAGATCGCTTAGATCGATTACCTGGTAAATTTTATGCACGAGTATTCATTCGACAATATGCTGAAGCAGTAGGTTTAAATGCTGATGAATTATTAGCTGCACACCAAGAAGTTGCTCCGGCTGCTGATTTAGAGGAGGATTTGAAATCGGTATCCCATGAACCATCTATTGATATGTCATCAAATGAATCGAAAGTGCTGAAATTTCTCCCTAAAATTATTGTACTGTTATTTGTTGCTGTTGGCATTTTTTTGATTTGGTATTTTTATAATAGTTATAATCCGACAAATTCAAGTAACCCGAATTCACAACAGCCTGATCTTACTTTAGAAGAGCCGGATAAAACAACTGACAAAGATGATCAGAAGCCTAAAGATTCTAATGATGAGAAACCTGACAAAAAGCCGGAATCTGAACCAGCACCGAAGCAGACAATTACTGAAATTTCTGCACAAGGAAATACTTTTGTTTTTGAACTAGAGAACGCAGAGACTTTTAAAGTAAAACTTGTTTCAACAGGTGGGCCTTGGGTTAGTATTAATGCTGCTAATAGTGGTAGCTTGTATACAGGAACGTTAACAAACGCTGAAGAAAAAGAATTTGATTTAACGGGTAAGGATGAACAAGTGACGATTGTTACTGGTCGTGCGCATCAAACAAAGCTATTTATTAATGATGAAGAAATTCCGCTAAGTCCAGACTTTCCATCAACACAAACGATAACAGTGAATTATATTAAATAGCGGATGATTGTTTTAGGTGAGCCCAATACACTCACTTAATTTGAAGGAGCAAGTAGATGAATTTACCGAATAAAATTACGCTTTCCCGTATTATGCTGTTACCAGTGTTTATGTTTATCATGCTAGTACCGGACTGGGGAGAGATCAAGATTGGTGATGCAACCCTTCCAGTTGCTCATTTTGTGGGAGCCCTCATTTTTGTGATTGCCGCTATAACAGATTGGGTTGATGGGTATTTGGCACGAAAGTATCAGCTTGTGACAAACTTAGGAAAGTTTTTAGATCCATTAGCTGATAAGTTGCTGATTGCTATTGCTTTAATTGTGCTAGTTGATTTAAATTTAACTTACACTTGGATGGCTGCACTGATTATTGCTCGTGAGTTTGCTGTGACCGGGATTCGTTTAGTTGTGGCTGGATCAGGAGAAGTGGTAGCAGCAGCGATGCTTGGTAAAATTAAAACATGGGTGCAAATTATTGCTGTAGTTATTTGCTTGCTACATAACTTACCATTTAGTTTGCTTGCTATTCCAATGGATGTGATTGCTATGGTGGTGGCAGTAATTTTTACTGTATGGTCCGGTTGGGATATATTCTGGGTGAATCGCCGGACACTTTTGAGTTCAAAATAATGAATATTGATCATGAGGTGTCGACAGGATAGCTGACACCTTCGGTTTAAAATGCCTATTGAGTAGTAGGTATTTTTTAGTTAGGAGAAAATGTTTATGAATGCAGAAATTATTGCTGTTGGCTCGGAGCTTCTATTAGGGCAAATTGTCAATACGAATACTCGTTTTATCTCTACAAAATTAGCTGAGATCGGTATTAATGTTTTTTATCACACTGTTGTTGGTGATAATCGGAAGCGCTTTATTGATGCAGTAAAAATTGCAGAAGCGCGTGCAGATTTAATTATTTTTACAGGTGGACTTGGCCCGACAAAGGATGATTTGACTAAGGAAGCGTTGGCCGAGCATTTGCAGATGGCGCTTGTTCATGATGAAGAAGCACTTCTTATGATTCAAGATTTTTTTGCCAAACGTGGACATGGGATGACAGAAAATAACAAAAAGCAGGCCTTAGTGTTAGAGGGTTCTCATGTTTTGTCTAATTTACACGGTATGGCTCCGGGAATGTTTCTTACTTTGCATCGTAAAAATTATTTGTTATTACCAGGGCCGCCCATGGAAATGGAGCCTATGTTTGTAGATTATGCCATTCCTTTGTTAAGTAGTGATAGCACCATTACTTCTCGGGTACTGCGTTTTTATGGTATTGGTGAAGCAGAGCTAGAGACGAGAATTCTCGATTTGTTGGAATCACAAACAGATCCAACGATTGCCCCGCTAGCTAGTGATGGCGAGGTCACGTTGCGCTTGACAACAAAAAACCCTAATGTGCAATTCGCAACTAAGAAACTTGATGAAATCGAGGCGAAAATTACCGATCGTGTAGGTGATTTTTTATATGGATATGATTCTACTTCCTTAATGGAGGAAGTGTGTAAACTTTTAAAGAAAGAAAATTTAACGATTTCAGCAGCAGAGAGTTTTACGGGTGGATTATTCCAGCAAGAATTGACAGCTATTCCTGGAGTAAGCGCTGTTTTCCCGGGTGGAATTGTTAGTTATTCGAACCTGGTGAAGATGCAGGTATTAGGTGTGGAAGCAGAAATAATTCGTGACCATGGCGTTGTGAGTGAGGAATGTGCGCTCTCGATGGCACGTTCAGTACGTCAGCTATTTCATACAGATATTGGCGTTAGCTTTACTGGTGTAGCGGGACCCGATGAATTGGAAGGAAAATCTGTAGGGACTGTTTTTATAGGCTTTTCATTTCAAGATGGTCGAGCGTTTACACAGATGCTCCAGCTAGGATTGACTAGAAATAGCAATCGTATTCGTGCTGTGAAACAAGCTTGTTCGATTTTATTGAAAAAATGCATTTATTAAGTTTGGAACGAAAAAAGAGAAAATTTGCAAGAATTTTGGTTTAAGTTTATTGCTTCCTCTAGTGAAGTTTGAAACTTAGCGAATAAATGTTCGTTATTTTTCTTGTAATTCTTGTCTACTAGCGATATAATAGATTTACATGGAATTATAGGAGGAATAAATAAATGGCAGATGATCGTAAAGCAGCGTTAGCAAGGGCGCTTAGTGATATTGAAAAACAATTTGGTAAAGGTTCGGTAATGCGACTTGGCGAAAGCACGGAGCGTCGTGTATCAACTTGTTCAAGTGGTTCACTTGCTTTGGATGCTGCGCTTGGTGTAGGTGGTTATCCCCGCGGAAGAATTATTGAAATCTATGGACCGGAAAGTTCGGGGAAGACGACAGTTGCTTTACATGCGATTGCGGAAGTGCAAGCGAATGGTGGAATTGCTGCTTTTATTGATGCAGAACATGCGCTTGATCCTGTCTATGCGCAGAAGTTAGGTGTGAATATTGATGAGCTTTTACTTTCTCAACCGGATACCGGGGAGCAAGCGCTGGAGATCGCTGAAAAGTTGGTTATGAGTGGCGCAGTGGAAATTGTTGTTGTGGATTCTGTAGCCGCACTTGTACCGAAGGCGGAAATTGATGGGGAGATGGGAGATACACATGTTGGTTTGCAAGCACGCTTAATGTCACAAGCGATGCGTAAGTTATCCGGTGCTATTAGTAAGCAGCAAACGATTGCTATCTTCATTAACCAAATTCGTGAAAAAGTTGGCATCATGTTTGGAAATCCGGAAACAACACCTGGTGGTCGAGCACTGAAGTTTTACTCAACAGTTCGCCTTGAAGTGCGTCGAGGTGAGCAATTGAAAAACGGAACTGAAATCGTTGGTAACAAAACAAAGGTTAAAGTAGTGAAAAATAAGGTTGCCCCACCGTTTAAGGTTGCTGAAGTAGATATTATGTACGGAGAAGGAATTTCTAAAGAAGGTGAAATTGTTGACCTTGCAAGTGAGATGAATATTGTGCAAAAAAGCGGTGCTTGGTATGCATATAACGGAGAAAAACTTGGACAAGGTAGAGAAAATGCTAAATTGTTCTTAAGAGAAAATCCAGACATTTGTGAAGAAATTTCGGTAAAAATTAGAGCAGCTTATGGATTAGAAGCAGATGAAACAGATTCTGTAGTTGATGTGGCTGAATAAATTGTTAGTTTTTAGAGTGATAAATATTTTTTTAAGATATTTATCACTCTTTTTATTGAAATTTGGATTGTCAAAAAGAACCGGGGAATGATATACTGAATTGTTTTTATTAGCTGATCGGAATAAGGCTGATGAAAATGTTTAGCGTATATCCTAGGTGAATATTTTATAGGGATGCTGCCTAACAAAGCGCCAGAACTGAAATTTTTATTTTCAGTTGACGAGGAAAAGGTTATCGAAAATTCGGCGGGTACCTTTCAGTTGCAGTAAAATGAGCAATTTTACGTCTTGTGCACAACTGGAACTCATACTACAAATCAACTTGGTGACGAGTTGAACAAAACGTATGAGAATGCACAAAAATGGTTTGGAGGACAAAATATGTGTGGAATTGTTGGTTATATTGGTAATCAAGATGCAAAAGAATACCTATTGAAAGGGCTGGAAAAGCTGGAGTATCGCGGCTATGATTCAGCAGGGATTGCGATTGCCGATCAGACACAAGTTTATGTGTTTAAGGAGAAAGGTCGAATTGCTAATTTAAGGAGTGAGGTGGCGTTTGATGTTCAAGCATCAACAGGAATTGGTCATACACGCTGGGCTACACATGGTGTGCCGAGTAAAATCAATTCACACCCGCATCAGTGTGAAACAGGCCGATTTACTTTAGTGCATAACGGTGTAATTGACAACTATGAGTATTTACGAGACCAATTTTTATCAGATGTTTCTTTAAAGAGTGATACAGATACAGAAGTGATCGTGCAAATCATTGGTAAATTGGTTCAAACAGGCAGCTCGCCTGAAGAGGCATTTATCAAAATATTAGAACTGGTAGAAGGTTCATATGCCATTGCTATGATTGATCGTGAGAACTTAGATAAAATTTATGTGGCTAAAAATAAAAGTCCATTATTAGTTGGTGTTGGCAAAGATTTTAATGTTGTTACTAGTGACGCAATGGCGATGTTGCAGCTAACTGATCAATTTATTGAGTTAATGGATAAAGAGGTTGTCATTGTTACGAAGGAATCGATTATGATTCGAGACTTACAAGGCAATGTGATGAGCCGAGATCCTTTTACAGCATTAATTGATGCGGAAGATATTGAAAAAGGCACTTATCCGCACTATATGCTGAAAGAAATTGAGGAGCAGCCTACAGTTATCCGTAAGATTATTCAGAAGTATTTGAATGAAAGCGGTAAGTTAGCGATTGATCAAGCTGTAATTGATGAAATTTTATGTTCAGATCGAATCTATGTGATTGCCTGTGGTACTAGTTTTCATAGCGGACTGGTTGGAAAACAATTAATTGAGTCTATAGCACAAATACCTGTGGAAGTGCATGTAGCTTCTGAATTTACTTATAATCCACCAATCTTATCTGATCGACCTTTCTTTATTTTTATTACACAAAGCGGAGAAACTGCTGATATTCGTGCAGCTTTGGTTGAGATTAAAGGAAAAGGATACGCTTCTCTGGCAATTACGAATGTGCCGGGCTCTACTATTTCCAGAGAATCGAATTATACATTATTACTTCACGCAGGTCCGGAAATTGCAGTTGCTTCAACGAAAGCGTATACAGCACAATTAGCGGTTTTAACTATTTTGGCTGCTGTGCTTGCAGAGAAAAAAGATTTGCCTAGTCAATTTGATGTGATACATGAATTAGGGATTATTGCTAATGTGATCGATAGCATATGTGTGGATAAGGTAGAGTTCGAAAAAATTGCAGCTGAGTATTTAAGTGTTTCACGTAATTGCTTTTTTATCGGCCGTGGGATTGATTACCATGTTAGCTTGGAAGGAGCATTGAAGCTAAAAGAGATATCCTATATTCAAGCAGAAGGATTTGCAGGTGGTGAATTAAAACATGGTACGATTGCTTTAATTGAGAATTTAACACCTGTAATTGCGATCACTTCACAGGCGCATGTAAATTTAGCTATACGAGGTAATGTAAAAGAAGTTGCTGCTCGAGGAGCAAACTCATGTATCATTTCGATGCAAGGGTTAGATATGAAAGGTGATCGTTATATTGTGCCAAAAGTGCATCCAGCAATGGCTGCAATTGTGATGGTTATCCCATTGCAGTATGTTTCTTACTATGCAGCGTTAGCGCGTGGATGCGATATCGATAAACCAAGAAATTTAGCAAAAAGTGTGACAGTTGAATAAAAAGTGTGTTCATCATCCAATTTCGAACGCTAGTGTTTGATTTCTCTAAACTACCTCTAAATTATTACAATTTAGAGGTAGTTTGCTTTTTTAAGCATCTCTTGACATCTACTGTCAGCTTCTTTTAAAATAGAGGATGTATAATTTTCTTTCAGATGTGTATGATTTAAGGAATTTTATTCCTTATACCTTATAGCTTAGCAGAGAATTTATATATGAATGATTTTTGATAGTGAGCAAGTTGAAACATGAATAGTAGGAGGTGAGAAGATTGGATCTGATTACTGTCATCTCCGCTGGTATAGGTATTTTAGTTGGTATTATACTTGGTATATTGATTAGAAAAATATCTGCAGAGTCTAAAATTGGTGGGGCAGAATTTCAAGCTACCCGGATTATTGAAGATGCCGGGAAAGAAGCTGATTCACTACGCAAAGAAGCATTATTAGAAGCGAAAGATGAACTTTTTAAATTACGTACTAATGCTGAACAAGAAGTAAAAGAGCGAAGAGCTGAAGTTCATAAGCAAGAGCAACGTTTGTTGCAGCGTGAGGAAAGTATTGATCGCAAAATTGAGGCTTTAGATAAGCGTGAAGCGACTTTAGAAAAGAAAGAAGAAAAGGTCGTAGAAAAGCAGCAAGAAGTTCAAGTTTTAGAAAGCCAAGCGGAGGAATTGATTGTACAACAAAAAAATGAGTTAGCAAAGATTTCAAATTTATCAAGGGATGAAGCACGTGAGTTAATTCTCCAAAAAATCGAAGGGGAATTATCTCAGGATATTGCTGCTATGGTAAAAGCTGCTGAAACAAAAGCGAAAGAAGCAGGAGACAAACGAGCGAAAGAGATTTTGTCTACTGCGATTCAGCGTTGCGCAGCAGATCATGTTACTGAAACAACTGTTTCGGTTGTAAATCTTCCGAACGATGAGATGAAAGGTAGAATTATTGGGCGTGAAGGACGCAATATCCGAACGCTTGAAACATTGACCGGGATTGACTTGATTATTGATGATACGCCGGAAGCGGTTATTTTATCAGGGTTTGATCCTGTGCGTCGGGAAATTGCTCGTAATGCACTTGATAAATTAGTGCAAGATGGTCGAATTCATCCGGCTCGTATTGAAGAAATGGTCGAAAAATCTCGCCGTGAGGTCGATGAACAAATTCGTGAAACCGGTGAGCAAGCTACTTTTGAGGTAGGTGTTCACGGTCTTCACCCTGATTTGATCAAAGTGCTTGGACGACTCAAGTATCGTACCAGCTATGGTCAAAATGTTTTAAAGCATTCTTTGGAGGTTGCCCATCTTGCAGGTTTAATGGCTGCTGAATTAAATTTAGAGGTGAGTATTGCCAAGCGTGCAGGTTTATTACACGATATTGGTAAAGCAGTTGATCATGAAGTGGAAGGTAGTCACGTTGAAATTGGTATTGAGTTAGCTAAAAAGTATAAAGAGCATCCAATTGTAATTAATGCGATTGCATCCCATCATGGTGATGAAGAGGCAAATTCAATTATTTCTGTAATTGTAGCAGCAGCGGATGCTTTATCAGCTGCAAGGCCAGGTGCAAGAAGTGAGACGCTGGAAAACTATATTCGTCGTCTTGAAAAATTAGAAAATATTTCTGAGTCATTTGATGGTGTAGAGAAATCATTTGCGATTCAGGCAGGTCGTGAAATTCGCATTGTCGTTCATCCGGATCAAATTGATGACCTAGAAGCGCATCGTTTGGCCAGAGATATTCGTAAGAAAATTGAAGAAGAATTAGAATACCCAGGTCATATTAAAGTAACAGTGATTCGTGAAACACGAGCTGTTGAGTATGCGAAGTAACTCCTAGGTGCTGGAGCGAGCGTTAAGAAATGTAGTATTAAGATAGAATTTTTTTGATTTGCGAAGCAAATTGAAAAAATTATAGCTTAAGACGGAATTTCCGCTCGCGGAAGCCCGATTACACTAGATGCTGGAACGAGCGTGTAGCTTAGTGAAAAAGTTTTGATAATGTCAAAGAACAGGAGCTTTTAATTCCTGTTCTTTTTTTGGTAAAATAGAGTTTATCGAGTAGTAAGGAGCTTTTAACCAATGCGTATATTATTTATTGGAGATATTGTTGGTGCAATTGGTAGGGATGCACTTAATGACAATCTATCAAGATTAAAAGAGAAATACCGCCCTCATCTAATGATTGTGAATGGAGAAAATTCTGCCTCCGGTAGAGGGATTACTAAGAAAATTTATGATCAGTATTTATCAATGGGTGTTCATGCTGTGACAATGGGTAACCATGTTTGGGATAATCAAGATATATTTAGTTTTATTGATGAAGCTAAATATTTGGTTCGACCTGCTAATTTACCTAGTGCTGTACCAGGACAAGGTGTTTGTTATATTAAATGGAATCAATTAGAGATTGCTGTTATTAATTTGTTGGGTAGAACTTTTATGAATCCAAGTGAAGATCCATTTGCAGTTGCTGATGAGTTGGTAGCAGAAGTTAGCAAACGAACGTCGCTTATTTTTGTTGATTTTCATGCGGAAGCAACGAGTGAAAAGCAGGCGCTAGGTTGGTTTTTAGATGGTAGAGTTTCAGCTGTGGTTGGAACACATACACATGTGCAAACAGCGGATAATCGAATTTTACCGAAAGGGACTGCTTATATTTCAGATGTGGGGATGACTGGTGCTTATGATGGTGTGTTAGGGATGGATAAGGAGAATGTACTGAAACGTTTTCTTACTCAGATGCCCGGACGATTTGAAGTTCCAAAAGCAGGTCGCTCTCTACTAAGTGGTGTTTTAATTGAATTAAACCAAACAACTGGTTTAGCAAAGTCAATTGATAGGATACTCATTAATGAAGATCAGATGATGTTTTAGTAGAGTAAAAAAGTTCCTTTGAATTAAATAGATAAAAATTGCTAAAAAGGAAGGCAATAAATTTTCCATTTCTTTTCCCACGCTGCTTGGTCTAAGTATAATTTTTAACGAATATAGTTAGATGGGAAGTGTATTATTAGCGAGCTAATCATAAAATTGATGATACAGTGAGTACATTAGGGGGATCAAGTTATGGAGATATTGAAGGTTTCATCAAGGTCAAATCCAAATTCTGTTGCAGGCGCATTGGCAGGTGTATTGCGTGAACGTGGTGGTGCAGAAATCCAAGCCATTGGTGCCGGTGCTCTCAATCAAGCTGTGAAAGCTGTTGCAATTGCCAGAGGGTTTGTGGCACCCGGCGGTGTGGATTTGATTTGTATTCCAGCTTTTACAGATATTCAAATTGAAGGGGAGGAACGTACTGCCATTAAATTGATTGTTGAGCCAAGGTAAATTAAATTATGTATTTTTTACTTATCTCGTATACAATTGGTGTATACGGGATTTTTTTATATAAAGAAAGTTAGGTGGACATATGCGTGTTTTTGATGCTCATTGCGATGTATTGATGAAATTATTTGGACATCCGGGATCTAGTTTTTGTGATCACGGGCATGATTTTCAGGTAACTTATGAAAAAATGAGACGAGGTCATGTTAAGGTACAAGTATTTGCTGTTTTTGTTTCCGAGCTGCATCCTACCATGCGGTTTGAAGCGGCATTGGCTCAAATTGATTTGTTTTATAAAAAAATTATTGGAGAAGCGGGTTTAGTACTGATTCGATCTAAGCAGGATTTATTGAATTTGCAGGAAGATGAAGTTGGTGCGATTTTAGCACTTGAAGGTTGTGATTGTATTGGTGAGGATATTTTGCGTTTACGCACTTTAATTCAATTAGGTGTACGTTCAGTGGGGCTTACTTGGAATCATGCTAATTTAGTGGCAGATGGTGTGCGTGAAGTGCGAGGCGCTGGTTTAACACAGTTTGGCAAGGAAGTTGTGAGGGAGTTGAATGCTGCACATATTTGGTGCGATGTGTCACATCTTTCTGAACGTGGATTTTGGGATGTGATGGAGCTGTCCGATTATGTGGTGGCAACGCATTCTAATTCTAAACGATTGACTCCCCATGTACGGAATTTAACGGATGATCAATTTTTAGCAATCATGGATAAAAATGGAGTTGTTGGTGTAACTTTTGTACCAGAATTTTTGACGACTAATGTGCAGGCAACGGTTTATGATGTATTGCATCATATTGAGCACTTTTGTAGTTTAGGTGGTGCTAAACATATTGGAATTGGTTCAGACTTTGATGGTATTAGTAGCACACCGATACAGTTGACTAGCTCGGAAGATTTTATTAATTTAAAAAATATATTAGATCAGTATTACACCTCTAGCCAAGTTGATGATTTTTTGTATGGTAATTTTTCTAGGCGACTGCCTCATAGAGATACTGTATAGTATATTGATATAAGAAGGTTCAAAGTATGTTACTTGGCTTTTACTACTTTTTCCATTTTTCTTTTGTTGCTTTCCTTAAATCATGATATAATGAAAGGATAAAATAGAAGGGGGGAATGAAGGCGGTTTAACTTGATTTACATACAATGAAAAGGGAGTTGAGCGTTTGAAAATGGTATCATACGCTAAATTAAGAAAACTATTGGCAGTACTCCTATCAGCTGTTGTGTTAGCTGTACAACCGATAAACTCAGCACAAGTAGCGGCTCAAATAGGAGAGACAGAAGAAATTCTATTATTGAATGAAGAAAACACCGAAGAGTTAGAGATGGAAGAGCAAACAGAAAGTTCTTTAAAATCATTTGAACTAAATAAAAGCGATTATAAAGAGAAGAATCATATTGTTCCTAAGCAGTCTAAGACATTAGATGATCACAGTGCAGAAGGAAATACTGATAATGTTGAAGACAAAACACTAGAGTCGCCGCAAGAAAGTCAAGTTGACTCAAAAATGGCGAGATCAGATATCGCTACTGGAAATATAAGTGTTCCAGGAGGTCAGACAGGAGCTAGCTGGCGAATCGATAGTGGAGGAAACTTATTTGTTGAATCGGGTTTAATTCGTTCGTCTGGTCGATCGCCATGGCACTCCTATAGAAATGATATTAAGACGATTACTTTTTTAGGAAACATGACAGTAGCAAGTGATAGTTTGAGTGGTTTATTTAAAGAGTTAGAAAATGTTGTTAGCATTAAAGGACTAGCGTTTTTAGATACAAGTAATGTGATAGATATGAGCTTTATGTTCGCTGGGGCAGAATCTCTCAAAGCCTTAGACGTATCTAACTTTGATACAAGTAATGTGATAGATATGAATTGTATGTTCGCTGGAGTAGAATCTCTCAAAACCTTAGACGTATCTAACTTTAATACAAGTAATGTGACAGATATGGACTATATGTTCGCTGGAGCAGCATCTCTCAAAGCCTTAGACGTATCTAACTTTGATACAAGTAGAGTGACAAATATGGAGGGTATGTTTACCTGGATGGATTCACTTATAGCACTAGACGTGTCTAGCTTTAATACAAGTAAAGTGACAAATATGGAAGGTATGTTTAACTGGATGGATTCACTTACAACATTAGACGTGTCTAGCTTTAATACAAGTAATGTGACAAATATGTGCGGTATGTTTGCTTTTACGGAATCTCTCACAGCATTAGATATATCTAATTTTGATACAAGTAAAGTGACAGATATGAGTTGGATGTTCATTGGAGCAGAATCTCTCAAAGTTTTAGACGTATCTAACTTTAATACAAGCAAAGTGACAGATATGGAGGCTATGTTCGCTGGGATGGAATCTCTCAAAGCCTTAGACGTATCTAACTTTGATACAAGTAAAGTGACAGATATGAGTGGTATGTTCGAAGAAGCAGCATCTCTCACAGTCTTAGACGTATCTAACTTTGATACAAGTCAAGTGACATATATGAGTGGTATGTTCGATGGGGTAGAATCTCTTAAAGCCTTAGACGTATCTAACTTTAATACAAGTAAAGTGACAGATATGTGGAGTATGTTCGCTGGGATGGAATCTCTCACAGCTTTAAACGTATCTAACTTTGATACAAGTAAAGTGACAGATATGAGTGGTATGTTCGATGAAACAATATCTCTCACAGCTTTAGACGTGTCTAACTTTGATACAAGTAAAGTGGTAGATATGAGTTATATGTTCGCTGGGGTAGAATCTCTTAAAGCCTTAGACATATCTAACTTTGATACAAGTAAAGTGACAGATATGTGGGGTATGTTCGATGGAGCAAAATCTCTTAAAGCCTTAGACGTATCTAACTTTAATACAAGCAAAGTTAGAGATATGGAAGATATGTTCGCTGGGGTAGAATCTCTCACAGCCTTAGACGTATCTAACTTTGATACAAGTAAAGTGATCTATATGAGTGGTATGTTTGATGGAGCAGAATCTCTCAAAGTCTTAGACGTATCTAGCTTTGATACAAGAAAAGTGACAGATATGGACTATATGTTTGCCAATATGGATTCGCTCATAACCTTAGACCTATCTAGTTTTAATACAAGAAAAGTGACAGATATGGACTATATGTTTGATGAATCAAATGCCCTGCGTACTTTATCGCTAGGTTCAAATTTTAAATTTATTGGAAAAGCGAGCTTACCAAAAATATCGCCAGATAAAAACTATACAGGATATTGGCAAAACGTAGGAACAGGAACAATAGCTAATCCTAAGGGAAGCTTTGTTCTTACATCTGCTAAATTAATGAAGACTTTTGATGGCGCTGCAATGGCTGATACATTTGTTTGGCAACGTACAGGTTCAACGGATCCAGTTCCAACAGATCCAGAGCCAAAACCAAAAGATTCAGCTAAACCGAATTTACCGGATACAGGAGAAGCTTCATCACTTGCAATGCTTGTAGGTGGACTATTCGCAGCTTTTGCCTTAGGGATTACTAGAAAAAAGAAAACTAGTATGTAAGCGCCTAATAATCCATACGTAGAAATAAAGATAGAGGCCATAGGGAGACTGCTCCTTATGGCCTTAATTGCTCTATACATGCTACAATGAAAGAATAGAATAGAAGGGGGAATGAAGGCGTATTAATTTAATTTACATACAATGAAAAGGGAGTTGAGCGTTTGAAAATGGTATCATACGCTAAATTAAGAAAATTATTAGCAGTACTCCTATCAGCTACTGTGTTAGCAGTACAACCGATAAACTCAGCACAAGTAGTGGCGCAAATGGGAGAGGCAGAGGAAATTCTATTATTGAATGAAGAAATTATCAAAGAGTTAGAGATGGAAGAGCAAACAGAAAGTTCTTTAGAATCATCTGAATTAAATGAAAGTGATTATGAAGAAGTAAATTCTATTGCTCCTGAGCAGTCTGAGACATTAGATGATCTTAGTGTGGAGGGAGATACTGATAATGTTGAAGACAAAACACTAGAGTCGCCGCAAGAAAGTCAAGTTGACTTAAAAGTGGAGGGATCAGATATTGCCACTGGAAATATAAGTATTCCGGGAGGTCAAACAGGAGCTAGCTGGCGTATTGATAGTGGAGGAAACTTATTTGTTGACTCAGGCTTAATTCATTCGTCTGGTCGATCGCCATGGCACTTCTATAGAAATGATATTAAGACGATTACTTTTTTAGGACCTATGACAGTAGCAGAAAATAGATTGAGTAGTTTATTTCGTGCGCTAGAAAATGTTGTTAGTATTGAAGGACTAGCATATTTAGATACAAGTAATGTGACAAATATGAATTATATGTTTGCCTATACGGGTTCACTTACAACATTAGATGTATCTAGCTTTGATACAAGTAAAGTGACAAGTATGAGCCTTATGTTTTGGAGAGCAAAATCTATCACAGCATTAGACCTATCAAACTTTGATACAAGTAATGTGACAAGGATGATTCGTATGTTTTCTCGGATGCATTCACTTACAACATTAGATGTATCTAGCTTTGATACATCTAATGTGACAAATATGGGTGGTATGTTCAGTTTAACAGACTCTCTCACAGCACTAGATGTATCAAACTTTGATACGAGTAAAGTGACAAATATGAGCTCTATGTTCATAGGAGCAGAATCCCTCACAGCGTTAGATGTATCAAATTTTGATACAAGTAATGTGAGATATATGGGCTTTATGTTTGCTCATATGCGTTCACTAAGAACACTAGACGTGTCTAGCTTCAATACAAGTAAAGTGAGATATATGGACGGTATGTTCAGTTCAATGGAATCTCTCTCAGCATTGGACCTATCTAGCTTTGATACAAAAAATGTGGTGAATATGAGCTCTATGTTTGCCCGGACGAAATCACTTGTGACGCTAGACCTATCTAGCTTTGATACAAAAAATGTGGTGAATATGGGCTATATGTTTGTCAATATGGATTCGCTTACAACATTAGATGTGTCTAGCTTTAATACGAGAAAAGTAACAGATATGGTTTATATGTTTTATAATTCAAATTCTCTGCGTATTTTATCATTAGGTACAAATTTCAAGTTTCTTGAGAATGCGAGATTACCAAAAATATCGTCAGGTGAAGGCTATACAGGATATTGGCAAAACGTAGGAACAGGGACAATAGCTAATCCTAAGGGAAGTTTTGTTCTTACATCTGCTAAATTAATGAAGACTTTTGATGGTGCTACAATGGCAGATACATTTGTTTGGCAGCCTATAGATTCAACAAAGTCACCGAAACCTAGTCCAAAAGATTCAATTAAACCGAATACACCAGAAACAGGAGAAGCTTCATCTTCATCGCTTGCAATGCTTATAACTGGACTATTCGCAGCTTTAGCCTTAGGGATTACCAGAAAAAAGAGAACTAGTATGTAATCGCTCTATAATCTACACATAGAAATAAAAAGTCAACTCGTTTTCGCCCTCTATAGGGAGAAAACGAGTTGATTATATCCAGTATTCCATCGAAATAAGTTAGATACTCTCTATATTTTTACCATTTAATATGTTATGCTCTTTTTAATCATTTCTATCAAAAAAGGAAGAAGTGTATGAAGAAATTGTTATCTATTAAGGTTATTGTCAGTGCAATTATCATTGTAGGATTGTTATTTATTGGGGTAGGTATTTATTTCTTCAATATTGCACAAATTCGTGGTGAACAACAGATTGCGCAAATGAGTGATTTAAAGGTTGATAGTCCAGTATATGAATATCGTAAAGCATTTTTTGCAGAAAAGAAAGAGATTTGGGAAATGGAATCTGATGATGGGCTCTTGTTAAAAGCTTGGTATTTGCCGGCACCTGTTGCTACGAATAAAACGATTATTGTAGCACACGGGCATAATGCTAGTAAGGAGCGAATGGCTGAGTATGGTTGGATGTTCCATCAATGGGGCTATAATGTTTTGATGCCTGATAATCGTGCTCACGGTGCCAGTGAAGGGAAATTAATCGGTTATGGTTGGAATGATCGATTGGATTATTTAAAATGGATTGACTTGGTCATTGCTGAAAACGGTGAGGATTGCGAAATTAGTTTATATGGCTTGTCCATGGGTGGTTCACTTGTGATGATGCTCTCTGGTGAGGAATTGCCTAGCAATATCATCTCCTTTATACAGGATTGTGGTTATGATAGTGTATGGAATCAAATTGCTTATCGAGCAAAGGTAGAGTATAGCTTGCCAACGTTTCCAATTGTCGATCAAGTATCTTTGATTTCTAAATTAATTGCCGGATATAGTTACAAAGAAGCATCTGCTGTGGAGCAATTGAAGAAGAATAAGCACCCTTTTTTGTTTATTCACGGTGATGAAGATGATTATGTGCCGGTTGATATGGTACACAACAATTACAATGCTTCTGGTGGTGAGAAGGAGTTGCTGATTGTACCGGGAGCCGGTCATGCTGATGCTATTGAAGTGGATTTAGAAAGTTATGAAGCAACAATTAAAGGATTTTTAGATAAGCATATGCCTATACAATAAGTTGTGAAAATCAATTTTTATCATTAATAAATCGGTAGAGTGGGAGAAATGGTACAGAAAAGAAATCAACGTCACTGGCTATACAAAAGGTTTCTAAGGGCACTTATATTAGTGTTTGCTCTTGGCTTATTTAGTAGTGATTTTTCTATTCCGATAGATAGTAGTTTTTCTTCAACAAATGTCATTCATCATAATGATACACTTGACCTTAGCAGTAACCCTCTAGCATTTGGAGCGTTTCAAGGTATACCCTTTATTCCCCAATATAATATTGCTTCTATTTATTTTAAAATGTCTACGTATTTACTAGATAGTATCATACAATTTTTTGATTTTTATTAAATAGATCCGTAGAAAATTATTTTCTATGGATTTTTTATTTTATACTAAAGTAATTGCTGATTATTATTTAGAAATGTTATGATGAATATATGTCAAATTTGTGAATTAGTTGAAAGGAATGATGTTCATTGTCAGAGTTATTACGAACGCCATTATTTACGGAATACGCTAAGCTTGGTGCAAAGACAGTTGATTTTGGTGGTTGGGAGTTGCCGGTGCAATTTTCCAGTATTGCTGAAGAACATGAAGCAGTGCGGACGAAAGCTGGCTTATTTGATGTCTCTCACATGGGTGAATTTACGTTAAAAGGTGACGGAGTAACTGAATTTTTACAATCAATCATGACGAATGATGTCACAAAGATCCGTGTAGGAAAAGCGCAGTATAATTGCATGTGCTATCCGGATGGTGGTACGATTGATGATTTATTAATTTACAAATTAGCTGAGGAAAGTTATTTTCTATGCGTGAATGCCGGAAATCTTAGTAAAGATTTTGCTTGGATTAATGAGCATAAGCCGGATCACTTGGAGCTAGTTGATATTTCAAATGAGATTGGACAAGTTGCATTACAAGGTCCTCTAGCTGAAGAAATTTTACAAAAGTTAACTACATACGATTTGCACAATATTTCGTTTTTTGGATTTGCAGATCAAGTTGAGGTTAGTGGAGTAAAATGTTTAGTTTCACGAACCGGTTATACAGGCGAAGATGGTTTTGAAATCTATGCGGATTACCGGGAGGTTGCGTCCGTTTGGCAGGCGATTTTGGAAGCTGGTGAAGAATTTGGGCTAAAGCCGTGTGGTTTAGGCGCTCGTGATACACTTCGTTTTGAAGCGGGTATGCCACTTTATGGACAAGAATTATCACAGATGATTTCCCCAATTGAAGCAGGAGTTGGCTTTGCTGTTAAAACGAATATTGAAGCAGACTTTATTGGGAAAGAAGTTTTACATCAATATAAAACGTCTGGTGCACCTCGCAAATTAGTGGGGATAGAGATGGTTGATCGGGGTATTCCGCGAAATGGATATTCTGTATGGCGCGACGATGATCAAGTTGGCGTTGTTACAACCGGAACGCAAATACCGATGACAAAGCGCAATGTTGGTATGGCGTTGGTTAAAGCACAATGTGTGGAAATAGGAGATAACGTGGAAATTGAAATCCGAAATAAAAAAGTAAAAGCTGTTATTGTGGAAATTCCTTTTTATAAAAGAGAGAAGAAATAGAGGGGTGAGTCATGTGCAACATCGTTATTTACCAATGACGGAACAAGATCAAAAAGAAATGCTGAAGAGCGTTGGTGTATCTTCGATTGATGAACTGTTTGCTGATATTCCGGCGGCTATTCGTTTTAAAAGAGAGTACAACCTTAAACCAGCAGTTGGCGAGACTGATTTATTGAAAGAAATGTCAGGATTGGCTAATCAAAATGCAAATCTTCGTGCCTATGCATCATTTTTAGGTGCTGGTGTATATGATCACTATATGCCGATTATGGTTGATCATATGTTGCTCCGGTCAGAGTTTTATACTGCTTACACACCTTATCAGCCGGAAATCTCCCAAGGCGAATTGCAAGCGATTTTTGAATTTCAATCGATGATTTGTGAATTAACAGGTATGGCGATTGCGAATTCTTCTATGTATGATGGTGGAACGGCAATAGCCGAGGCAGCGATGTTATCTGCCGGGCACACACGTCGGAAGAAAATTCTTGTATCTGAGGCAGTACATCCGGAAGCAAGAGAGATTTTGCAAACTTATGCTAAGGGTCAAAACTTGAACGTTGTGGAAGTATCAACGCAAGATGGTGTAACAGATTTAGTAGAGTTGGAAAATTTACTTGATCAAGATACAGCTTGTGTGATCACACAATATCCGAACTTTTTTGGAAAAATTGAAGATTTAGCTGCATTAGAAAAGCTGATGCATCAACAGAAAGCGTTATTTGTTGTGTCTGCTAACCCATTGGCATTAGGTGTGTTAGAGCCACCAGGGAATTTTGGTGCAGATATTGTTATTGGAGATGTACAAGTGTTTGGGATTCCGACTGCTTTTGGTGGACCACATTGTGGATATTTTGCAGTAACAGAGAAGTTAATGCGCAAAATACCGGGTCGCTTAGTTGGGCAAACAGTGGATGAAGATGGCAAGCGTGGTTTTGTGTTAACATTGCAGGCACGTGAGCAACATATTCGTCGTGATAAGGCGACTTCTAACATTTGTTCAAACCAAGCATTAGTTGCGCTAGCAGCTAGTATTACAATGACTGCTTTAGGTAAGGAAGGTGTCGGGGAGATTGCGCATCGGAATATGCAACATGCACATTTTGCGAAGCAGATGTTAGCACAAGCCGGATTGGAAGTTGTGTTTCCGGGTCCGAGCTTTAATGAATTCATTGTTAAGTTACCAATTAACGTTAATGTCGCGAATGAGCAGTTGCTTGCAAAAGGAATGATTGGTGGTTTTAATTTAGAATCAGCTTATCCGGAGCTAAAAAATTGTATGTTAGTTTGTGTAACAGAAATGCGAACTCGTGCGGAAATTGAAAATTTTGCTAAAGAAATGGGGGCTCTTGCTTTATGAGAAAAAGTGATATGGATCAACCATTGATTTTTGAAATGAGTAAAACAGGTCGAAAAGGATATGCTTTACCGGCATCAGATGTTCCTAATATCCCGCTTGAAGAACTGCTTCCTAATACATTTGTGAGGCGTGATGCAGCTAAAATGCCGGAAGTAGCGGAAATTGATGTTGTTCGTCATTATACAGCGCTTTCTAATCGTAATCATGGAGTCGATTCAGGCTTTTACCCATTAGGTTCTTGTACGATGAAGTATAATCCGAAAATTAATGAACATGTTTCACGGCTAGACGGATTTGCACACTTGCATCCTTATCAGCCGGAAGCTTCAGTGCAAGGTGCTTTAGCATTAATGTATCACTTGCAGGAAGATTTAAAAGAAATTGTTGGTATGGATGAAATCACATTGCAGTCAGCAGCCGGTGCGCATGGGGAATGGACCGGTTTAATGCTCATTCGCGCTTATCATGAGGCACGTGGTGACATGAAGCGGACAAAGGTGCTTGTACCGGATTCAGCACACGGGACAAATCCAGCATCTGCAACAGTAGCCGGTTATGAAACAGTTACGATTAAATCTTTGCCGAACGGGCTAGTTGATATTGAAGATTTACGTGCACATGTTGGTGAAGATACGGCTGCTCTGATGTTAACGAATCCAAATACAGTTGGCTTATTTGAAGAAAACATTTTGGAAATGGCGAAAATTGTGCATGAAGCGGGTGGTAAACTCTATTATGATGGTGCCAATTTGAACGCGATTATGGCAAAAGTTCGTCCCGGTGATATGGGTTTTGATGTAGTGCATTTGAATTTGCATAAAACATTTTCTACACCACATGGCGGTGGAGGTCCCGGTTCAGGACCAGTTGGTGTGAAAGCAGACTTAATTCCATTTTTACCACGTCCGGTGATTGTAAAAAATGGTGATGAATATCAATTAGATTATGATCGTCCGGAATCTATTGGACGCGTGAAACAGTATTATGGTAACTTCGGGATTAATGTTCGTGCTTATGCTTATATTCGTTCGATGGGAGCAGAAGGTTTAAAAGCAGCTACTGAAGCTGCTGTTCTAAATGCTAACTATATGATGCGTAAGCTTCAAGATTATTTTGATCTGCCATTTGATAGACATTGTAAGCATGAGTTTGTGCTTAGTGGTAGCCGTCAGAAGAAGCTAGGTGTAACAACGTTAGACATTGCTAAAAGGTTACTTGATTTTGGTTATCATCCGCCAACGATTTATTTTCCGTTAATTGTGGAAGAATGTTTAATGATTGAGCCGACAGAAACAGAGTCGAAAGAAACACTAGATGCATTTTGTGAGGCGATGATCCAAATTGCGAAGGAAGTAGAAGAAAATCCTGAACTCGTGACTAGTGCGCCACATACGACAATTGTAAAACGTTTGGACGCTACTCTTGCTGCACGGAAACCAATTCTTTGCTTTTGTGAGTAATACATTGGGATTGTATGGGATAAGGATCAAGAAACAGCCTTATTTAATATTTCCAAAAAGGTGGTTATTCGGTTGAAAAATCAATTATCAGAAATGTCGTTAAAGGAATTATGGAAGCTGTTCCCCATACTTTTGGAAGCGCATAATCCGCAGTATAAAGATTGGTACGAAATTGAAAGGCAAATCATTTTGAATAAAATAAAGCCGGAAAACATTATACGCATCAACCACATAGGAAGCAGCGCAGTCACAGGGTTAATTTCTAAACCTACGGTAGATATATTATTAGAGGTTGATGGTTGCTGTGCTGCTACCCAATTAATTGACAACTTGTGTGCCATCGGATGGGTGCTTATGTGGCAGGAAAATGACCCAATGAAACTGACGTTTAACAAAGGATATACACCCGATGGATTTGCTGAAAAAGTTTACCACCTTCATGTTAGATACGCAGGAGATTGGAACGAGCTATATTTTAGGGATTTTCTTATAGCACACTCTGATGTAGCGGATGAATACGGCAAAATAAAAATGAGCCTATGGAAAGACTTTAAAAATGACAGAGATGGTTATACAGAAGCTAAGTCCAATTTTGTTTTGCAGTATTCCAAGGCCGCTAAGCAGGAATTTCAGGATAGGTACAAACTAAAATAATATTTATTGTAGGGGCAGTCGGAAAGATCAATGGTTATGGAAGCTTTAGATATCCTCTTGTATAAAAAATAAAGCGATTACCGATAGTGATTTAAAAAACTGTCGGTTTTTCAGTGAAAAAGTGATTTTACTGATATTGCTTTAGCAATAAAACCAATAAAAACAAACTTTTATTTACAATTTTTATATTTATACACCATTAAAACAACTAAAATATAGTAATTGATTATAAAAAACTGTCGGTAATCACTTAAAATAAAGCGATTACCGACAGTGATCGAAAAAATGATCAAATTTGCGATTTTTATTCCAGTCTTATTCTTAGAATGAAGTTCAGGATCGCGCTGCCGTACTTTTTTAACCTATATTGCTTAGAGTTATTGATGTGCAGTAGTTAGCTTTTGAAGCATATCTTGTTTGGCATTATCATCTAAGCTGCTCCATAACCGCTCAAATAGTGCACCTAACCCAGGCAGCATTTTTTCTTCACCATTTGTAATCGCATCCTCAATAATATCCCGAAATTCAGATTCTGAGCTATTTTTTACATTATTATAAACAGCTTGACGAATATCAATATTCATTATTAGCCTCCAAAAATAAATGATTGTTACTAGTTTTTGCTTTTCTTGCTTTTTTATTCGGTGAAAATTCGTTATAATAAATTATTAGACCACACCCATAACTGTTTGCGACTGTATTTTTGGCAAATTTTCTGCTCTGACTGCATCACTCATCAGTTAAATACGTCCCTGTATTCGCCTTCTTCGTTCCTTGCAGGTGGCGACTGTCCAAATCTTCGATTTGGCTAACAGAGCCCCTGCACAGCTTCTTCAAATCTCCGATTTGACTAGAAGCCACTGCATTAGC
>Ga0131853_10001795_pt1 | contig 38398 bp, 12 predicted proteins | sample TergutLab28metaG_FD_92764 | JGI IMG/M metagenome (GOLD analysis project Ga0131853, IMG submission 92764) | Labiotermes labralis P1 segment gut microbial communities from Petit-Saut dam, French Guiana - Lab288 P1 (version 2) (version 2) | ecosystem: Host-associated > Arthropoda: Insects >... | reverse complement strand
GTGTGTGTGTGTGTGTGTGTGTGCGCGCGCGCGCGTGCTTGTGCGTGCTTGTGTTTATGTTTTAGAAGCTGTAGGTAAACATATTAGTTACACCTTCATACACACTACACTGTCGCTTTCTTCAAAATTCTTAGTTCCTAATATGGCCAGCATTTGCCGTTATACGGTCACTGCAGTTGAAGGGGAATACATTGACTAGCCCCCCCCCCCCAAAAAAAACTAAGATTCAAACCAAGAACATCACGAAGACACGTTGTCAGTGTGCAGATCTGCTGTGTTCATTGATTGTTCGACTAATGTGTGTCGCAGTTTGTTAGTTTCATTTCTTAGTGCCAGATTTCAGATCCTAGGATTGTCGGAACGGTACACAAGATATAAATAGACCTGTACATACCGTAGAGAATATGCGTTAGTATATTTGTTGTTTTGGGGGTTAGAAGGAGGGGGAAATGGAGATCTTTAGAGTAGAGCAAGGACTAAATTTTACGCGGAAACGTGTCCTTCAGTAAAGCCGTTTGTTTATGACGGACATCCTGTTTTCCCAGTTCTACGCGTTATGGTGAAAATAACCTAGCACATTAGAGGGAGAGTCGTTTCATTCAACGACGATGTATTTTACAAAAGTTGTACAGGGTCGGTGACTGATGGATGCAGAGTGAGTATGGCCCATGGGAAAACTGACGGAACCGCATAAAAACCTCTCCCACTGCCACTCTGTCCGCCACAAAACCCGTATGAACTGGCCACATATTGACCTCCTGCATCCGCGATGAGAAATGTTACATTTTTGCAGACAGTATGTCAGTAGCAGCCCGCTTGTCGCTTTCGGTTAGGATTTCCTTTTAGAAACTATGCATTTTGAAGCTGCAGTTGAATGAAAAACTAATTTTGTTTTAATTGAATGCTGTACATCCCGTTGTGCTGGTGGAACACTTAAAAACACATCATTGACTATCCGTCTAAGACAACTCATTTTTCACATTTCTTCTTCTTCTTCTTCTTCTTCTTCTATGGCGCTTCACCCCTTTTTCTGGCCATGGCCTTCCCTGTCTTCTTCCCCCCAAGTTTCTCTGCTCCGTAATGCCGCCTTTCAGTTTCACATTTGGAGCAAATGTACAGCATTCGTCCTAACAGCATCATCCCACTCATTATTTAGGGTTTCCCACATGCTATTTTTCTGCGAAACGCCCCCACATCACTTACTGGGGGGTAAGAGAATCATCCCTCCTTACTACGTGACCAGCCCCAATATAGTCTATTGAGGTGCAAAAGTATTAGTAGCGTCACATCAACATAGAATTTTCAGATCTCCACATTAGCCAAATATTTTTCTGAGGAATTTTTCAAATTTGACAGCATGTCATTTTTAATGTATTTTGAGACGAAAAATTGTAGTTGGTGGAAATGGAAAGAAGTTTGAAATCTAATTTTGGAACAGTTTCCAAATTTTGGTTTTTAATTACGTTGGAGACAATTTCACCAGCCAATGTATCTGAGGACATAATTGTAAACCGATACAACAAATTAACAAATTAGGTTTCAGGAAATTTTGAGTGTTTCCAAAATTGCGGAAAGAGGCTACTAGCTTCGTCATGTCTGTCTGTCCATCCGCCCGACTGCATAGTACAACTGTGCTGCTGCTGGAAGGATTTTCATGAGTGCTTTTCCAAAATATGTTGAAAAAATTCGAGTTTCATTATAATCTGACAAGAAAGACGGGCACTATACGTAAAAATTTACATATATTTACGATATTTTTTTTCTTATATCGCTTAGACCCTATTCCATATAATGGCCTCCCCTTACGGGGTTTCGCGATCACACTCATTGGACACATCACACTCAGTGTAACTCCTCTGGACAAATGATCAGCCCAGCGCAGAGACCTCTACCTCACAAAACACAGCACTCACAACATACAAACATCCATGCCCGGCAGGACTCGAACCCAAAATCCCAGCAAGCGAGCGGCCTTAGACTCACTCCTTAACTTCATGGAAGGCATCACGATGTGCCAGGAATATACAAAAACATTAATTAATATACGTCAGCACAACTATTTTATTATACGAGGCTACCTAAGAAGGAGTAATATATGTATACATATATCACTCCTTATGTAACTGACCTGCTTGATTTTATGTATTTTATCGATGTAAACATATTGGGATCCGAACGTGTACACAGCATCTGTTGACTCAATCTGTTAGAAGACCTGGAGATGGCCGTTTAAAAGGTCGAAACATGTAGCCTCGTGTAATAAAATAGTTGTGCTGACGTATATTCATTAATGTTTTAGTATACTCACTCCTTGAACCGTGCGGCCACTGGAATCGGCACATTTATTTGCAATCAATCTATCAACTGAATTAATATGGGCAATGGATACTATGAATTAAATAAATAAATAAGAAAACCATAAGAAAGTAGGCGAGATATTTCAGTCAGTCTAGTAAATAGGCTGCTTTCCTCACTATCAGATTTCGAATCCCTGCTGGAACCATATACTTTACTTCACCACCGCGTTCAAGACCGGCTGTGGGACCCACCCTTCGACAGTGGAAGAATTTCAGATCGATTAGACTACAGCATTTAGAATATCCTTGTCTGTTTTATGTAACTCCATCGAGCAGAATCCTTCTAGAGACAATAGCGGTTGCTTACGTAACCGAGGAATTCCCGTATTTTATGGAAACCGTAAGACCATTACTGTGCTCACAAGAATAAGCTGCTTGTTCCTTTCCTCAGCCACGTTAATTTAGTGGACACCATTACTTCCTATTTTGTAAGTCCCATTTTAATATAGTCTATTTTGTGTATCTGTTTTCCATGCGGTCTCTTCCTTTCAGTTTTTCGCGCCAAAACCAGTTTGCATTTTTCTTCTCCCCCACTCTTGTCATATCCGTCCTCCCTCCACCTCCTAGATGTGATTACCCTAATAGTATTTGGCGAGAGCACAGATCATGACGCTCTTCATAATACACTTTTCTCCATCCACTTGTTACTTCCTCACTCTTAGGCCGTTCAGAACAACATTATAAGAACTAAATGAAAGTACCTGCTTTCATTGAAGTTACTGGACTCTTGTGACCCTTGCAAGCGACTATTCTTGTCGAAAAACAACGTCTACCATGCGCCCTGCCATTTCGCTCTTCAGTTCGTGATGCCTGAACTGTTGCCAGCAATTAGCAGGGGACACATCTGTAAGCAGAACGCTATCGACAGTGCAGGCAGGTAATTAAAGTGCCTTCCACGTTGGACACGAGGTGCACAATTCAGTAGCAGTACTGCCTTCTGGCGTGAGTAGATTCGGTGCTTCAGAAAATTAGGGGAGAGAGGTGTAATACGAAACTTCTCAGCATTCACTACTTGTTTTGAGGAAGGCAGTTGTAGAGTATTACGAAAATGTCATGTGTACAAAAAGGGTTCTTAAAGCCAGCCTCTAAACGGTTAAAAGTATACGGTGGACAGATACATGTCTCTTAAAATTTTACTTTGTGACAGATATCCGAACAAAAGCCGAAGCTGGCAATATGAGGCCCTCCGTGGCCTTTGTATACTTTAATTTAATGTGACCCTTTATATCAGTTCATAGGACTGGCCGTACCTTGACAAACATTGCCATCTGATTCAGACTCCTGACACAGTTACGAAGCACAGATTGAACATCCCCCCCCCCCTAAAAAAAAGACCAAAGTTGATCCTCGATGTGTATTGGGAAGTCGGTTGGAGACAACTTACGTATTTTTCTGAGATATTCTGCGATACAGCTTTTCAGGATTCCCAAATGTATGCTAAATGTGTTTCTCCCGCCTCACGTATTCGTCTGCCATGTTATTTTACTTACTCTGGGAAATTAACGTGTATGAGATTGGGGTGCCCTTAATATCATTAGATCCTTACTAGCTTTCGTAAGAATCGATTAATTTGTTGCATTTTTATCTCATCTATTGTAGGCGACTAGGTGACTTGTAAAGTCACAACGCGATGCATCACATAATTCCTACAGCGAAAGGAGATCCACTCTGTCCCCTTGGCTTCCATCCACAGGTTCGGTGGCCCACAAGGTGCAAGCGATGCTTCAGGTACGTGACAGTAGAAAACAGACACGTCAGACGTTCAAGGATTGCATCATCGATCCACCAGTTCTCTTATCGAAAGGTTTCACCTTGTAATGTATATGTAGGCCTCTTGTTATAAGTGGGAACTTGCTACCCCCAGTTCATGTTGCTGCATTTCATAATTATCGGACTCAGCCCGACGCAGCTTACTGTTGAAAATTGTTTTCCGGAGTCATTCTTCTGATCCACCTGGGTGAGTATGTAATAAACCAGCAATTTTTGGTTAAATATTTCTCGAATTGTATTATTATTATTATTATTATTATTATTATTATCACCATCATTATCATCTCCTTTATGCATGGTATATATATTTATATTCCTGAGACAAACTATGTCCCTAGGGAATACAGTGTTGCAGCTATTCTGTTGTTACTATTCATGGTGCTTATATCGTTAGTGCCAGTGTTGAATCTATTGTAATTTACATTAGTACTTTCCGAAGTATGTGTTCAGCGCCCAATATGTCTGTTTTCTGTAGTTCCTTGACTTCATGTTTTATTATTATTATTATTAGTAGTAGTAGTAGTATTGGGACTTTCAAAGAGTGTTCTACATTAGGCGTCACAGATCGTGAGTCTTCACGGCAACCAAATTTCAGATGAATAAAAATTAGGACTGTACAGCTACATTACAAAAAGGCTGAACGGAACGGTCTTGCAGGTCTCGGATTTCGTCTTTGGATGGAAACTATACTTAAATTAAAATGGAGAACATAGAACCGCTTTATGGATAGCATACTGTAGGTTGCAGACCGCGCGTTTTCCTAGCCAAGCCGCAGGAAATTTCAACACTAATTAATCCGCAATAATCAAAAATGCGTTACCTTACTTTTTTTATTGGACCTGTAGTAACAAAACAATGCACTTGAATATTAGCGTCTCTTGTTTGTTTTACAGGGACTACAAAGAGCATGGATCTCGCAAGGATCATGACGTCCTCAAGAGAGATGAAACAACATCGTCATCACCCAGTCTGTCAAGTTGGAGCTCAACCTCATCGCGGTAAGCGAACTTCAGAATGAGGAATGCAGTATTGTGGCATGTTACATCTTTTAGTCTAATAGAAATATACCGACGATTCGGAGTAAACTACTCCCTCACATTTCGTTTAGAAGAAATATTACTTACTTGAAACTGTAGCTGATATAGATATAGCCTTAAAGCAGTCGGGGCTAGAAAACTTTCTCGGTAAGTGAAGAGTTACTTTAAAATGTTCCATCGTCTGTTCCTTAATCAGATCCATAATATGCAAATAACAAACAAAATGTACTTCATTTTTTATGATGTATTTTATTCACTAAATTCTTACCAACATGTTTCGGTCACTGTTGCGGCCATCTTCAGGGTGATGTAATTATTACAAAAACAAAAGTACAAATGTGGTTATATATATATATATATATCGTCGTCAGTCCATAAAAATTAAAATTATTATAATTTCAGTTATGGAGTGACGGCGACACATCTAACCACGTTGTATTCTTGTAATAATTTCATCACCTCAAGATGGTCGCAATAGCGACCGAAGCATGTTTGTAAGAAAATTGTAAATAATATACATCATAAACATTGTAATGCGTATTGTGGGTTATTTATGTATTACAAAGAATTACTCTTCTTATTGCGCTTTCTTCTCTTCCCTAAACATACACTACACCTGTTACAACAACAACAAACAACAAACAACAACAACAACTACTACTACTACTACTACTACTACTACTACTACTACTACATCTGCTGCCACTGCTGGTGGTGGTGGTGGTGGTGGTCGTCGTCGTCGTCGTCTTCTTCTTCAATAAATTCAGTGTTTTGTTTCTGGCAGCGAAAGACCATAAGTAGTAATGGTACTCTGTATTCTTGAACGAAAAACGATAGGCATCAATAACTCATTGTCATCTAGCGTGATTAGTTATTGCTGCAATGCTTTTTATCCAGGAAAACAGAAGCGCTGATTGCCATCAGCTCCTAACAATATAGCAATAAGGAAAAGAACACTCGTAGCTTTACCCTTCCTCTGAATCTCTGTAAACTTGCCATTCCTTACGGAAAACCAGTGTCATACACTCTGAGCTATTAACAGTGCAGTTGAGTAAACCATTAATAGATAAAAGTTTCGCCTTTGTTTGCTGTACATGAATTATCACCCTATCATGTTTATGAAGTTTTTAAAATGAAAAATCAGTTAACCTTGTGGCATTTCAAAGGCCTTTGTTTCCACATATTTGTACAAATCTAAATCGGAGATTCGAATTTGGTGAATATTTAATTAAAATTTAATTAAAAGAAATATACATTTAATAGCAGTATAATCATTTAATTTTACTTTCATCTTTACAACTTAATCGGTACAAGATCAACTTATTTAATTTCCCTTATCCCGGACGCATAGCCTGCTGCCCTGCCCCTGACCGCCGACCATCAGCAACCAAGGCATTACACACCATATGCGGTAATAACATAAGTGTAGCCTCGAGCTGCTGACGATGGGCATATAAGTGTCCGAAACATGTCGAGCAGATTATAAGTGCAATAAACCATTCAGTAGCATCTAGTTGGGTTTCTTCTCTTCGTTCTCAGTTTCTAAGTCTTTATTTTTGGACTGACGGTCATTCATTCGTTAAATGTTAATTCTGTTTTGGACCACCAGCATTGAAATTTGATTCGACGATGTTCCTTCATTACTAGTTCGCAAGGGGACTTTATTTATGAGAAGGGTGGACACTCTCTTCATTTATTTTGTTCTGTGCTTTTAGAGCACAGTTTTGCGCAGCATATTGCGTTTGGCAAACCAGAATCCAGCATTCTGTTCTGAAAAGCTCACCTCGTGCATTGCTGTGGGCAGACACAAACATACATGCCTCATACCATAACGTGTACACATGGAACAATTAACAGCTTACACAGTGACTAGCCGCCTTCTAAGATAAGGTACACCTGCTGTGATAGCTTTGTAAAGAAATAACATTGCTTGACTGTTACAGTGTGTCTTCAGTAAGTTTTCTTAATGCAGATGAAAAAAATCTTTTGGCTGTCTTAAGTGCCTTTATTCCATAACGCCTTCTTCCTTGCTCGTCCCAGCTCATCCCCTGTACGCACCAGATGCAAGAGGGAGCTAAACTTTTCACTTCGATCTCTGCCACTCCACATGACATAATTAATTAACTTGGAGTTAACCCCGTTGTTAACAGGTGCATAGTGAGAATGAAAGGTGAAAAGCGGTAAGACCAGCTGTGGAGCTCGAATGAGGCCTCTTTGTGAAGGACGGCATGAGAAAACCAAGAAATCCTCAGTCGATGCAGGCAGTATCCTCTCGAAATTGCAGTCATCGCAATTTCGAGCCTGTAACTTCGGTCATCTACGCAAGAAAATAATTAAATAATTGTAAATTTACTTATATTTTAAAGGATGACTACATTTGCAGCATGCACTTGCTAGATACACGTTTCATATATAACTTTGTAATTTTCTTCTTATTCTTCTGACACCACATCCCTACATGGATTTTGGTCTTCTGCACCAGTTCATTCCAGGCGTACAATCTTGTAATATCCATCTTAATCGTTGCACCGTGCATTTCGTAGAGTCATTTAATTAGCATACCAACTAATGCACATACATAAAATCTTTTACATTGAAACATTTAAAATCGCTCCAACATGTTTCGATCCTAAGATCATCTTCAGGGAGCTACACTGTTCCTTACTAAAGTCACATTTTTAAAAACACTCAGTGATTAATTTCCTTATATTAACTTGGTGCTGTGGCAGCATGTCGTATTGTGTAAGTCTTACACTGCTGAGATTGCGCCTGACTATAGGTGTGTGTCGTGTGTTATGCCGCGTGAGAGTCACCCAGCATAACACACGACACACACCCATAGTCTGGCGCATTCTCAGCAGCATAAGACACAATACAGCATGCTGCCACAACACCAAGTTAATCAGTGAGTGTTTTTAAAAATGTGACTTTAGCAAGGAACAGCTTATCTCCCTGAAGATGATCTTAGGATCGAAACTTGTTGGAGCGATTTTTAAATGTTTTAATGTAAAAAAAATTATGTATGTGCGTTAGTTGGTGTGCTAATTAAATGACTTGTAATATCCAATTTAAGTTGCTGATGTACTACTTTATATTTTCCATGGGAGAAAGCGGCAGGGGCAAGGCGTTAACCACATAACCTCACATAGCACCAAAGTTTAAAATGAACCGCTACCTCCCCTCTGCGCCTCCAATGGCACATTATAGGATGGCATTTACTTTTAGCGCTTTATTTTTACTCCACATACGTGTCTTCGTGCGGGATTTAAATTCCGGAATGTATCCACTAACTCGCACCCTCCGTACCTACACGTGTTAGACCACAATATTTCACTTTATATTCCCTCAGCTGTACGACGCAGTCACTCTCTCAGCAGCTGTACAAAATTCTTTACAAGCCAGATGCTTAATGACATCAAAATATAACAAGGGAAAGATATAAACCCGACAAAGTAGTACTAGAAAACACTGTTTACGGCTTCAGTTTTTGTGAAGCTTGAAACAGCTACACCGGGTTACGTAAGGTTAGAGTATAAACTTCCTTCAAAAGTTTACTCGCAGGAGCCATGTTCTACGTGCTCGCGAGCAGAGAGGCAGGCAATAATGAAGCTAATAGCCGCTGTTTGCACTTTTTTTAATTGCGAAGGCGCTTAAAAGAAACTGTTGCTGAAACAGCCATTTGTTTCTGAAAAAAAAATATCAATCAAAATACCTTGCGAATGCACCACAAAGGATAGAGAACGTTGCTACCCCATCCTATGACATATTAATAAGAATGACATGCCTGTCATATTTCGTATAATTACAACAATATTATATAAATTTCATGCATGTGTGGTATGCGATATTTACTATTGGCACTAACCTAAACTGTTCAGACGTAAACAACCTCGCGTGTTTCACACATATATTACGCAGTTTTATTACACTGTGTTTCCCAGAGCTTAAGTTACAATTTGTTACGCCCTTGTGCTGCATTTTGTTAGCCACTATGAATGCTCTAGAAAAGGAACAAAGCTGGGCTTCAGTTTTTATGGGTCTGTATTTCTCATGATTGTGCACTTGGCCGACGGTTATTTCCTTTCGTTATCCACTCTGCGCCAGTGGCATACAACAAAAACAATGACTGTCTTACAAAAAGTCGACAATGGGCTAAAATCGCGTGCGAAATGTTATCACATAAAACAACTGAAGGCCTCCCAATCGCCAGTCGTTGTGACACAGGAGAATGATTTCGTATAACTTAAAATATGTAATCTCACAACTCCATCCGCAAGCGTGAAAGAAATAGACGAATTTCGTGATCAATACATGATTGAGGTCTCCGTTGTTTTGGGATGTCTCTCCACGTCACTGGATGATTGGTTCCCAACGTTTCGAGACAGTGCCGCGGTTTTTCTCTTCAAGGTCAAAATGTCAATTCTTCACGGATGTTTCAACCCTAGATGACAGAATTTTCAATAAATGGTGAAATGTTGCAATGCCGAAAGCCAAAGCCTGCATGAACTAACGTAACAATGGAAATAAGAATAGGTGTGCCGTTCATGAACGAACTAATGGAAATGAACTTAAGGTCACGGATTCAAGCAGGCGTCGTGTACATGTGCAAAAACTATTGTTCTGCCTCGTCTTATAGTACCGATGGCCGCTCAACTCAGCTGTGTCTTGGAGGAACGGCGCATGCGTAATCCTAAGCCTTACCTACCATCCATCTCTCTTTCGGAACTGTATTGTGTTGGTCCGTATGGCCTGTTAGTTTATTACTGAGTTACGATTGCACAGCTCGTGTATTTTATATTTCTTTATTGAAATATCAAGTAAGGATACATTGAACTATCTAGCATATTCTCAACCAAATCGTAATTTTGTATTCTGAAAAAAATAATTAAAAATAATGACTTAGTACTCCGCTAAAAACCGTATATACTACCATGGGAAAACTAACAGTTTATAACAGTTTTTGCCATGGATTATCATTTTTTTTTCTGTAGACAGCCACACAAGATTACACGAAGTAATCATATTGGTGTTATGACTTACGAGGTATTCCCAAATGCGAACAGTAAGACCTGATGATGATGAAGTTACTTGTTAACGTTCATTATGTAGATGAAATGTGCAGTGGACACAGACCGCATCATAATCAACAGATCAAGACATGAGCCGGTTTCAAAGAACCAGACACTTAGTGACCCCACTTCACCTGCACACTTCTTCCATAACTGTCAGTTTGTGGTTAGACTTCAAATTTGTACCATTGTATTGTCTCTGACACTGACAACAGTTCTAGAAAACAATAAATGGGAGATTCAGGGTTCATATAAATAACAAAGCTTCATTGGTTAATGAGGTAAAGTATTTAATAAGGCACAATAAACCACTAAATAACAAAAATAAATTTCATTGAGGAAAATAAAATGGGTTTTGCACTTCAGTCATTAATACAGGTCAAGTTTCTGAATTATTTTGTGATTATTAACTTATTTGTATCCTCTTGATCTTGTTGCTTGTGTAGTACCCGTGATGATAATCGGAATGACAGCTCAAGCAGTACAGACAGTGGCATCAGTGGCCGTAGTTGGAGCAGTAGTGGTTCTTCAGGTTCACGAGGAGAAGAGAGTTCAAAGTGTGGCAGCAGTGGCACACTCACAACCAGGTATATCATGTGTTTCCCTCATCATTCAACCTGTTGCAGCACACTGATTGAAAATTCATTGTGGTACTATGTCATTCTCTGCAGTCCCTGTTTAGCTGTGTGGTACATATTTTTCACGTAGAAGGACAGCATCTTCAAAGATAAGTCATTGTTGTCTAGTTTTATCTTTTCAGACCTAAGTAATACTGGGGCATGTATATTTAGGGACATATTATTTCTTATCCGTATGGATATGGTGATCATGTGTTAAATCAGATAACATTTGTTTGCTACATTCTAGTAGCAGAATTTATTAAAATTTGTTGGTTCAAGAGCAGACATATGCATAAATGTAGTCCAGAATTTTGCTGTTTTGCTGACCGTGCATCTCAGTATAATCTTAGTAATTAACCAACTTAATGCACAAATTCTTGTTTTATAATAAGTTTATTATATGTCTCTACATGTTTCGAGCACTATGTACTCATCATCAGGAGGTCAAAATTGTATTATACAGCATCTGGTATCATCACACCTATAGGTGGCTGTCCCGTGCACAGGTTGAGAGGGGACTCTTAACCTGTGCAGAGGCATATAATAAACTTATTATAAAAAAAACTTATTATAAAACAAGAATTAGTGCATTAAGTTAGTTAATTACTAAAAAGATAGTCCAGAATTGTAATGTCTGAATGGTATGGTGTGCTGAGTATCATGTAATATATGTTATTTGTAAAGTCCTATATTGAATATGTGAAATGTGAATATAAAAACTGGAAACATTTCCCAGATTCAGCAGTGGTAGACCGGCTGCATCTTGGACTTCAACACCTGATCTGGGTAACTTGAATGACGATACAAGAGCAGAGATCACCACTGTCAGTTTCACACTCCCCAGACGGCGACAAGCACCACCAGTGGACACTGGACAAGGTATTTTAACAGTAGGTGTGCAATGGAATCACTTGTGAATTTGTAGAGACCTTCTGAATTTGCATATAAAACAGAGGAAAATTGTAATTTGTCTCTGAAATAAGTTTGGCTCAGATTATAAGAAACAAATTGTTATTTGAAGAATTTTTGTGTGGGAAATTTGCTATATTAACCCACTACATCCTCAAATATAAGGCACATTGTGAGACCTGGAAACCATATTTAAGTAACTAGTAGAGTTACGTGCAGTGAACTTCAAGAAAGCAAGCAAACAACCAGAGATATATAAATTTAAAGGGTTCTTTTAAAATGATTATTTTGAAGTGTAAGTGCAGTATGGATAGCTGAGTATCTGAGCTTTCTAATCACTAATTTTTGTAGTTATCCATGCTGCTTTTCCATTACTGTGGATAATTGAATTTTGACTGTATTATTTTGTGTTAAAATCTTCAAACATTTTAAAAAGCACAGTTGTGAAACATGTAAATCTTCCTTACTTACTTATTTACTTACTTACTCACTCACTCACTCACTCACTCACTCACTCACTCACTCACTCACTCACTCACACACACACTCACTCACTCACTAACTTACTTACACTTAGTTACTTACTTACTCACTCATTCACTCAATCACTCACTCATTTACACTAGTTATTTACTCACTCACTCACACTTAGTTACGTACTTACTTACTCACTCACTCACTCACTCCATGGCATTTAAATCTTAAAGGATGAAATATTCTAAATTTGGAAGTGCTAGAATTGCTGAATATGAATCTGGCAGTTAAGACTTTCTCATGAATCTTAAAAAGTACATTCCTTATTTCGCAAGTTGAATCTCACAAAACCATGTGCCAATTCAATTCTTTTGTTATAGTGATATTTCAAACTGAAAGAAACACTACACGGTGAATACAGTTGTCTTGTTGAAGGCCTCATTGGAGTCTGGCAGTGATATGAAGACCATTTCCATTTTTGAAATTTTTTCTCCCACTTGTCTTGTATTACAAGTCACTCATAGATTGCTTGTAAGGAATGTTATGTTGTCTCGTAATGTTTGCTTCTACAATATGCATTTTATCTGTCATTAAAGAAAATCACTTGTACACTGAGATTTGGATACCCTAATTATTTTACTCTGTCACCAGATGTTTCGGTTGATCTGGGACACTTATAAAGGAGTTCAGTATAAAACAAGTGCAAGTACCAAAAAAATTATAAAATGATGATGTAAAATTTGTATATATGGCAATTTAAGATAAAATTAAGCAATCTGTAATTAAAATCAATTTATGTCATGTCTTATTAATATCTCAGGATAATATTAATGGTTGTTATAAAAATTTCCACTCCTTAAGTAGATGAGCATCACTGAATATATGTCTTGATCACGTAATATAAATTACAAGTCTTCAGTAAAAGACCTATTTTCTAGTCAGATACATTCTGATTGTAAGTAGGGAACAGTTTAAACATCCACGAAAACAATGATGGTTAAGCTGTAATTCCAAACCTTTTTCAATACAAGTCATGATTGGCCAGTGATTTCATCACTGCATTTATTTACAACCTTATATTGACAAATATCTGAGAAGTACTGTAGGTGGTATGTAGGCAGGACCAGTTGGTCACTCCTGTTTACACATCACCTGTTTGTTGAACATAAGGGCCACAACATTTTGGAGAAAAGTTATCCCAGCCTCAGTGTACAAAGTTGGTTTGCATCAGTAATAAAGATTAAGTTGAGAGTGTTAATACAGCAAAAGAGCCTCCAAAACGAACAGCATCGGACTCGGTCACATTACGCCCTCCTCAAAAAGAAAGTGGGAGGAATAGCACAACCAATTCCATTTCAACAACAACCAGTCACACCACTACTCAACCTATGAAGCAACCTAGGCCATCCAGAAAAAGTACCAGCCAAAGGTACAAATCATTTTACAATTTTGAAACTTGTTGTACAAATTAGAATTAGATTATGAGACATGTAGAATGAATGCAGGGAAAAAATGCATATCAAATTTTATTGTGAAAAATGTCAAGTGGAGAAACCAACTAGATGTCATATACACAGATGGCAGGTGAACATTAACTCTTTCTCACCCCTACTTAAACACCCATTTTAGTTTCCACTGTATCGTTCAGTCACTTTGTAATGTTGTAGATCAATGTATACATGTATAATGCCATGCATTTTGATACAAACCAACATTTTAAAGTGACTTCAGAGTATATTTTGAATTATATAAACTATAATGCAACAAGCACAGTTTGTATTTTTAAACTCACAGATTTTACCCTGTTATTGTAAAATAATAGTAGTAAAAGAGTTATCTTGCATTAATTCAGTTTTGGATAAGTAACTCAGAAAGTGGAACCAATATATAAAATAAGCATGGCCCTTATATGCAACTGTCCTACAGATACCACTAGGCGTTTCAGTAAGGCCAAGAATGGTTCCCAAAGAGGGGGGTTGTGTTGCTGAGAACTAGACTGAATGGCAGGCATTTTTTAAGTGATGTTGATGGAGTTTCTGATTCCACAATAAGATTGGGTTTCTTGATCAGTACATGAGTGTCACTGCTCAAGAAATGCTCCACACTACAGAGTTGGTTAATGCATTTTACAGTAATGACAAAAAAACAGTGGATTTGAACAGTGTATGTATAATTTATGCAATCTGTGGCATACCATGGTAAAGCTGGGTGTTGCAAAGACTGTTTTCAAAAGAAAGTATTATGTATACTTCTCTACCAGAAATTATGCATTAATTTTACTTGGTAGGTATCTTTGTGTCTAACATGTAACAAGTAAATTTTGGGAATGTCTGACAGTTAAGTAATTTGAGGAGAAAACAAGAACTATAACAAAACAAGTAATACATGTTTTTGTCAAAGTTTTATTTTTATAAATAACTGATCCCATGTTCTGCTAACGCTGACAGCAGCACTAATGCCAGTGATGACAAGAAGGATGTTGGCAAACTGCGTCGACTCAGGATACAGTCACTGAAAGAAGTACATTCTGTTGAGGAACCAACAAACCCTGAAGTTGAATTCATTATTCAGGCGAGTACTATATGTGAGACAGTTCTTTAGTTATTTCTGCATGTTGCCCCTGCACTCATATCTTGTGTGCAATGTGGCAGTCAGAAAATAGTTTAGGAGGCATTATTCTTATAGTGAATTACTGAATAATCTCTGTAGATTATACTTGTATAACTTCTTAATATAATCAGTGGACTATTTATATATGTGTATACTGCCTGTTATGACTGTGATGCTTCTCATGCTGTAGGATGAGTTTTTTTTTACCCAATTAGTGAAAGCTGATGTTTCTTTCCAAGTATAATTTCTTTGCTTTTACCATGTCATCATTTTTAAGTATGTGATGTCTCAAATGTTACTTTATTACTTTTATCAACCAAAATTGAAAGATTTTCTTTGTATGTGTATCATTGTTGATTGGTCAACAAATATACACAAACATACTTTTGACAACTGCTCACAGTTGTACTGTATTACTCTAAATGGCAGTTACTGTTTGTATTATTAAATAGTGCTTGTATTCTTAATTTAATGTGTATATGGGTAGTGATTCTAAACATTCTTAGTGCTATGTCCTGTTTTTACAACTGCTTAAACCTTCATAAGAATATGTCAGTTCTTCGAAAAAGTTTTGAGATTATCTTGATTTGGAAAGCAAAAATGCAGTTAGTTCTTTATGTATATGGTGTTGATTTCCACAAATTTAGATTCACACAGTTTATTAATTTGTGCATGTTCTCCATTTACATGGTATAAAAATTTACTTCTTTGCATTTTAAAACCTCCTGTAAATAGTTGGGTAACAGAGTGATTTCCTAGGTTTCTAACATTAGATTTCCTTTTTAGGAATAAGTTAAAGACATGGTCTACACTCCAGTCCTCCACAGTGCCTAACAGTCTCAGTGAACTCAAGATTGCTTTCAAAGTGCTTGTGAATCAGCTGACATACATTATGTTGTTCAGTGTTTAGATGTGGGATTCTTTACATTTTTCACATATGTATAGCCACCAGTGAGTCTCACAGTGAAACCTGATAAATGTCCATCAAATTTTTGATACTACCTCTTTATGCTTTACACATTTCATTATTGTATACAATGTACTTTTCTTAGAAAAAATTTAAAAGTGTGAAGATCATTTATGAACATTGTACCATGCCGAAATCTGTATTTTCAGCGTGTTTGTTCAAGTGATAGTGCTTCTGTCTTTATGTGGGAAGTCGCCAGTTTGAATCTTGGCTGTGACACAGTCTATCCTGAGTTGTTTATTTGTTATGTCATTCTCCCTAGGCAAATAATGGGATACTACCATCAATTAGGTCATGAGCGATTTCTTGTGTTCCTTAAGTTGTGATTTACCATCATCTTAAGATTTGACACTATAGTCTTAAGTTACCAACGATATAAGTGAATTAACTATAAACAAAATATGGTATTTTTACATTTTAAGTGTTAAAAGTCTTTTTTCTTCTGTAGGTTAAATCTTCTAAAGGATCTAAGGGACAACATTCTTCTACTAAAACAAAGAGTGCCAGTGGTAGTGCAGTTAACAGCAGTTCAGCTGCCAGACTGTTGGAAACGCCATCATTACCAGGGTCCAGTTCATCTGGCAGTAGTGGCAGTAGTGGGACCAGTGAAGAAGAAGGAGACAGTGATGATGATGTATCAAGTACGGCAGGGACTGAGACAACCGAGACAACGTTAGTTGATCGTAATGAGAATGAATTGCAGGTTTGTTGAATTTGTGTTTGGATAGGTTGATAGGAAACTGAGGTACATATCAGTGTTGATTCTTAAGGGTGAATCTTCCAGTTTCCCATCATTGCTTACTGTATATTACTCTAGTCGTAATAAGATGATGAGAGTCTGGAAAATAAAATTAACAAATGACATAACATTTTAGAAAGTCAGGTTCTAAGTCAGTGATGTTCAAGATTGTTTTCTGATTTTGGAGGATTCTTTCATTTGGTTCATCATGTAAAATGTAGAGCATGATGTGGACAAATCGACCAGTTTCCTTCTTCTCCTCCTGTCCCAGTACTTAAATTGTAACTGTGTAATCAGTTGACAACAAGTGCTCATCATTTGTATAGGAATGTCAAAAGGAACTAAAGATTAACTACTTTGATTGGGTACTGTATGAATGTAATTCATGTTATTTTTTTATAGATCATGATTTGGCCATGTAAGAATCATTTCAAGTGAAAGGTTGTAATTGCTTGCAGCAATATATTGTGCCCTTTGTTTCTGCAAGTTGCAATTTATACATTCACATATGTAGTCGGGTACTTGTATACAGAAACTATTTCAGCCCATTTAAGCAGTTCTGATTTGATACATATTTGCATTTGTTAGGGTTTCAATGTAATGTAAAGTTCAGAGACAGGTTTAGAGTTCGAAATTTTTTTGTTCTTTGAGTTTTGATAAAGTTTCTCATTTAATAGATCATATTTCAGGTGCACAAAATCCTCTTTTGGCATCACTAAGAACACAACAATATACCTGTGTGGCCTTAATTTGTGTGTGATTTACATTAATTTGATTCCAGCTCAGATAATATTCATTTTGCTTCAGGCATGCTGATATGTGATTAAGGGAGATGTTTCTTCCCCTGCCTAGATGCAGTATTGAGAGAGGTATCAAGGCTGCTGGAAGAAGGATGTATAATTGAGTATTTTATCCTTCTTTCACATTTAGGAGCTCCCATTTTTCTAATTATGGCTGATGGACCAGTTACCCTGATGGGCCATTCATGGCTTTTCTCATTTCTTCTAGTCAGATGCTGAGATAATGGTGCCATATAAAAGACTATGACTACTTCCTTCTGTATTCTTTGCAGTCAGTCTTTAGAGTTATATGTGTGTGTGTGTGTGTGTGTGTGTATATATATATACACCATAATTATTAGACTAGATATTATATAAATTATTTAAAAAATAGCTAAAATAAATCAAGAATACAAGTACATAAAACTGATTTTGGTATTTAAAAATATTTAAATTGGGTAAAAAAGCTGGTATGACCTATATGTGGCTTCACAGGAGCAGATTGAAAGCTTGAAGCAGGAACTGGAGACTGTACGTGCACGGTGTGAGCGAGTGGAGAGGGAGAAGAGTGACCTATTACTACGTAGGATAGCAGCCTTGGACACAGTCCCTAGCAAGACTGCTGCCTCTGAGGTATGGTAAGCAGCAATACTTCTGTACTGGAAACACTTTATTTACTTCCTGCGTACTCTTATAATACTTTTATGAAGCCAAACAAAAACAAACAGCCCACTTATACAACACTGGATAAAGGAAAAAAATACTGAGTTCTCCTGTGTCTGTGAATTGGTAGAGGTATGTAGATGTGCAACTCCTTGTATTCTAGATCTTTGCTCTAGGTGGGAGTAAGTGATCAGTTGTATTCTTTGCCCATTTCACCTCCAACAGAACAGCCTCTAATACACACTAAATATGAACTTTTCCATTAGCCAATTTGAATGTGCATATGAAGAGTAAAGTCTCCAACCCTGCCAGAATAAAAATCTCAACTGTCAAAATCAAACTAGTCACTTCATTTAACACAGCTGTCCCAGATTTACCATGGTGTAGTATTTAAAGTAGGACGTGACCACTACCTCGAGTGTTTAGTCCAAACTCCTTTGTGCTGATAATTGGTAAAAAAGTACAAATTGTGAAGATCTTATTTATGTAGGTTTCTCCAGCCTCATGTCACTTCCTTCTATTTAGGTCCAAGTAATTTCCTCAGCACTGTGTTCTGACACCCTCAATCTATGTTCATTCTTTAACATAGGAGACAACATTTCAAACCTATACAAAGTAACAGGTAAATCTATATTTTAATATATTATTATCTTAACATTTTTAGATAGCACATGGAAAGACAAAAGATCTTGGATGATATCAGTCACATCAGTTGCAATTAAAAGAGTATCATTAAGTGATCTACCACTAAATCAGTATCCTAACACAGACACAGAAAATAATACTGTTGTTCTTTGTTGTAATGGAAATATTTTGGTGTGACAACAGATACTAAAACTGCAACAGAAATTGAATGAGCTGCAGAATGAAGTAGAGGATCTGCGCGATGAAAAGAAGAGTCTGAGTTTGAGAGTAAAGGAGGTGGAGGAGGAATTGGAAGGTCGGCCTGACAAGGCAGCCACACAACGCACTGTTGACGAACTGCATTCCAAGCTACATGCAGCTGAGGCACTCTGTGAGGAGCTGATGGATGAGAATGAAGACATGAAGAAAGAGCTCAGGGATATGGAAGAAGAGATTGAAGAAATGCAAGACAATTTTCGGTACCATGTCTGAATACCAAATTTTTCTTTCACAAGGACTGTGTGCTTTGAAGTCTGTCCCATGGTTCAGAATTAAGTTGGTTTTCCTGCTTGCTCATAAATCTGGTTTATACATCTTTTTTCTGTGGGAGCATGCATGTGTGCTTACCTACACACTCTCTGCAAACATTCTGCCTTCATTTCCCCCCACCCCAGTTTCACATGTAAATAATTTACACCATTGGGTGTGTTTGTAGTCTTCAGTCAGCAACTGTGTTTCTTAATTTTTTAATTATTATTTTAAAGATACTCCCAGCACTGATCATAGGAATATGATGTGTGCAAGTTTTGTCATTTTTCATTTTTCTTCATAACATAAATTTTATTCTCAAAGATAAATGCTATTTTAATACAATTGGTATATTTTAAAAATTTAATACCAAAATATATTTCTTCATTCTGGTTTTGAAATATCTTTTCCCTACTTTGTTACTACAAGACTTGGGTTTGTGTCAAAAAAATTAAACCTTGAAATTTAACCTTGACAATAATAGGAAAGGCCCATCTTGCTGGTATGTGTGTGTTGGCAACCATAAATTGGATTGATGTCGGTAAAGTGATACTTAAAACTGGATTAATTATTTTTTTGTCTTTATGAATCCTTGGTACCATGACGTGAGTTTATGTGATTGTGCTGTGGTTTGTTGGCACACTGTTCTAATACAATGTAAAGAGTATTAGACACAAAAGGTATGGACACATTTACAAAGGTAGGTATTATAATTGTTTTACCTTTTTTAAAATTTATTGTTTTTAAAGAATAATAATGTTTTGAGGTGTTATTGAATGAAGGCATTTAAAAAATTAGATCCCAGACAATTAAGAAGTTACACTCCTATTCTGTATTAGTGTACATTGTACTGGTGTAGCTTGAATGTCACAACTTTCGTGGCTTCTTCAAAACAACAGGATACATATTACATTACATGAGTGCATGTGTTGTTGTTGTACAGAGAGGACCAAGCTGATGAATACACATCACTAAAAAAAGAACTGGAGCAGACAAATAAAAACTGTCGTATACTCTCATTCAAACTACGTAAGGCAGAACGCAAGACTGAACAACTAGAGGCAGAAAAATTAGAAATAGAAAGGAAATTCAAGGAGGCTGCTGGAGGTCAGACAGGGCTGGAGAAAATGGAGAGAATAAAGAAGTTGGAGCAAGAACTGGCTGTTGCTAATGAAGTTAGTAAAGTGAAATATATGTAGCATAGTTACTTACAAGTTATATTTTAGAGGTCAGATTTCCAAATTGTAACATAATGTAACCTGTGCACTCTTTATTAACAAACTGACCTAAAATGTGAAATGTGTTATTGTATGCAAAGTCTATACCAGAATGGTACCAAATTTTGAGTGTCAACATGAAATATGGGAAGCAAGAAATTTGCTCTAAATTTTCACAAAGTTTAATGGTAGAACATGACTGTTTGGGACGTGGGAGGAGAAAGTTGGCTAGGAATGAGATATAGTTCCTTCCAGTACAGCCCATAAATAAAATACTTAACTTTCAACAGAAAAACCCACAGTCTCTAAGAAGAAGGAAAAGTGTGAATGTTCCATCTGTTGTTTTATCATCAAAGCAGTTATCCATTTGCTTGTTCTTCCAAAAGAAGAATAAAACCAAGAATTTTGTCTTCATGATTTGGATTATTTATAGTACTGCATACATTGAAAAACATGTAGCTTTTTCTGAACTAGTGGATATTGCAAGACAGGAATTCACCTTCACAGTAAACTGATGTTCGGCCAATAAATACATACCAGCGCTGAAACATTGATCATAATCATTTAATTGGACATAGTGTGACACTTCTATTTTCTGCAAAATTAAATATATCCATGGAAGTTACTCATTTTGAATAATTTTAAGATATTCTTTTGGAGAATTATTTCCATCACATTGTTCAAACAAGTATTTTTTAAAATGAGTCTGGTTATGTGTCAGTCTCCAGATTCTAACAGTAAGTGTAATGTTCCAGATTTCTGAAGATGAAAATACTTAGCTGCTGTGAGAGCTTAAGCAGCATATTCATAAATAATAAATTCCATGTTCATTCTTTTGTTCATGTAGTAGTGCCTTATCAGGCTTCAGCGATAATTTTCTGTCTTTTATATATATATGTTTAGATATACCATATTTGTTCATCCTCTATGCCTGTGTTTTAATTCACTCTCAGGAATTCTGTTGCCTTTCCTTCATTGCACATGCTTCATCATATTTGTCTGTAATTGTTGTTTAATTATTAATTTTTAATGGATGAACAGGATAATGTTGTTCCATTACATTTACATTTTTCTTTTCATCCCACTGGGAAAATGCTGTTCCACAGCAGACTTTTACTTTGAGTAGTGCTGTGGCTGCTGTAGAAACAAGCTATTTAAAATGCTGTACACTTAAGACTAATAAGTGTAATTTATTGTGTTTGTCTTCATATCACTCCTGTTTTGTAAAGATATACAGTGGTTTGTCCCCTTTTTACAAAATAGAGGTGATATGAATTCTGCCCAGCATTAATGTAGGACTTTATCTTGTCAGGCATTCCTCTGTTCTGATGGTCTTTGAATTGTGATTCAGTTTTTGCTAACGTGTAAAAGTGTAGGAGCCACTGTAACTACATAAAATTTATGTTGCCTTCTTGCTTTACCTTTCAAAATACTATTAATATTTACAGATATGCTTTGCATTGTAGAGCATTTTTGTTCTGTATTATCATCACATTTAGAACTTTTTTTTTGTGTTATCATCACATTTGTAGCTACTGTCCTACCTGAAGTATTTAAAACTCTCAGCCTATTCCACAGTCCTTTTTATGAAATGTACTATCTATTAAACAGTTTATTTCTACAGGTAGCTGTCCGGTTGCAGAAAGAACTAGATGAAACAAATGCCAAGCTGAAAGCCAAAGAAGAAGCAAGCAATAAAGAATCAACAAAGAAGAAGGCTCCTATGTTAGGAACAATTGGAAAAGTTTCTTCAGGCGAGGTCAGTTGGAGAAGTAGAAAATTTTTTTAATTGTCATTAGTATTCACCGACTTTCTAACAGTGTTTATAGTGCGAGGTTTTGAAGTTCTGGCAGTTGTATAGCTGAGGATTTCATTGTTCTGGGATAAGACACTGTGTCATGGTTGATCACATCCCAGTTTTTCAAGGGAGCATAAGTATCTGATTGCCCTTTGATTCAGCATCATATTTCAGAAGAACAGAAACCTTGGGGTTTGTAGTCCTATGATTGAGCTTTCTCTGCTCTTCTGTGTCCTCACCATTCTGTTTCACATGTCTTTAGTTTGTTTCTTCACTTTATCTATTGTCTTCCATTGTTTCTCTGACATTGCTACAATTTATGCTTTCAAATGTCTTTTGTCATTTGTTACAGTAGATAGTCAGAAAATGACCCCTATCACATTCAGCAAGCATGAGTCTTAGAAGCTAAGCGTGATAGTGTATGGACTATTTTTCAGTTTTAGTGTAACGTTGGCACATACTCAATGAAATAAAGTAATGTGTTAAAAGTATGAATTTTAATAAACTGAACAAACTTAATGTGGTAAGGGTGATATGGTTGTCTGTGAACGTGATGAAAGATCCTAACAGCATCTCTTTTGTTGGGATTTCAAAATATAGGACATAGGAGCTGCCCCACTGTTACAAAATAAACATTTCCCCTGTGTTCCATTCTCTTTCAAATATGATTGACCATGATACTTTAGCTGAACACTAGAAGAATTCCCTGTCCTGTCACATAAATTTATAACCCTTTTGAAACTTTATGTACTTGATGTTCCAATAGGAAGATTATTACTAACTTGACACAAATACAGATTAGACTAAAGTCCTAACAAGAGGCTGGGACTGCCTCAGCATGTACTACCTATCCTTAACTTTACCAAGTTTTCTAATGTTTCCTTCCATTTTTATACTTTATCTAGTGTTGTGGTGTATGATTTTATCATGTTTTCTTCATTTATAAAATAATTTTTGCTTATATCCACCCCTTTTTCTTACATGTACTGGACACAATTTTAGCAAATCCAGTACAATTCCCTGTCTTCTTATCAGTTTGGCAGGACAGTCTCGTACTTGTAGATTCCATTTATTACAGATATTAATTTAATTGTAGCTGCTTTATTTTTTGAAGATTATATATTCACATACAAGTTTAATGATTTGAATCCCATACCCATGTGACAAGAATTGCCAAGGACAAAACACTGAAACAGTGGTGCATACAAGTATAATTCATTCTCCTCTAAGGTTGCCTGAAAACAGGTGATGACCTTTCTGCATACAGATACACCCATCAATAGGCATAATGATATCAGAAGCATATGTCACTGTTGCTAAAAAAGAAGGGAAAATAATTCCTGTTAATCAGGTTGGTGTACTGTTAGTGTTAGATGGGACCTGCTTCACATTTCGACTTTGTATTGTGACTGAGGTTCTCATCATTTTTGTCAGCAGACAATTCGGTAGGACCTTCAAAAAGGCCACAACTGCCTGCCACAAATCCTTACACAGGTCTACTCCACAGTTATAGTTCTGTCGCTTTCTCTGTGTCATCAGAGTTTATATAACATCTGCAGTTGAGACAACATTGTTAAGTGACCATCGATTCAGTCCAAAAGACAACTTGTATTTATTGTAGTTATTTGTGTGATACAGAAGGTGTCTCGTGCATCACTGACAAGAGGCGGATCACAGGAAGATCCACAACAGTTGCTCAGGGACCTGCATGATTCATTGGAACGAGAGGCTGATTTGCGTGAGCAACTGCGCTTTGCAGAGGAGGAAGTGAGTTGATGAGTGTGCGATGTAGGCCTAAGTACCAGGTCCCTATAATGATAAGATTTTTTCTATACAAAATTTTGCAGATTATCAGATTTCATATTGTGGATGCTTCAGTTTATTTCAGAACTCATATTTTGTGAGTGGGCTTTTCTTCTTTTTGGAATGAGTATGATGCAGGGGGCTGATAAATTACATTACCAGTTTTGTAGTCAAAAGTTTGGCTTCGGTCAAGAGTTTGTCTGAATTAAAACTCATTTTTTTAACCACTAACATGATTTAGTTCATTCCTTCACTTCAGTTCTTTTCTTTCGTATGTTTGAACTACAGACCTATAGGCAATTAATGATATGATTCATAAACATGTCCTTAATATTCAAAGCAAATTCATTGTGGCAGTAATGCTCCAGATTTGTGTTTGAAAAGTACCAAGTATGAATCTTGACCAATGAACACCTAGTCTGACTGAAATTTTCTGTGGCTCTTAATCTGTCCAGGTATATTCTAGTGTAATATCCTGAAATGGGCCACAGCCATTCTCTGTGAAATTGTTGCCTTTTTACCGTTTGAGGTTATCTTCATTTCCCACTCAACGCTGTGTAGCCTCAGGAGTTTAAATAGTGTTGTTAAATAACCTAAGAAACATGTAGTCACAGTTGTCACAGATACAAAGACTGCTTAGCTCAGTGACGTGCTTTAGCTGTTTTGTTTCTGTGTAATTTTTTTAAATTTTTGCCTTCAAGGAAGGTAATTGTAAACTTATATCTTGAGGTATCAAATCTCCAAACTTGTGTATGCCTTCAACTGATAACAGGATGTAGCAAGGAAAATTCATGATGAAAATGAATTTGCCTACATTTTCTTTAATTTAAGCTCATTTTGGTCACTTATAAAAAAAGTTCTCAGTTGGTGAAATAGAATTAGTTGTACAGGAGAATGCCATCTTGGTTATTGGCTTACTCATTTGCTTTTATACCTGCTTCTTCCTTACTTTCTTGTAAATCAGTAGTTATCAAGTAAAGGCATGTGCTATGATTACATTCTTTTTATAATATTTTTTGATATGGATGTTATAAAATATATCAGGAACTTCAATTAATGGGTGTGTAAAAATCTAAGAATTTGGTAACATTTGTCTTTGTCTTGGAAGTAGAATTTATTGTCTGGGTGAGAGGACATGTGATGTACCAGAGACTTGTTCTGTAGTCATCATTAGAGGCAAAAAGGGATACCTATCCAGACAGTGGACAATAACAAGAGAGAACAGGTCCTTGTAGATAACTGCACCATTTTCATAAAATTTTATAAAGGTCTTATGTTGTGTTAATTTCATGTTTTCCTTTTATTAATATAAGTAGCTGATGGCTGCATACATGCATAGCAATTTCATCTGGATATTCTATTCTCAAATATGTTTTCTACTTATAAAAACTCAGCTTCAGAGGAACAGAAAACTTAAGATCTTCAGTGCCAATTGGAGAAACATACCAACTTTACCGTCATTGCGACCAGATGTTTTTCCATTGTTTTACCAGCAAGAAATTTCCTCTGCTGATATTTCAAGAAGACAGTCCCAGTATGCTTCCACTGTACTGCATTCTGGAGAAGCACATAGAACTCCAAGAATATCTTCAGGAACTCAAACAAGTGTCTTGAACATTCCTATAACCTCACAGTCAAGACCTGTCATGATCACGAGTCTAGATGATACACAGATTTCCTGTGGAGAAGTTGTGAAAATTCCTGTATATACTCAGAGTATACAAGCCACAGGTTTTGTGTCAGCTGAAGATGAAGGAATAGATAACCAGGAAGTGACAAATACAGTTGAAACTACAGAATCAACTCAGACTGATCACTTTGTACAAGTTTCTGTTGAAATACAAACAGAGAATTTGCCAGCAATAACAGAAATATCCGAAACTGACGTTTCTACAGATCTTCAGTTTTCTTCCCTTTCTCATACTGAAGATATATGTATTAAAGTGCAACATTCTAAGGAACGTGGGACTCCTGTATCAACTCAAACTGCTTCACTTGATACACACACTATTTCCACAGAAACTGAACCAATTGAAATAGCATCTGTAGAAGTGCAAACTGAAGAGTTACTTGAAAGGACTTGTGCAACACCTTCAAATTTAGAAAGTAATTCAGAAATTCAGAAATGTGTCAGTGATAGCAGATATCAACCCAAACCTCACTTACCATTTAGTGTACCTGAGTACTCAGCAGAAGAAAATAATTCAGCTCCCCTACCCATTGCCATAATAGAATCTGATATATCTGTTGAAGAATTTACAGAGCTGAAAATGTCCGTTGGGACACAAACAGTTTCTTCATCACCATATCCAAGCACAATGGTGAACCCTATGAGGCAGTTCCAGTTTTGTATAACAACGGTTTTCCCATCTGGCTCTCTCCTCTCTAGAAGTTCACCAATGAGATCACTACTAATGCCCCTAGGTATGATCTTTTTATAACTGTATGTGAGCATAATAAAGCTGATGAATAATGCAAAAACACATTTTTAGTAATTACATGATCTTTGTAGTGTAAAGTTGTGGCTATGGAAGGTATGTCAGAAAACTATTTTTTTGTGTACATTTGCACAGAAAATGATAACAAAAAGAAAACATGAAATGGAGAACTCCTTTTCATCTTCGAGTACTTCAGAATTTCAACTTTTTCATTGAGTGGATAAGCCATTTGTGATTTTCCTGTTTCCTGATTAGGTGTTTAGCTTCATAGGTCTCCAGGTTTTCAGTAGGTTTGATACACTCCAAGTTCTTTACTAAATGGATTAACACTAACACATCCATGATTCTTCAGTTTCCTTTCTGTATGGATGAAGATCAGGATTCTTCAGTTTTGTCTCTGAATAAGCATTCTGCAGTTTCCTGACTTGATTAATTTAAATGTCTTAAAGAGCTCCCAGTTTTTTGACTGGTCTAACACCTTTCAAGATTCTCCACCTTCCTAACTGGATACATAAACACCTCCAACAGTCTCCATTTTCCTGAATGCACCTCCAAAAATCACTCTTTCCTTAGTGGGTGAAGCAAGAGCTCCAGGATTATACAGTTTTCTGACTGGCTGATCACTTTTTGAATGGGTGACTGGACATATCTAGGATTCTCCTCCTCCTTGAATGGATGGATGAACACTTCAGGTTTCTCAATTTTCCTGACTAGGCAGATGAGCACCTCCAGAATCTAAAGTTTTCCGCCCAGTCTTGCTACATTATTTGTTCAAACATTAATAATTCCTCTACAGGACAGAGTTCTTCCATATGTTATATAAGCACTCAGCATCAAAATTTTGATATGTGCTATCCGTTGCAGTGAAATTGACACTCTGTTTTATTTGTAGACATTGTTAATCTATCTGAAAACAAATTTAAAAACGTTTTATGTGGTATATTGTGTAATTGTTATATTATTATTAAATACTAAAGAGGATGAAAGAAATGCAAAGTGTACCATATAAAAACAAAATATGCCTCCATAAACTTCATCGTGTACATACATTACTGGAATTTAAGATGGTCCAAACTAAAGATGGATTAATTGGAAATGTGTTTTTGTAACTTTGAATGCTGAATTCTTTTCTGTGAAAGACAAGTAACCACACAGTTCCTTGAAGGAGATATCTTGTCACTTGTTTTTGTCATTCCTGTGTTTATTGTTCCATCTTTGTCTTTTATACTTCTCTATAATATTGGATGGTTTTTCTTTCTTGCATTAACATTTCCAGTATTACCAAGCATAATATACAGATATCATCTGATTAGGACAGACATGCATAACAACTATTCAACCCTGTCCTGAGCCAGTTTAATCCCATATGTACATATGTATGTATTATCTCCCAGGTTTCACACCAAAATTTTGTACAAATTTCTCTTTTGCTCATGTGTACCACACAGTCTGTCTTTGTTTTCTGCCTTCATTATATGCCTCATATTATATAAAGAGTGCCAAGTTTGAAGCTCATCATTGCTTCGTAATTTTCTCCACCATGCTATAATTATTCCTCAGATGTCTGCATATAAATTTGGCAAAAGCAACATCTGACAAAAATTATCAGCACCTGGATCTAATTAAATTACCATAAACTAAATGCTGCTTTTATTAATTCCATTTTAATGATCTGTCTTTAGCATGTTTGGTATTGAGCATTAAAATGTCATGTCAAGTTCTCTGCATTTGTGGTCCATTATGGAACACTTGTGCGATTGTTGGTGTGTGTCTGTGTGTTTGCAGGCGCAAACTCTTCGTAAGAAGGCATCGAGAGTCGAGGATGATAACGAATCCCTGGTGTTGCAGCTCAAGAAAATGGCTACCAAGGCCAGAAGTATGTTAGAGTTTTAAAAAAAGAAAGAAAGAAAGAAAGGAAAAAAGAAAACTCTCTTTGCAGCCTCTTTCAAAGTGAATTCTGAATTCTTATAAACGAAAGACATGGCAAACTTTATTTTACTAAATCTGACTTTATCCATCTCTTTACTTGCTTTTAACACTTTGCATAATAGCAGTGCTTTGTCAATTGATATACTTCTTCTTTGTAAATTTTAGATTTTTTTTATGCTATAAGTTGTTGATAGGGTATATTAGCCTATAGTGATACCATGCAAAATAACTATATACCTAACTTATTCGTGAATGCTTGGGCTACATTCCTGTAAAACACGGTGCTCATCAAAAGTGCATTTGAGATAACGAGCTTCTTACAGCAATGCCATCGAACGTCAAAATCTTGAGCATATCCTGAAGGTTGAGGCAGCAATTTCCTCCCAAACACTGGTACCCTTCTACCATACTACACAGTGTCACATCCCAGAAGACAGTAATTTTCAAAAGTGTATTTGCCACAGTTGCACTGGCCAGTATCTCAATCTTGCCTTATTGGTTTTAACTTTGACTCTTTTAGACAGAGCTAGATTACTGTCCATTAGATTGCATTAGTTTCAGCAGTGAGTGTAGAAGTAGCTAGAGTTGACATTATCCATTCACATCCATCTACTTCATTCATTTATTCATTCATTCCATTGGCATGTGCAGAATGTGATGATTCCTTGCCATTCTCAGGAGTTTCTTCCATTCCTCCCTATTATGTACTTTTTCCTGCCACCCTTCTCCACCACCTATTCTTCCACCCTCCCTCACTTCATCTTGCCATCTGTTTCTTGGTCTACCTCTCAATCTTTTTGTTTCCAAATTCATATATAATACTCTTCTGGGAATTCTACTTTCTTCCATTCTCTGTGTATGCCCCACTCAAAGTAATCTATATAACCTTATTGTCTCTGTTATAGTGGGTTTTTTAACAATTGTGTAGATTCTTTAGTTGTTAATATCCTCCAATTTTCTTTTTTATTCTCATATACTGGACCTAAAATTCTTCTATACATTTTCCTTTAAAAATATTCGTTTGCTTTCTATCTCTCTTGTTACTATCCAGGTTTCCAATGCATATGCTAATGTTTTGTCTATTATTGTGTTCTATAATCTTGATTTTAGTTTTTTAGATATGTTTTTATTTTTAAAAAATTTTGTAGCTTAAAATATGTTTTGTTAGCATTTTTTATTCTTTCTTTTAAGTCTATTTGGTGATTGTTATCTTCATTGAGTATAAGTCCTAGATATTTGAAACTTGCAACTTTTTCAAATTTGTAATTTTTTTATTTTCAAATGTCCTATCTTATTTTGTTTTAAACTGTTTTTCCTTTCCACTATCACATATTTTGTTTTTTCGTGGTTTATCTGTAGTCATAACTTTCTGGCAATGTTTTCCATTTCTGCAAAAAATTGTCTTATTTCAATTTCATTTTTCCCCAATTAATGCAATGTGATCTGCATATGCTAATTTATTCAATTGTACTTTACCAATCTTTATACCTCTAGGAACCATTTTTATACTTTGTATCAAATTTTGTAATGTTAAATTGAATAATATTGGTGATAAAGAGTCACCCTGACATCCATCTAACATGGATGTTAAAATATTTGGAACTGTATGTCTTTCCTCCTTATGTTACATTCTTGCAGGTTGCAGTGCACAATCCTTTTTTATCCCCTGTAGACAGATTGTAACACCAGATTTTACATTCTTAATTGACAAAAAATAATTGTATTAAATTATTTCATGTTATGAAAATAAATGGAATTAGAGGCAATATGTAGGAGATTACTGTCCAAAGTTTTGTGTTTTACACAGCAGTGTAGCTAATGGTTCTGTTTTTCTGTGATACAATGCAGTGTCAATGGGTAATCGTAGAGCAGTTTTCCTAAGACCTATCAACTCGTGAAGATGATGACCCAACATTCCCTAGAAACATTGGGATCCAATTACCCATTGATACAGCATCATGTCCCAGAATAATGGAATCCCACATTTGCTGTCATAAAATGTACTGAAGTAACAGGTAGTTAGTTTTTTCTCCAGTAGATTGAATTGGGAGTTAGCAGGGAACTGAACTGAACTGAATTGTTATGGTACAAAAAGGAGAGTTTGTAATAGCTTTATAGACATTAAGTTCCTTGGCAAGTTACCAAGGCAGGCAGTAACTGTTAACTAAACTGATGAAGGTATGAGTAAAACATTATATATATTGTGAAAGACTAGTACATACAGTATAAAAAGAAAATGGATATTACATAATCATGTGTACAGGATATGTAATCAAGCTTTCTTCTTTTGCATAGATCAGTATAAATTGTCACACCCCATCTCATTAGTGTTTGTAGCTTTGATAGCTCAGATATTCTGAAAATAGCATCTGGCTACTTACATACTTACTTACTCACTCCATGGAGCAAAATCCTTCTTGAGAAGCTAACAAGTTGTCAGCTAGTCAAGAAATTCCCTGAATTTTATGGAACCCGGGGGTTCATTATTGCCTTTACAAGTGTGAACCACCTGTCACTATCCTGAGCCAGATCAATACATCCCATGCCTCCCCCCAGTTCACTTCCTGAAGATCCATCTTCATATTATCCTCCCATCTATGCCTGGGTCTTCCAAGTGGTCTCTATCATTCAGGTTTCCCCACCACTCTGTATATGGCTCTCCTCTCTCCCATATCTGCTACATGCCCCACACACTGAAGGAGCCAAGGCCAGTATGTACAGAAAAAGTTGCAAATACAATACCAGATGCCCCCAGCAATTTCACTCCACTTCCTCACTCTTTATCGCCCTCTACTCTTGCCGATTGCCAGATGGTAAAAAAAAGAACAGAAACACCAATATGACTTTTCACTGAGCATAGTGTTTGAGATAGTAGTGTTCACACTACTCCCCAGCCAAAAAACTCAAAATCGTGAATGGTCTAATGTAAATTCCAACCTCAGCAATACATATGCATGGATTTTTTAATGTTCAGGTTGTTAGAAGTGAGTTAATATTGTTGTTACACCCATGCATATCAGAGAAAAAAGTATTGAGAGCATTCTGATTCTAAACTAGTAGCATAGTTCATCAGCTGTGGGATATCTACGCTTCAGAAAATTCAAAATTATTTTTGATGAAAGTTTAAGAAATCATCTGATTAGACTACAAATACTGTCTGTCTATGCAGAAGTTTCTTGATGACTTCAAGGCACTTACAGAGAAAGCTGTGAACTTTGTACTTGTATTTTGTGTACAAAATCAAATAGTAGATCATTTGGTTAAATCTTGAAGAAAGACTTATTATTTGTCATACCCATCTTTAAGTACCATGATTATTTTATGCATGTGTTGGAAGTACAGGCTTCTAATACGAATGTAATATCAAATGACAACATTGCACTCAAATCCAGTTTAATGGAAGTTTTTATTTTATTTAAAATGTAATGTGTACTCTTTAAAATATTCCCCTGCAATGACCTGAAACTAATTTTAATCCTCTTAATTAATGATGACATTAACTAACATTGTTTTTGTTTGATTTTTCTGAGCCATGACCATTTTCTAAAGCTGCATTTAACTAGAGAGATTCTCCTTGAATGTATTAAAATGTTGAAGGGCATGATGCCATTAGTAAACTCAAAGTGAGAGGTTCAATCATGGACAAGTATATTCCATGGTATTTTCATCTTATTTTAACCCTTTCACTATTAATAGTTCTTGTGCTAAGTATTATATATAAAAATTATATTGGCTGATTATTTATACATAGAAGCATTTCCTTTGGACATAAAATTAAAATGGTCTGTGCAGATGTCATAATCTGTACATTAATATGCTTGATCACATGGGAAATTCACTCTCAATGTGAAACAAATGAAATGATATGTCGGATTTGAATGCTGAAATTCCGTAGTGCTGCTTGCAGAGTTTTTATGGAAACTGTGAGCACATCTGGCATTATTACCTCTTTCAAATCATTCTGTTTGTGATGTTTACATTTTGACATTTCTGCCTTGAGAGCTTTCTTTATGAAAAAGTCATTTGAGTTTAAATCTGATGAGAGATGTTAAACAGACATTTGCGCAATAAAAAAAATTGTGAATTGTATTATTAAATAAACTTAAATTAATGAAATGAATGGTTATAATTAAAACACACATTACAATGGATAAAAGGAAAATAAATGAAAAAGAAAATGAAGCAGTACTGTTTGACACTGACAAGTACTGAGAGTCATTTGATGCCTTCAGGATGTGGCAAAATTATATATTTTTGCTCAAATGGGACATAAAATTTTCACATGCATTTTCATGAAACTGTCATTGAATGTTAAAGTAAGGAATAAGCATAGTTTGTACTGTATTCTCGTGTTTATTAATCTAAACTATTTAAATTTCTCTTTCTTGTTTATTATATAATTTCAGAAACCTGAAAGAAATAAAATGTTTGAGTGTGTTATATATTTGACAGAACAGTTTTCTTTATAATGCACAAAATGATTTCCAGTGTGAAATAGAATTGTTCTGTTGTAGTGAAAGGGTTACATTCGGTATGGAATTCTGTTTGTGTTTTCCTTTTGAAGTAATTTGTGTACCCACACAATAATTTTATTTCAGTAACACATTTAAATTTCAATGAGACACTACAGATTGCGAAAACATGACAGTTACAACAGTGACACCACCTATCATCTTAGCAAATAAAGTGAAGTGGGCTTTCCTGCTCCTTCATCAGTTTAATACATTCCATGTTATATTGCATGTATAACAAACAGAGGATTTACTAACATAGAATAACAATGTTCAGGATGTGGAGATTATTTTAATATCTCATTTTGTTAATAAATTTCTTGTAAATGATAAGAAAGTGGACAAACACAGAAACGTTATTCCATGTGATGTTATGCATGGAGAGAAGTATTTGTAATTCATAACGACTTCTCTGTTACCTGATTCACAAATCATAAAATTTTTCAAGTAAAAGTAGTGCGCCTAACATAGCAGTTTTCATCACATAATAATCACATTTACTACTTAAGTGTAAATACAGGATTGGTGCCCCTGTCTCACACAACATATTTGGTTGTCAAATGCCAGTTAGGTCTTAGATGCATGACAACCATGTTTTGGTATAATTAAAGTGATAAATGGGTCCCTGTCACCATGGCATGGCGCATCCTCATATTGTGAATGGAGGAAGGGCCTCCAATATGGAGGGTTGCTGCGAATATGTTGAATAAGTAGTCACAGACAGCCGACAAGAGGTGGTCCTCCAGTTTGGGGTTTGGGTGAGGCGCTAACAACTCACCACCATAAAAACGTATCATGTTACGAAACATTCATACAGTAAGCTCAGACCTGGACTAACTATAATTTTACCTGTTGTTGTGTATGGGTGTGAAACTTGATTGCTTACATTGAGGGAAGAACGTAGGCTGAGGATGTTTGAGAATAGGGTGTCGAGGATAATATTTGGGCCTAAGAGGGACGAGGTAACAAGGGATTGGAGAAAACTACAAAATGAGGAGCTTAATAATCTGTACTCCTCACCCAATATTGTTTGGGTGATAAAATTGAGAAGAATGAGATGGCTGTGGCAGGTAGCGCATATGGGGGAGGGGAGAGGCATATATAGGGTGTTGGTGAGGAAACCTGAGGGAAAGAGACCACTTGGGAGACCCAGGCATCTATGGGAGGATAATATTCAGATGGATCTTCAGGAAGTGGGATGTGGGGTATGGACTGCATTGAGCTGGCTCAGGATAGGGATAGGTGGCAGGCACTTGTGAATGTGGTAATTAACCTTTGGGTTCCATGAAATGCAGGGAATTTCTTGACTAGCTGAAAACCGGTTAGCTTCTCAAGGACTCTGCACCATGGAGTAAGTAAGTAATGTTTTTATGTTCATTATCCCTGTGCAAAGCAATATATTAGGGAAGAAGGAATGCATATGTTCCTATTCAAATTTATATATTATGTGTAGTATCAGTACTTGTGATTCAGAAATGTACATACAGTATTGAAAATATTAATATTATATAAAGGATAAAAGAAGTGAAATAGAAGAAGGGACAGGGAAACTGATATTCAGTTTTGCAGTTCCAAACGCATGTAACATCCAATGTAATTTTATTGCCGGTTTCACAGGAATGGTGGAGTTACTTGTGAGTTTAATGAGAACATGAGTACAATTAATTCTCACACCAGTTCTACTTTTTACTTACTTTATGCATGGATTCTAATTTAAGGCTGGAAATGGGCATAGGCAGCATCTGCTTAGTCGTTTCATAGTGCTTATTTCAATGATGCTGCTTGCAGTGCATTGTAAGATCATAATTATTTTTCCCAACAGCAATCACATCACAGTGAATATCCTTACCTGTATTATAATAATATCCTTTCCCCCAGGCTTTTGTACTTTTCTGGTTTGTCTGCCTTGTTCTAAGAAGTCATTTCTACCCCTTGTTCAGTTTGGAGTGGGTAGTTTAGACTGCATTTCTGATAGTCACATGTGGAAATGGAAATACATTTGTTTGTGCATAGAATAACACTTTGCATGACCCAGTTGTGATATGCACTTGGTACAAGTAAGTAACCTTTACCAAATTTTATTCTCATGCAGACATCACTGTCAGTCTGTAATGCTTGTAGAATAAATGTGTTTACAGATAATAGTTTAAAGTATAAATGCTGATCATTGGCTTCCATTATCTGTTATCTGTTGTTGTTGTTGTTGTTCTTCTTCTTCTCCTCCTCCTCCTCCTCCTTTTCTTGTTCTTGTTCTTGTTGAGAAATTGAAAGAATGTGAAAAAGTGAATTGTCTCCATTCTGTTGTATTCTAAAAACTTAATTTTACTTTCTTTCTATGATCTTAAACATTTCTATACCTTTGCCCCACTTTTCAGGAGTATCTGTGAACACAATGGACAATACAAAACCATTTTATTGATCAAAAATATGTCATAAAATAATTTAATTGCAATTACAAATAAAAACTTGGTAACTTCAAGTAAGTGTGTTTAGTTCTGTAAAAGATATGGCACAGAAAAGGACATTGTACACTTGATTCATAATTGCTGCAACATATGGATCTCCTTTTTATTCATTTTTACAGATCATTCATCCTATATACATGGCCTTGGGAACAACTTATGACTTTATTCTAAATTCTTTCATATGCACAGAATTGCTGTAAGGAATTATGAATTAATGAAATATGCTAATTAATTATTTAATTCTGAAATAGTTTCCACAAATATAGAATGCCGCTGTCAGAAAAGTGTTTGGCATAATGTTAAAATTTTGCTCACTACTGTATTTGTGATGTTTAAATACAAATACGTTATATGTAAAATTTATATCTGTTTTTATGACCTAATCCACTAACTATTCCAGATGCCTGGTTTCTGTTGTCATTAGTTATTGCCATCAGACAGAGGGGTAAATACAGATTGTATACAACCACAATATTTTTACTTTACATGGCCATGAAAGAAGGTCTAATACAATATACAAATGAATTTATTCTTTTTTCTCTTCTTCCTTGCGGGTCATGCCATGCATTATAATGTTTTTGTCATAGTGAATTAAATTGTGTAGCAGTTGGTTAGTCTCTAATGGCATGATGTTTCACACCAGGTGTTATGAAAGTTCATCCATTGGTTCAGTTGCTCTCTCTGTGGGTCAGACACTTTGAAATGCACATATAGACACTCAGATTGACTTGATGTTATCGTAAACATATCTTTACTTGTAAAATACAGAAGGAAGGTTAACGAAATGAATGACAAACATATTTGAAATTTGTACCTTGTATTTCTATCTTTACACATCACAGTGCACATGTGCACATTCCACATATACATTTGCTTTAACTTATATTTAACTAGATTTTCTGTATTGAAGAATACAACTACAGAAAAATTACATACGCTTTTCTTAGTAGCTTCGTGTAGTAGTTTATTCTTTCAGAGATATTGATGCTAAGAATCAAGCTGTATGTTTATCTGCTTGAAATATATTCATTTATTTGAAGGTCGCCGTCACAGTCCAAGCCCGGCACGGCTGACTCCAGAGCCATCTGTTGAAAAAGATGAGGGTATATCAGATGAAGAAGACCCGGCAGAGTTGAGGATACTGTTAGAACTTAATGAACAGGTGAGTTATGACTTACTAAGTAGCTCCAAACTGGGTATAAATTTTTTTATATTTTTGAAGTTTATCATTTTTCCATTTCAGAAATGTTTGAACACTGATTTCAAGTAAAATGTGTACAATTATTTACTAAGTAGTTGTAGATGACTTTGTATTGTAAACTTTCTATAATACTGATTGAAGAATTGCATGCATAATCATACTGTAATTCTTTTCTTTTTTTTTTATTTTTTATTTTTTAAATTTGTGAAGTCTTTGTAGTTGATGTAGCATTATTATATCATCATGGTTTCCCCAAGTCCTGCAAGGCAGATTCTGAGATAGTGGTATGTCTTAAATAAATCACAACTCCTTGCCTTTAGTCTTCCTACCACTTTATTAAGAGTCATTCTAGGCATATAATGCTTGCATGTTGATCCCATTCTGGGGTGTTTGCATTGAGGCGAAGTGGACTGTTTTGCTGATGTTACGGGGGAACTTATGACCTCCATCTTCAGGATTGAAGTGAGTAGCATGAGAAAGTGTTGCACAGGCAGGCTGTTCCTCAGACCCGCAGGTTTCTCTAAAGTATGAATAACACAGCCAACTTTCACACAGTGCCAACACCCATTATCAAGAGCCTTAAATCATTAATATAATGTTTAACGCTGGAGAAGCATATTTTTTGTACGTAACGTGTCTCACTCTGACTGTGTGCTGAATTTGACTAACATCCTTGAAGGGGTTCCACTTTCAGACGTTACATAAGCTGCTGGTTTTATATTTTATTTGTTGTTTATTTTTGTTAATACTCTGGATATTCTGCCTTTATGGCACTGTGAAATGCAGTAACATTAATTACCCCGCAATTGTGTGTCCTGTTCCTTCCTTTTTTCCTGGGACATTCCTAGTTTTGTGCATTTTAGGGTTCTCTATCCTGGTGTACAGCAAAGTTTGTCTTTGGACACCAAATGCACCGGGTTTTACAAAGTCATAAAAATATGTTATTTCTGACAAAGCATACAAATATTTTTACTTTGATCTGGTGGGGGCAAACATCAATACAGTAGGACAGTCATCAGGCAGCCGCAAACAGGAAGAAATGTGAGAGGGAGAGGAAGATGTGTAGATTAGCAATTATATAGAGTCTGGACTGAGACTGTGTAGGATTAGGAACAGACAAGTAAAGAAAAATTAGTAAGTGAACTGAGTGTCTTTGTGTTTGTAATATCCTGGTTATATATTTTCTGGCTTTATGACATTATTTTGTTGTCTTGGTTACTCCTTTTTAGTGGTATTAATAAATTATTTTGCTTTTTTCATCACATGAGGGGTTAAAAATTGTCTTCTACACCCCGGTCATCTAAATGCTACTAGATGTCCTTGTTTTAGGTTTTTAAAAATTGGATACCTCCCCAAAACAATTTTTTTTTTTAACTGCAAATTTACAATCTACTCCCAGTGGAGCAATAAGTAAATGTGAGATAAGAGACAACGGGAGGGAGTAGTCATCCATCGACGAGACTCCGACGGGCCCCACGGGGCGGTAGGCTCAAGTTAGTCACCGGTCACTGTATGAAGATCAGATGGCCATCGGCGCTTTAGCTGCCGGGCAACGTTGGGGGGCGTAGACAGGGTAGCAACCAGGGCGTTGCGATGTCCAGCCAGCCGGCTGTGGTAGAGAAGGGAAGATCTGTAGATCTCCACTGACATGAATGGTATACCAAGGTCGGTATGCAATTGGAGGTTGGAGACATACCAAGGGGCGTTGGCAAGGGAGCGTAGGATTTTGGATTGGAGACGTTGAAGGATTTGTGTGTGAGAGGGCTCCGCACAGCCCCACAGCTGGATTCCGTATGTCCACACGGGCTTGAGGATACATTTGTAAAGGAGAAGTTGGTTTGGAAGAGAGAGTTGGGAGCGACGACCTAAAAGCCAGGACATGGCTCGTAG
>Ga0131853_10001794_pt1 | contig 38401 bp, 34 predicted proteins | sample TergutLab28metaG_FD_92764 | JGI IMG/M metagenome (GOLD analysis project Ga0131853, IMG submission 92764) | Labiotermes labralis P1 segment gut microbial communities from Petit-Saut dam, French Guiana - Lab288 P1 (version 2) (version 2) | ecosystem: Host-associated > Arthropoda: Insects >... | reverse complement strand
TGAAGAGCTTAAAAATGCCGACAATTTCAATGTAACCGACTAACTACAAAGGCAATCTTTAGGCGGCTTTAGCCGCAGGTCAACCCACCGCCTTTAGGCAGTGGTGGTTGAGTTGATTTGATGCTCGTACCTAAACCTTTCAACGCCGTCGGCTGTTTCCAGCCACGAGGCATTCAAAAAAGATTCTCCCAGCAAGCGCCTGAGTTCAGTATACTGCTGGTGGAATTCTAGTATTTTTTCCATCCTTGGCGATATGTAGTCGGTGTAGTGGCGATAAATGCCGCTGACATCATCTATTGCGATGTCGGCGGTTATCGCCTCACCTATAAACAGAACCGCAATCAGTAAGAACGACGCAATCAGCTTTGTTGTAAAGGAAACGTTCCTGAACCTTTTTAACATGCCAATCCCCTAGCCGATATTGGCTTTTTTCAGCAGCTCCTTTATGGTCTTCAGCTCTTCCCTCAGAGCTTCGACTTCCTTCTTCAAGACGGCTGCCTCGGACTCACCCTGAACGGCTTTGCCGTTTCCGCCGGCTTGAGCTCACCATGTTCGGGGGCTGACGTTGGCTCAGCGCTTTCGCCGGAGCTTGGCTCAGCGGATTCCTCAGTACTCGCGGGCTTTCCTACAGCCTTTTCATAAGCCTGCATTACTCTCTCCGGCCTTGGCGGTTTCTTTATGTAGTCAATGGCTCCGGCTCTGATGCAATCCCTGATATCTGTTTGATCGCTTGAAGATGTGCACATGATAATTTTAGCCGAAGGATCTCTCTGCATAAGCTCCCTGACTGCGGCTATACCGTCGATATCCGGCATGGCAATATCTAAAAATACCACATGCGGCTTAACAATCGGATATTTTTGCAATGCTTCTCTGCCGTCGGCGGCTTCGTGGATATCATAGGCTTTCAGACCTGCGAATTTTATCAGGATGTCCTTGAGGATCATCCGCATAATTCCGGTGTCATCTACGATCAAAACGGTCATATCATAAACTCCTTGTTTATCGGATCTGTATTAAAGCGTGATTACTTGTTAAAGTATAGCATTGACATATATCTTTGTCAACGAAAGCAAAATTATTCTCTTAGTGAAATCATTTTTATCAGTCTCGTCATTTCGGGTCAAGTCTGTAATGACGGCGCTTTTGCACTATTAGGCTGCTATTGGTGTCAACCGATACTAACGTGTGGAAATGCGGCCGGTGAAAATTGCCGTTTTATTCTATCTTATGGCGGTTTAGCCTATCTTTTACACAATATCGATGTGGCACATTCGCATTGTATTGATGGCTTCGGAGTGGCTTGCAGGCGTGACCCCGGCGCAGCAGGCCTCATTCACGCTCACAGCGACTTCCGGCAGATTATTCTTGAGCATTATCGCGTTGGATACGACACAGATGTCCGTGCACAAGCCCAGCAGCTCGATACCGTCGATTTCTTTGCGCCGCGCGGACAGAAACTCTACCAGTCTTACGCTGCCGAAGACCGGTTTTGTGAATGTGTTGTCGCATAGTTCCGAGGCGGTAATTGTGTTAGTGTTGTTTCTCCAAGCGTCCACGATCCGTTGGTCGATACGCCATCCATCGCTTCCTTCAATGCAGTGCGGCACGGGCAGTTTCTTGCCTTCCGGCGTCTGCAGATAGTCGTCGTGGTGCGTGTCCTGCGTAAAGAGGATCATTTCACCATCTGATTTCGTCACGCGCCTGACCACACCGTCAACAATCGCCGCCGCTTCGGCCGTGCCGAGCGCTCCGTCGATGAAATCCTTCTGCATATCCACAATTATCAGCACTTTGTACACAAAATCTCCCCTTTACCTAAGAATATCTCTGTGATATAATGTTGTGGGTTTTATAACCGACATGAGTTCCATCCCTCGAAAAAAGGAATGATGTATATGAATACAGAACTGCGAACCGGATTGACGTTTGACGATGTGCTGCTGGTCCCGGCCCTGAGTGAAATATTGCCCAAGGATGTTTCGCTTGCGACCAAGATTACAAAGACCGTCACGCTTGGCAGCCCCATTATGAGCGCCGGTATGGACACGGTGACCGAATCAAAGATGGCTATTGCAGTAGCGCGCCAGGGCGGCATCGGCGTAATCCACAAGCACATGTCCGTCGAGCAGCAGGCTACCGAAGTCGACAAGGTAAAACGCTCCGAGCATGGCGTTATAACCGACCCGTTCTCGCTTTCCCAGAACAACTATGTCTACGAGGCCAACAACTTGATGGCGAAGTACCGCATATCCGGTGTACCCATTACCGAAAACGGAAAGCTCATCGGCATAATCACCAACCGCGATCTTCGCTTCGAGACGGATCACAACAAGAAGATATACGAAGTGATGACCAGGGAGGGCTTGATTACCACCCACGAGGGCACATCGATCGAAGAGGCCAAGAAGATACTGACCTTGCACAAGATTGAAAAGCTTCCCATAGTAGATTCCAAGATGCGCCTGAAAGGTCTTATCACCATCAAGGATATCGAAAAGCAGATAAGGTATCCTTCGTCCGCCAAGGACGCGCAGGGACGCCTGCTTGTGGCCGCCGCCATCGGATGCACCGGGGATTATTTGGAGCGCGTCGCGGAGCTTATCAAGGTAAAAGTTGACGTTATTGTGATGGATCCGATACACGGCCACCACACATCAGTCATTGCCGCCGTGCGTGCTTTTAAGCAGCAGTTTGGCGACACTCCGCTGATAGCGGGTAATGTGGCTACTGCCCGCGCAACCCAGGCTCTTATAGAAGCCGGAGCCGACGGTATCAAGGTCGGCATGGGATCGGTTTCCAACAGCACCACGCGTGTAATTGCCGGGGTCGGCATACCTCAGATCACCGCTATACACGACTCGTACCAGGTTGCCAAGCATCATGGCGTTCCTATAATATCAGACGGCGGCATCAAGTTTTCGGGCGATATCACCAAGGCGCTGGCCGCCGGAGCAAGCGCCGTAATGATGGGCAGCCTGTTCGCCGGCTGCGACGAGAGTCCTGGCAGGATTGAGCTGTTCCAGGGACGCAAGTACAAGATATACCGCGGAATGGAATCTGAACACAACGAAGGCTTCTACACTTCAGACGGCGACGGCCACGGCCACCGCGAAGACATAACGCGCAGGATTGTTCCCGAGGGTGTCGAAGGGCGCATATCGTCAAGAGGGCCTCTTGCCGATACCGTATTTCAACTGCTGGGCGGGCTGCGCTCCGGTATGGCCTATCTTGGCTGCGCAAACCTCGACGAGCTTCACAAACACGCCGAATTCATACGTATAACTCCGGCCGGACTGAGAGAAAGCCACCCGTACGATATCCAGATAAGCAAGGAAGCTCCGAATTACAGCGTCGTTTATTAGGAGTTAGGGGGCATCCGACAAGCGGCTCCCTGGGCTATAGTCCGGGGAGCCGTAAGGTTTTCCACTAAATCCTACTAACCTCTGCCCACGCCTTGCCTTCGCCAACCACGCGCGGGTAGAAGCTCTTATGCAGTATTGTTTTACCGTTCATGCATTTTACGGCGAGCCGTACAGGTTCGTTTTTTTCGTGCTTGCCGCCGAATAATTCCGTTATTTCCGGCGGGAATCCCTGGTCGCGCATTATGAGCAGGAAGTCGCCGGCGCAGGTCTTTAGGAACTCGTCGATAGTGGTTGTTTCGGAATCTTTTTCGCGGCGAATCGGTCTGTTTGACGCACGCTTGGACGGTTTGCGGCTGCTTGGCGAAACTTCGGTGAATCTGTTAACAACTTGAGTATTGTGAAAGCTGTAGTCAGCCGTTGGGCTATCGAAAAATTCATACGCTACAAATGCCGCAAACTCGTCCAGCGTCATATCGCCTACGAACAATATCCGTTTCCAAAAGCTTGGGGCCGCGGAGATCTTAACCTTAAACTCGTATACTTTGAGATCGTCTTCAACGGCCGCGCTTTCACTCCCGGTATCTTCCTGGGCGTCGGTGCGCGCGGCCATCTTGCGCAGGTCGTCCATGTTCTCGATCAGCTCTATCAACTGTGAGAGTGTGGGTGTATTTGGCAGCGGCATGGCGCTGTCGCGCGGAAGCTTAAAAAGCTTGATCCCAAGCTGCGTCGGCGTAAAGAACGTGCACGGCGCGAACAGCGGTATTTCTATGTCGTGATTGGAGGCCAGCGCGTCGCGTACGAATATCATGTCGCGATCCATGTTATGGCTGATTATGTGTACGGGGTTTATCAGGCGCAGGTATACACCGAAGACCGTCACGAGATGCATCGCCATTATCGCGCCGAGCGCAAATGTACCTGATACAATGTCGTGGAATTCGTCGGGGATGGGTTTGTTCAGGTCTATCCCGGCTATCTGTTCAAAGTCAAAGCCGAGTCTGTCGTATATAAACCGGAATATCTCGTCGCTTGACGTGGGCTTTTCAATTATCTGGCGGATATAGCGTGCGTCGACAATACCCGGTGTTGGAAGGAATGAGTCGATGACGTCCGCCGCAAGTCGCGTCGACGCAAGCGTCACCGCGCTGAAAATTTCCTTGGACTTCGATTTGCTGAGCTTGCCGCCGAACATCTTATCCGCCTTGGGCGTTACTTGCATTTTGTTGGAGTACAGCGACGGCATTTTTACCGCAAGACCAAGCTCCGCCGCCACCCTCATCAGGTACGATACGTAGAACGGGTCTTGGAGGCTTAGCCGCTCCATCAGCTCTCTCTCAATCTTTTCGTTCACGTATCCGTTGGCTCTTGTACCCCACAGGGCAAAAACCTGCTGCTCACTGTCTACAAGCTCAAAGCTCGGGGACAGACAGGTAAGCAACGTTTTCAAATCATCTACCACGGGATGGCAGTCCAATGTGTACGAAATCTCGCGAAATTCAAATTTTTTGAATCTCTTGAATGTTTTTATCGTAGGAACTGTTGTCGTGAGAGTTTTTTTGTGATATTCTTTATTTATGAGCGCTAAGATATTGTTTGGCGTCAGGAAGGTATTGTCGATCATGGCGCTGGTCTGCCATTTTCTGTAAAATGAAAAAAAGTACCTCAGAAGCCCGCTTTTGCCGCGCGGCCCAAGCTGACTGTAGGCCTTTTTAAAGTCCTGTTCATAAATGTTCGTTACGATGCTTATCATGTGGTTATAATCCATTACAGTCTCGCTTTCATACAGACATGCTTTCACACGACCATTGTAACAGAACGGGCCGCCAAAAAGCAAGAACAAATTGTGTCAGGTAAGGAGAATTTCCATGCCGCAATACAACGTTAAGCCAACGATAATCACCGAGGCGAATATAAAGATGCCGCGTATGTTCAAGGTAATCATGCACAACGACAACATCACGGAGATGGACTTCGTCATCGACGTGCTGATGAATGTGTTCCACAAAACGCGTGAAGACGCAGTTACGACAATGCTGGATATACACAATAATGGACATGGAATCGCCGGAGTATACACATACGACATCGCCGTGTCTAAGAAACTGCAGACGGACAGGCTGTCGAGCACGCGCGGGTTTCCGTTGAAGCTTTCTCTGGACGATGCGGGTTAGGTTAGGAGCGTAGACAATGAAACTTGAGAATATCTGCAACCAAATATATGTGGTGGCGCTGAACGAGGCCCGGATGCAAGGGCACGAATACCTGACGCCGGAGCACTTCCTCTACGCGTCGCTTATGTTCGACCACGGCAAGGAGATCGTGAGCAAGAGCGGCGGAGACATCATAGCCATCCAGAACGAGCTGATCGAATTTTTCAAGACCAAGTTGCCGCACAAGCCCAGCGACAGCCCAACGGACTCCTTTGAGTTTATAAAGATGTTCGAGTTGGCTACGGCTCAGGCGCGCGGCCTTGGCACGGGTCTGGTGCATCTTGGGAACATATTGGCGGCGATACTTAACTTGCCCGAGTCCTTCGCGTCATACTTCTTACAGAAGAATGGAGTCGACCGCCGCGCCGTCATACGTTACGCCTCCACTCCCGTCGTAAGCCAGGGGCAGGCCGCTCCCGACGAGCCCAAGGCCGCGAACGCCGCCGTAGGCAAGTCCAACGACGAAGATGTGCTGGAAAGATTCACCGTCAACATGGTTGAAAAGGCCGGCCAGGGAGAATATGACCCCCTTATAGCCCGCGAGGACGCGCTGTCCCGCACAATACAGGTGCTAAGCCGCCGCCTCAAGAACAATCCCGTACACGTTGGTGAACCGGGAGTAGGAAAGACAGCCATTGTCGAGGGTCTCGCGTCCAGGATAGCTGTCGGCGACGTACCCGCCGGTCTGCGCGGGAGCCTGATCTTCTACATCGACATGGGAACTTTGCTGGCCGGAACCAAGTACCGCGGCGACTTCGAGGAGCGGCTTATAAAGGTCGTGGAAGCCATTTCGCGTCACGAATCGCCCATCGTCTATATCGACGAAATACACACCGTAGTGGGCGCGGGCGCGGTTGGTTCTGGCGCGCTGGACGCCGGAAGCATTCTGAAGCCGTATCTCACAAGGGGACGTATTCGCTTCATCGGCGCGACCACTTACGAAGAGTACAAGAAGCACTTCGAGAAAGACCGCGCCCTGTCGCGCCGCTTTCAAAAGATAGATATCCCCGAGCCGAATATGGATGAAAGCATCGAGATATTGATGGGTCTCCGCCAAAAATACGAGGCATATCACAACGTTTCCTATTCCGACGACATAATCCGCATGACCTGTGAGCTGTCCATTCGCCACATGCCCGAACGTTTCATGCCCGACAAGGCCATTGACGTGCTGGACGAGACCGGCGCTCACATACGCATAATTCGTACCGACGACGACCAGGTCGAAGTCCGCGCCGCCGACATCGAGCGTACCGTCGCGCTTATGGCGCGTATACCCGAAAAGTCTATCAGCGGTTCGGAGGCCGACAAGCTGATGTACCTTGAGGACAATATACGCAAGGAGCTCTTCGGGCAGGACGATGCCGTGTCTACCGTCGTATCGGCTATAAAAGCCTCGCGCAGCGGCCTTAACGACGGCGAAAAGTGCGTGGCCAACCTGCTCTTTGTGGGGCCTACGGGCGTCGGCAAGACCGAAATCGCCAAGCTTCTGACGAAACACCTCGGCCTCAAGCTTCTTCGCTACGACATGAGCGAATACCAGGAGAAACACTCCGTCGCGCGGCTAATTGGCTCACCGCCCGGTTATGTGGGTTACGAGGAAGGCGGCCTGCTTACGGAAGCCATCCGCAGAAGCCCCCACGCCGTACTCCTTTTGGATGAAATCGAAAAGGCTCACCCCGACATCTTCAACGTGCTGCTGCAAATAATGGATTACGGCGCTCTGACCGACAATTCCGGAAAGAAGGCCGACTTTCGCAACATTATCCTGATAATGACCTCCAATGCCGGAGCCAAGGAACTGGGCAAGCGCATCATCGGTTATGGCGGGCTTTCGGGCGGAAGCGAAGCCATCGACAAGGCTGTGGAGCGCATATTCAGCCCGGAGTTTCGCAACCGTCTGGACGCAACCGTCCAGTTTAAGAAAATAGACGCAAAGATGGCCGGCCTTATTGCGGAAAAATCCGTCGGCAAGCTGTCCGAACGCCTCGCGGACAAAAACATAACAATTCAGCTCAGCGATTCCGCGCTCAAATATATTGCCGGAAAGGGATTCTCCGAAGAATACGGCGCGCGTGAGATTATCCGCACAGTCGAACGCGAGATCAAGTCCCAGCTAATTGACAAGGTTCTCTTCGGGAATCTCCAGGGCGGCGGCAAGGTCATGGTGGACTACAAGAACGGCAAGCTGGTGATATCGTCACGCAAAACGTACGCCAAGCGCGGCAAAGCAAACGCGAAGCGGGGTGAACCGTCATAAAAAAGGTATCGCTAAGAGGTTGCGCCGCATATAATGATGTCGAGGTGTTCGAGGCCGTGTCGGCCGCGATTGACGACCTTGGCGGAATAGGCGCCTTTGTGAAGCCGGGGGAAAAGGTACTGCTAAAAGCCAACCTTTTGATGGAGAAACGCCCGGAGGACGCCACCTTGACCCACCCCTCGGTACTAAAGGCAATCACGCGGATCCTGATGGACAACGGAAATACCGTAATAATAGGCGACAGCCCAGGAGGGCCGTTTACCGAGACTATGCTTGCCAAGATATACAGAACGGGCGGCTATTACGAGCTTGCGGAACAGACCGGCGCGTCGCTGAACGCGAACTTTAAGTCGTTCGAGCGTGAGAATCCTGAGGGGTTGCTGTTGAAGAAGCTTACTCTGACCGACATGCTCAACGACGCAGACAAGGTCATCAGCGTGTCAAAGCTTAAAACTCATGGTATGATGACATTCACAGGCGCGGTAAAGAACATGTTCGGAACGGTTCCCGGCATTATGAAAGCCGAGTACCACCTGAATATGCCGGAGTACGACGACTTCGCCAACGCGCTCATCGACATATGTCTGGCGGCCGGCCCCGTGCTGTCGATAATGGACGGCATAGTCGGAATGGAGGGTCACGGCCCTTCCGCGGGAGAGGCTCGTCAGCTTGGTGTGGTGCTTGCAAGCGCAAGCCCGTTTGCCTTGGATCGTGTGGCATGCGAAATAATATCGCTTCCGTCCGAAAAAGTTCCGACGCTTAGGGGCGCGGCAGTGCGCGGGCTTTGCGAGGCCGATGTTTCGGAAATTGAAATTATAGGGGGCAGAGTCTCCGATTTTCAAGTGACTGATTTCGCCATACCTAAGCCTAGTCGTATTAACCCGTCTCAGTCGCTTCCGCCTATAGTGCAAAAGCTTATGAGCCGTGCGCTTCAACCGCGACCCGTCTTCCTGACGGGCAAGTGTACAGGCTGCGGCGTATGTGTCGCAAACTGTCCGGTAAAGGTTATAAGCTTCGCGGCTCCCAGGGATCCGCGCGTTAAGCTGGACGGCTGCATACGCTGCTATTGCTGCCAGGAACTGTGCGGCGCCAAGGCCGTTGTCATCAGGAGGCCGTTTCTCATGCGGCTCTTCGTTGAAAACTTGTTCAGCGGCCTGACAAGTTCCATTATCAAAAAAATACAATACCGCAAAAGGAGATAACTCATGAAATCATTGCCAATACAACTTAATACTGTCGAGAAGGTCAAGTCTTTTGTTAACATCATCTCAACCTTCGACGGTGAATTCGACCTAGGCTCCGACAGGTATGTCGTAGACGCGAAATCCATAATGGGAATATTCAGCCTTGACCTAAGCAACCCGCTTAGGCTCGATATCCACGACAACGCAACCTTCGAGCGCGTCTCGAAGAAGCTCGAGGAATTCATAATTCGATGATCGCAATAGCTATAGGAATACGCAGCTCAATCTGCATCACGCGTCGGGGTAAACAGCATGGAATCTTGCGATTCCGCGCACCCCTCCTTTGATGCAGTTTCGCAGTCATATTCCTATAATAAACATAAACACCAACTAAAAATCAGCCATGGGCTGATTTTTAGTTGGTAATATTACTGTCTGCAATGGACGAGGATTGCGTCCCTGAGAAATACCGCGCACCCGGGCGCAATTTTGTCGTAATAAGCCGTAAAGCGCGGGTCGTCTACATACGTTTGCGCCACGCCGACGTGGGCTTCTTTGCTGTAGCTGTCCCAGAAGCAGCACAGCCATTGCTTGTGCAGTTCACACGCTTTTTGCGCCGATTCGCCGGCTGGGTCGCCTTGCGCGAGGGCAGCTATCAGCGTATTGTGCAGCTCATTTGACAGGCTTTCAACTTCGGCGTACTTCTCCTTTGTCATTCCTCTGAACTTGGTGTTAGACTTCTCAACAGCGTCGCCGCCGTATTTTCCTCGGATTTCCGAGCCGTACCGCTTCTCGTTGTCGTCAATCATCATTTGGGCGAAGCCCTCGAACTTCTCTTCGTCGCTCATAATAGTTTCACCTTTCAGCGCCGATATGGTCTTTTCCACATTGGCAATCAGCAAGTCCAATTGCTTTCGTTTGGCGTGCAGAGCCGACAAGTGGCTCAGAAGCGCGTCCCTACCGTCGAAGTTTTTGTCGGACAACATTCTCTTGATATCATCCAAGGACACGCCAAGCTCACGATAAAAAAGTATGTGCTGCAGCCGGTCGACTTCCTTCCGGCCATACATACGGTAGCCGCTGGAGTTTGACCTCGCAGGCGAAAGAAGCCCGAACTCCTCGTAATACCGCAATGTCCTCGCACTTACGCCGGCCAGCTTGGCGAGTTTGTTTATCGTATACTCCATCGCCGGCACCTCCGAAATCAATTGTAAACTATTACGTAACGTTAATGTCAATACTTTTTTTCAAATCACTATGAAGGCTTAACGCCATAGCCTCCGTTACTTCATTGCTTACTGCGGAAGGGCTTTGCAGCGCAATATGCGACATGGCCGTACCGAATATCAGAGTATCCGCCGCCGACATGACGCGGAGCATACCGTACGCCACGCCGGCGGCAAAGGCGTCTCCCGCTCCCGTGGCGCTTGTAACCCGCACCGCAATCTTGTCGAGCCATATCGCGCCCTGGCGGTCGATACAGCACGATCCCTGCTCGCCGCGCGTTACGAACACCCTTTCCAATCCGGCCGCAAGCAGTTCTGAGGCAGCTTTCTCAATGCCGTCACGATCATCCGTGGTTCGGCATGTGAGCGCGCTAAGTTCGGCGGCGTTTGTCTTGAGAGTATGCATATTGTTCAATATATTCCGAAATCGCGGAGCCTTGGCCACGGATACGGTGTCACCCATTATCGGTTTGCGACAGCCTTCCGCGATTATTGTCAGTTGCTGTTCAGTAAGGTTTGCATCCAGGCATACCAGACTGTGACGGTTGATGTGTTCAAGCCTGTCTGAAAAGGCGGCGGCGGGCAGGGATTCCAGCGCTGTCAAGTCAGCCGCCGCCATCACCAGCTCACCGCGCCGGTCGAGCAAGTCTATATACACGCTGGTCTTCGATCCTTCTATTGAGTAGACGCGGCTGACGTCTACGCCGACATTTTCACAGGACGCGCGAAGCTCCGTTGAAAACGCGTCCGTACCCCACGCGGTTATCAGGCTTGTCGCTAGGCCGATTCGCGCGGTATTTTCGGCGATATTACGCCCAACGCCGCCGCAGCTTGTGTAAATACTGCTGGGGTTCGAGTCCCCGGCGTTGACGCCGTCAAGCAGGAATTTGCCCGTGATATCGTATACGGCGCTGCCTATCACCACAGTGTCATGTTTCATATAGCGCTGTATTCTATTGCGATTTCCGCCGCTTTCTCACAGTTGTTCCACACAAGATGCATATTCGTCGTCAGGCTTGTGCCTCCGGTAACCTCCGCCATCTTAGACAACAGGAACGGCGTAAATTCCTTACCGTGTACTCCATTTGCCGCCGCTTCTGCCAGCGCTTGGTTTATCGCCTGATTTATTTCGGCGGAGCCCATTGCGCAGGCTTCCGGTACGGGGCAGCCTATCAGTGCTCCGCCGCGTATTCCGAGATCCCACTTCACTTTCAGCATCCTGGCAATTTCAGCCGCGCCGCCCTTCGCGCTGTCGACCTTGAACCCGCTGCGGCGCGTGTAAAACGCGGGGAAATCGTCGGTCATGTAACCCAGTACGGGAACGCCGAGAGTCTCCAGGTATTCCAATGTCAGGCCGATGTCAAGTATGCTCTTGACCCCGGCGCACACGACGCACACATTGCTCTGCGCTAACTGCTGCAAATCCGCCGATATGTCAAATGTCGTCTGAGCCCCTCGGTGAACGCCTCCGATCCCGCCTGTTGCAAACACGGGGATTCCTGCCATTTCCGCCACCATCATCGTGGCGGACACGGTAGTCGCCCCGTTTCGCCCGGACGCCACCGCACTCGCCAAGTCGCGGCGGCTCAGCTTAATTGTATCTCCGGCTTCCAGCATTTCATCAAGATCGCTCTGTGTAAAGCCGACCTTTATCCTTCCCCTTGACACAGCTATCGCCGCGGGAATCGCCCCTTTGTTCCTTATTATTTCCTCGCATCGTTTGTGACATTCGATATTCTGAGGATACGGCATCCCGTGGAACACTATCGTAGACTCCAGCGCGACTACGGGCCGGCCATCTTGCAGCGCTTCGCGAACCTCCGGCATTATGTCCATGTAAGCGTTAAAATTAGAATTCATGCGATCCTCCTAAATTTGTACTGAAATAGTTTTGCTTCACTCATGCACGTCATTGTGGGCTTGACCTGAAATCACTTTAAGAACCTGTGTTCATAGGATGGGAACGGCGTCTTAGCGGTCGAATTCCACCCCACGAAGCCAAAACCGGGCTTTATGGGGACCCGGGTCGTCGGTTCCTCCGCCTACGCTGGCGCTTCGGATGCTAAATATGTGCCACCGGCACACAGCATCCTTGCGTGCCCTGTGGGTACGCTCAGTCCACCCCACAAAGCCAAAACCGGGTTTTACGGGGACCCCGGGCGTCGTCACCTCCTAGATTGGCAAAAAATCACCTCGCTAATACGCCATCCCCACCTATGAACACATGTTCCAAATAATTTTCGCGGCGGATGAGATTATAGGTCAAGCCCGCAATGACAAATGATGCAAGAGGTCTATATTATTTGCACGAGACTAGGTTTCCCGTCTCAAAGGACGTTTTACACTGGTTTGCGATTTCCAGAACCCTCGTTCCATCGAAAACCGATACTTCCGGTCTGCGACCCTCCGATATGCAGGTGACGAATTCCCGCATTTCATGCAGGAACGCTGTTTCAAAGCGCTCGTGAAAGCTCTGAGAGCATTCCTTGCGCACTCCGTAACCGTCAAGTATTTCCACAAAGTTTTTTTGCGGGACTGAACCGATCCGCAGCGTGCTCTTTGTGCCTATTATCTCCGTTTCTACGTTGTAACCGTGGTGAGCCGTGCGTCCGGCAAGCAGGAAGGCCATAGCATCGTCCTCGAACTTCATGAGGCACGAGACGTTGTCCCCGTCGTTGTACTGCGCAAACTGAGGGTACGCGTAACAGCCGCCGATAGCCCAGACCTGCCTCGGCTCACTTCCAATGAACCAGCGGGCAAGGTCTATGTCGTGAACTGCCATATCCAGGAACTGGCCGCCGGAGTGGGGGGCATAGGCAATAGAGCCCTCGATTTGGCTGTCGGGGTCTTGGCTGTAGGATCGAAACAGGACGACGCGTCCGATCTCCCCGGCGTCAAGCTTTGCTTTAGCGTAGGCATAGGACGGGTCAAAGCGGCGCATAAAACCGAGAAAGAAGATAAGCTCAGGGTGCGCCGTTACCACATGCTCCGCGTCCTTGCACTGCTCCAGGGTTATGCCAAGGGGCTTTTCGCAAAATACGTGCTTCCCATGCTCCATGGCTATGCGTATGTGGCTGGTGTGCATGGGGGAGGGCGAGACAATAGCTACGGCGTCGATCCCGTCCCAGGCGGACATCTGGGCAAAGTCCGTGAACGTCCTTTGTACGCCCAGATTCTTGGCCGTTTCCTCCAGACGCGCCTCGTCCAGATCGCACAAGGCCGTAAGGGTCGCTCCGGGAATTCGGGAGGCAATATTTTGCGCATGTAAAAGACCCAGTCTGCCAAGACCGACGGAGCCTATACGGACTTTTTTCATTCAGATCACTTCCATATGCTTACTTCTTCACCGCGTTCTTACGCATGTCGATTATTACGGCTACGACGATGATGACGCCCTCAGCGATAACCTGCCAGTGAGCGTGTACGCCCAGCAATGTCAGGCCGTTTCGCATAACAGCCAGGATCAGGGCTCCAACCACAGCGCCCCACATGGTTCCGATTCCGCCGGAATGGCTCGTACCGCCGATGGTTGCGGCGGCGATGGCCGTCAATTCATAACCTGTGCCGGCGCCGGGGTGGGCGCTGAGCGTTCTCGCGGAAAAGACAATTGCCGCAAGCGCGGCCAGAAAACCGGACAGCATGTAGACCTTGATTAGTGTAGCCTTGACGTTGATGCCCGAAATTTCGGCGGCGGCTCTGTTGGAGCCAAGGGCGTAGACGCTCTTGCCGAACTTTGTATTGTTTAGCAGTATCCAGCAAACTACTATTACTGCCCCGTAGATTATTACGGGTACGGGAATGTTGCCGATGCGGCTTCCGATGGTGTTGAAGCCCGGGTCAAGGTTGCTTACTGGGCGCCCGCCGGTGACGATCAGCGCAAGACCGCGGGCCACCGTCATCATGCCCAGCGTCGCGATAAACGGCGGTATTCTAGTTTTCGCAATCAACGAGCCGTTCACCGCGCCGCATGACGAGCCAACAGCAAGAGCCGCGACAAGGCAAAGGATGAACGGAAAAGGCCCGACGGTTTCCCAAATGGGATTTGAAGCCGTGGATATTTGAGCCATCGCGCCCATAATTACGCCGGAAAGCGCGAGAACAGACCCGACGGAGAGGTCTATACCCCCGGATATTATAACAAAAGTCAGCCCAACGGCCATAATACCAAATATCGCGGTTTGGTTCAAGATGTTTATTATGTTTGCCATAGAGCGAAAGGCCGGTTGAATTATCGACAAACCTATGACCATGATAATCAGAACCAGAACAATCCCGTATTTTTTAACCAGGGCAAGCACCTGGCTTTGTGTCGTCCCTAAATTAGGAGTCATAGTTATCCCTTCCTTCCGCGATTATGTAGTTTTCTCAACCGACTTGGTCGCGTAAGCCATGATATGTTCTTCGGTCATGTCGGGAGTGTTTTCCAAAATGCCGGTGACATGCCCTTCGTGCATGACGACGATACGGTCGCTCATGCCCAAGATTTCAGGCAGTTCGGAAGAGACCATAAGGATGCACTTTCCCTCTTTCGCCAAGTTTTCCATGAGTTTATAAATTTCCGCCTTGGCCCCCACGTCGATGCCCCTGGTAGGCTCGTCCAGAATGAGGACGTCAGGGTCGGTCAGGAGCCACTTGGCGACCAGGACTTTCTGCTGGTTTCCGCCGGACAGAAATTGAATCTGCTGCTCCAGATTTGGGGTGCGGATATCAATGGCTTCTTTATAACGCGTACAGTCTTTTTCAATTTCCTTGAATTTCAAAAACCCAAACTTGTTCAAATAGTTTGACAGGCTGGCATAGATCATGTTGTTCTTGACGGACAGCACGGGAAAAATACCGGTGCGGCGGCGGTCTTCGGTAAGCATTGCAAGGCCGCGCCTGATGGCGTCTCGTGTGTGCTTGATCTGCACTTTTTCTCCGCGCATATAAATATCGCCGCCGGTTTTGCGGCGGTAGCCGAATATCGTTTCCATCACCTCGGTGCGCCCGGCGCCCATCAGACCCGCAAACCCCAGTATCTCACCGCGCCTCGCCGTGAAGGAAACGTCGCTGAAGGCTTTGTCGCTGCTAAGATTTTTGACCTCGAGCAGCGGCTCTCCTTTTTCGTGGACGCTCTTGCTGTACATGTCCTTGAGGTCGCGTCCTACCATCATGTTGATGATATCCTTGAGTTGGGACTCCTTTGTCTCGCGTGTGCCTATGTACTTGCCGTCGCGCAGAACCGTGAAGCGGTCGGAAATCTTGAATATCTCGGCCATTTTGTGAGAGACGTAAATAATGCCTATGCCGCGCTCGGTAAGCTCACGGATAATTCGGAAAAGCTGATCGACTTCGCGGTCCATAAGTGAGGATGTCGGCTCGTCCATGATAATCAGCTTTGAGTCGTATGAAACCGCCTTGGCTATTTCTATCATCTGTATTTTGGCCACGGTAAGCTCCGACATCAGCGTTCTTGGATCGTCGTGCATGTCGATGGCCGCCAGAAGTTTCTTTGTGTCGTCGTACATTTTCTTGTGGTCAACCAGGCCGAGCTTGTTTCGCGGCTCCCTGCCAAGCCAGATATTTTCCATGATGGGCCGGGACAGCACGGGGCTGAGCTCCTGGTGGATCATCGATACGCCAGCGTCCAGCGCCTGGCGCGTGTTTGCGAATTCCGCCGGCTTGCCGTCCAGGATGATTGTCCCGGAAGTGGGCTGGTGTATCCCGATAAAACACTTGGCAAGCGTGGACTTGCCCGCGCCGTTTTCCCCCAGCAGAGCGTGGACTTCACCGGCGCGCACCTCGAAGGTTACGTCGTCCAGCGCCACAACCCCGGGGAAGTGCTTGACAATATTTTGAGCCCTCAGCAAACAGGTCTCTTCAGACATTTGGGATCACCCTTTCTTCTGAGGGAAACTGCAAAACATAAGCGGCGGCGTGCCGGGATTTAGACTTATCCGGGAATTCCGCGACGCCGTCTTTGCGGTCAATTTTTCGCAATATGGCGTCGTAAGTTCCCGGCCTTACGAAAAGTTGCCGCGCAAATCCGGCGCCGCAGGGTTCCCGGACAAGTCTTTTACCCCAAACCCGCCGCCGCTATGTTAACTCACGTTTACATAAAGTCGGCCACGTTGTCCTCTGTGATAAGCTGGAACGGAACCCAGAGTACGCTGTCTTGGCTTACGCCTTGAAGAGCGTTAAGCGCAAGGCGCATAGAGCCCTGGCCCTGCCCGATAGCATCCTGGAATACGCTGCCTTGCAGTTCGCCTGCGACAATTGACTCAAGGGCGTTCGGATTGCCGTCGATACCCATGACAAGGACGTCTTCACGTCCGGCCATTTGCAGGGCGCGGATAGCGCCGATGGCCATGTCGTCGTTGTTGGAAACGACCGCGTTAAGCTGGTCGCCAAAGGCGGTTATCCAGTTTTCAACCACGTTCACGGCCTGGTCGGTCTGCCAGTTGGCGGTTTCCATGGCCAGGATTTCGATTCCCGGGAACTGCTCGGCTATTATTTGCTGGTTTCCCTCAGTACGCATGATGGCGCCTTCGTTGGAGAGTATACCCTGGAGGATGGCTACGCCGCCCTCGCCCCCAAGCAATGGGCCTATGTGCTCCATCTGCATGATGCCGGCTTCGATCTCCTGAGAGCCGACGTAGTAAACTCCGGCAGGCATTTGGTCTTCCATGCCGGCAAACGGATTACGGTTTACGTACACCAGAGGGATTCCCGCTTCTTGAGCGGCACGGGTGATCGGTTCCATGGCGCTGGTGTCGACGGGAACCACAATGAGCGCGTCAACACCCAGAACTATCATGTTTTCGACTTCCGCAAGCTGTGTCGCGGTGGACTCGTTGGCGTCGGCGTTGATTACGTTGATGCCGTTCGCGCGCGCGTAAGCTTCCATTGCCTCGTAGATGAAGTTCTGGAAAGTGTCGCCGAAGTTGTTGATTACATATCCGACTGTAAACCCTCCCGCGTCGTCGGCAGGTTCAGCGGAGTCAGCCGGGGCTTGAGCCTCGGGAGCATCTGCCGGGGCCGCCGGGGCGGGGGCGGGCGCCGGAGCCTGCTGTGCGCAGGCGGCAAGTCCTCCAACAAGAATCAGCGTCAGGAAAACCATAATTATCTTTTTCAACTTTGAAATCACCCTTTCCTAATAGTGTAATATAGTGAAATATTTACCCAACAACGTTGAGTAGATGTAGTATATCATACTAGTTGCACTAAGTAAACTATAAATTTAGCCTGAAATCATACTTCTTTCTTAGTTGAAATTGCAGATAAAGATTGTTAAAATAAAAACATGCTTGATAATTGCGGATGAATGCTGTATAATATTCGTGAAAAACGCACATAAGGAGGGTACATATATAATGATGACAAACCTAGGTATCATCGGAGCTGGGCGCATTGGGAAGCTGCATGCCGAAAACATTGCTTACCGCATACCAAACGCGTGTGTCAAAGCGATTGCCGATCCGTTCATTTCGGACGAAACCGAGCAGTGGGCGATAAAGCTGGGTATCGCCAACGTTCTGAAAGACTACAGGGAAATTTTGGACGATTCTTCAATAGACGCGATACTGATCTGCTCTTCCACGGATACGCACGCGCCTATCTCTCTGGAGGCCATTGCCGCGGGGAAGCACGTTTTTTGCGAGAAGCCCGTTTCCCAGGACATTGGCGAAATATTAAAGGTACGGCAAGCGCTGACGACCGGCAAATTAAAGTACCAGGTCGGCTTCAACCGCCGCTTCGACCACAATTTCAGGGCGGTGCGCGCGGCAATTGCCGAAGGCAGGATAGGGGAGCAGCATATTGTCAAGATAACCTCGCGAGACCCGCAAGCCCCGCCTCCGGCCTATGTCAAGACCTCCGGCGGAATGTTCATGGACATGACCATCCATGATTTTGACATGCTGCGATACCTCACGGGCTCTGAGGCCGACGAAGTCTTTGTAAGGGCGGCGAACCTAATAGACCCGGAGATCGGCGCGGCCGGAGACGTCGATACCGCCATTATCACTATCACCATGAAGAATGGGGCGCTGGCCTCTATCGATAATTCACGCCGCGCCGCTTACGGCTACGACCAGAGGGTAGAGGCGTTCGGCAGTCTCGGACAGATAAGCGTTTCCAACGATACGCCCTCCACCGCGGTTATAAGCACGGCCGCGGGAGTTTGCGCCGAGAAGCCGCTTTACTTCTTTCTTGAGCGTTATATGGACTCGTTCATACGGGAAATGAAGGACTTTGTCAGAGCCATTGCGGACGATTCTCCCGTGCTTGTCAATATTGAGGACGGTCTCCAGTCGGTAGTAATGGCGATGGCGGCGAACCGTTCACTCAAGGAAAACCGTCCGGTCGCCCTTAGCGAAATCATGGGTTAACCACGCTTATTCGACCATTTGAATCAGGATCGCGCCGGGTAGAATTCCCGGTAGCGACTGAAGTACAATCCCGCTGAATGTGACGTCAACTACCGCGCCTTGCGGGATATCGGAAAACAGTATGGGTTCGCCGTAGACATTCAGCACGGCGACATAGTGATTCTCTTCCACGTATATTGGCTCATCTATACGTGTCCCGCTCCAAAGAGGCGTTATTGTATTCACGAGCAGCGCGGCAGACTCTCTGCAGTTATGGTGAGAGCCGCGCGTTACTTCCGCGCGAAAAGTTGTCCGGCCGTCAAACGGGTTGTACATAAGAACGTCCGGGGGCGAAGGGGGTCTGCTTACCGTGCTGAATTCGGCGTAAACATCAAGCCGCGCAATCTCATCGCCGTATGTGTGATGCCGGAAGCTCTTTTCAAGGCGATATTCGCCCGGCTCCAGCTCTCCGTGCAGCCAGCCCCAGTTTTTAGTGAAACTCCGAGCTTGTCGCGGGGCGACAAAGTGCTCGTTATCGGGGAAGAACCGGGTGTTTATCTCCGGCACTTCATGCCATTGCCCGCCGATATTTCGCAGAAGGCGGTAATTTCTGTCGAAGTACACCCTTCCGCGATCAAATCCGTTCGTCAGCTCAAGAACAACGCCAATAGGGTCAGCCACGGATACCTCCATAACGAAGCCGTCAACGTCAGGCGGTATCGATTCATCTTCAACCGCAAATTCGACATGCAATTCATATTCCTCGGAACCGATCAGGACGGTCTTTGTTATGCGAAACTCACCGGGCCAGAGATAGGGCCGGTCGGTAAAGCGAATTTCGGTTTGTCCGCCGGGCGGAAGCGTGGAGTTAACAGAACCCATAACGCCTGATCCGAACGGCGTTAAGCTTCCGTCGACCATAAGATTGACCGAGAAACCGTCGTTGTATACGACGTCGAGGCTCGTGTTATTTGTCATGACAAGCGTAAGCTCATTCTGTATAGCTTTTGCGACCTCAAGCACAACTCCGGGGTTGTCACCGACACCTTCGGAAGTATACTTAATGACATCGTCCGGTATCCCCATCTGAGCCGACGCCCCTTCAACCGGAGCGCCATATGCGGCGCAAGCGGCAAGCATTGCTAAGATTACACACAACGCGGCTGATAGTATCTGTTTCAATCTCATGCAAATCCTCCCTTGATGATGTGAATCCATGGTTGCATAGTTTGACGGAATATGTTGACATTATAACATTTATCCAACATAATATCAATGAGGTATAGCTTTATAGAAAATATATCTGGGGGTACTTGTGAACATCTTTGACATAATAGGCCCTATAATGGTGGGGCCGTCAAGCTCTCACACGGCGGGAGCGTTACATATTGGTTTTATAGCGCGGCTTGTGCTCAAGCAAATGCCTTCAAGGGCCGTTATCAAGTTCCATGGCTCGTTTGCGCAGACGTACAAGGGGCATGGTTCCGACAAAGCCGTTGTCGGCGGGCTTTTAGGCTACAAGCCTGACGACGCGCGCATACGCACAAGTCTTGAGGACGCCGTCGTCGAGGGGATGAGCTACACGTTCCATACCGTAGATATCCCGGGGGCGCACCCTAACACCATTGTAATAGAGGCCGAAACTGCCGAAGGTTTGAATACAAGCGTGGTTGGGGCTTCTATCGGCGGGGGCAATGTCATTATAAGGTCGCTTAACGGGATAGAGATTGAGTATACCGGAAATCTTGATACAATGGTCGTGGAGCAGAGGGATGTTCCGGGCGTTATCAACAGCATCACCGGCCTGCTTGCCGCGGAGGGCATAAACATAGCGAACATGCGTGTTTTTCAGTCAAAAAAAGAAGTCGGCAAAGCCGTGACGATAATCGAGACGGAGACTGATCTGAACAGGGAGATTGCGCTTGCGGCGCAAGACCTTGACAACATAATTACGTCAATATATCTTCCGAAAATTAGCTGAAAGGAATGTTTATGAGCATAGATTTCTCGTCAATAAGTCAGCTGGTCGAAGCGGCCGAGCGTGAAAACATTGCCATCTCCGACGTTGTGCTGCGGCAGTCCGCGCGCGATCTCAAGTCCGCCGAGAAAGAGGTTTCTGAGCGGATGCTTGAAAACTTGCGCGTTATGAAAGCTTCCATCGAGGAAGGGCTTGCGCCGGATATTTGTTCGCTCAGCGGTCTTACCGGCAACGACGCGTATGTTTTCAAGAAATATGTAGAGTCCGGCAAGTCTCTTTCCGGCAAGCTGCTTGGCGAAGCGCTCTATAGTTCTATCGCCGTTATGAGCACCAACGCCTGTATGGGAAAGATAGTCGCGGCGCCCACAGCCGGAAGTTCCGGCGTAATACCCGGCTGCTTCGCGGCGATAATGAACAACCTTGGGGTCGGCGACGACCGATTGGTGCGCGGCCTTCTTAACGCTTCGGGTGTTGGGATGGTGATCGCGCGCAATGCCACGATTGCCGGCGCGGTAGGCGGCTGCCAGGCGGAGTGCGGATCTGCTTCGGCCATGACGGCCTCGGCCCTTGTCGAGATAATGGGCGGAACGCCCCAGATGTGCGGGCACGCCGTCGCCCTTGCGCTGAAGAGCCTGATGGGGCTTGTATGTGACCCTGTGGCGGGGCTTGTCGAAGAGCCGTGCGTTATCAGGAACACCGCTGCCGCTTCGGTAGCGATTGTTTGTGCCGACATGGCCTTAGCCGGGATAAAAAGCATAATCCCGGCGGACGAGGTGATAGTCGCCATGGGCGAGGTGGGCAAGGCTCTTCCTCATTCGCTTCGTGAAACAGCCGAAGGCGGCATAGCGGCCACGCCGACGGCCAGGAAAATCGAAAGCAAATTATTCGGCTCTGCATAGGAATGATAATTGATGATTCAAGCTGATAACTTTTCGTTCTTAATTCTGATCCTGATCGCCTTCCTGCTTGTAAAGGCGGGTTTTGACACAAAGGCGTTCGACAGTATTCCAAAGCTGTTGTTTAATCTCTGTATGCCGTCGCTTATTCTGGTTTCATTCACAGGCTTGGACGACGACATATCACAGCAAGACGCTGTGTTCATAGCGGTTTTTGCCATAGCTTACACCCTTGCGGTGTATCCGGCTGCGCGCTATGCGCTGCGCCGCTATCAGAACGTTTCGAGAAGAGAGACCTTGGCGCTGAATATGGTATTGGGTAATATTTCATTTGTAGGGCTGCCGTTTATCGCCTTCTTTTTTGGTATCTGGGGGGTAAGGCTTGCCATCCTTTTCAGCGCTATTCAAGATTTCTTTATCTGGTCGTTTTGCTATTGGATATTCGCTGGAAAGGGAAGCGTCAAGCAAACGCTTAAAGTCATTTTTAACCCTTGCTTTGTCGCGATAGTTTTAAGCTTTGCGCTTGCCGGTATGGGGCTTGAAATTCCGGCTCTTGCAAGGGCTCCCGTAAATATGCTGGCGGACATGACGGTTCCTCTTGCCTTGCTCTGCATCGGCAGCTTGGTCGCCCAGAACACCGGCGCGCTAAGGTATGTTGACCGCGACGCGGTTATTTCGATTTCGCTGAAAACATTTATGCTTCCCGCCATTGTCTTTGCGGCGCTTACGGCGTTCAGCTTCGATCCGGCGCTTACATTGCTGGTTACATTTATTACGGCATTGCCGGTCGGTCTGATCTCGGTCATTTTCGCAAAAGAATTTGACAAGGACATCGCCTTTGCGAATGTTGTTTTTGTACTTTCGACTCTTCTATTTATTCTAATGTGCGTAGTGTTGTTCGTTTTTTCGTAAGCGCTATATCGCGAATTATGTGTTATGGAATAGTGTATCACTTGACTTTATTTTATTTAATATGTATAATCATGACTAACAAATAATGGCTATCCGGGAAGTGAGCGACAATGCAAAAGACTAAAGCAATATCACAACAAGTTATCAAGCGTCTTCCAAGATACTATAGCTATCTTGGCTATCTGCTTGAATCGGGCACGTTGCGCGTATCGTCAATGGAACTAGCCGAGCAGATGAGCCTAACCGCCAGCCAGATTCGGCAGGATCTAAATCATTTCGGCTGCTTTGGCCAGCAGGGTTATGGCTATAACGTAAAGGTCCTCAGGGAGGAAATAGGCAGGATACTGGGGCTTGACCGCACGTACGACATGATTATAATAGGCGCCGGCAACTTGGGGCAGGCTTTGGCGAACTATACCAAGTTTGAGGATATGGGCTTTGTTATTAAGGCTATTTTTGATATAAACCTTGAGATTTGCGGCAAGCGTATCGGATCGTGCGAGGTAAAGCATATTGACGAACTCGAAGCTTACGCTTCAGGCAACAGCATCGACATCGCCGTGCTTACGATCAGGAGCAAGAACTGCCAGGAAGTGGCCAACCGGCTGGCGGATATACATGTCAAGGCTATATGGAACTTCGCCTCTTTCGACCTTCGCGCCTCAAAGGGCGTAGTGGTCGAGGACGTACACCTGTCCGACAGTCTGATGATGCTCTCCTACAGCCTTAGCAATAATGTTTGAGTTTAGCCCCAATATGTTTGTGATACCGCTTAGCGGCGCGGCCATAGGCTTTTTCACAAACTGGATTGCCATAAAAATGCTGTTTCGGCCTCACGGCGAGAAACGGCTTTTTGGCGTTGTCCTGCCGTTTACGCCGGGGGTCATGCCCAAGCGCCGCGCCGATCTTGCGCGAAAGCTGGGCAACACGGTTGGAGAGCACATCCTGACCGGTGAAGCGCTTTCGGATGCCCTGGCGTCGCCTGAGAACGCGCAGCGTCTGCGCAGCTATCTCGATTCCGCCATCGACGGCTTTTTAGAAGACGCCGGAAACAGCAGGCTAAGTGTTAAGGAATTTGTGTGCGACAAGCTTGGTCTGAACTGCGGCGAGGTTGTTGATGCCGCGGCAGCGCGCGCGACGGCAGCTCTTCAAGTTCTTCTCGGTTCTCGGACTTTTAAAGACGAGCTTGTGCGGCTTCTGCACGAACAAATCGTGTCATATATAGAGAGTGGCGCCCTGGAGCGCAAACTCTCGGAATACTTATCCGGCAGCCGTCCGCACATGCGCGATATCCTGAGAGACTATTTAGACGGGAAAGCTATCCCTGATAATCTTCTGAATAATGATACGCCAATCTCGGAATACCTTGGCGAAAACCTTGACAAGGCACGGGAAGCTCTGGCGGACGCGGCGGTAAAACATCTGCCCAAATTCCTGGAAAGCTGGCTTCGCGATAATGAAGCCTTGGACGAAAAGCTCGAGGGGCTTACCCGGCAAATCATCGACGACAGTCTGGGTTCAGTTGCGCGCATCTTCGTCAACCCATCCAAGGTCTACGCGAGCATCAAGGAAAATTTGATGGAGTTCCTGTCAAACGAGGTTGAAACGCGAAGACTTGCGGACGACGCATTGTCTAAGGCATCGGCTTGGCTGCATCGCCCCGTCGGATTTTACGCCGGCGTGTTGGCCGGCAATTCTCCGTTTCTGTGGAAGTATGCAGACGCCATGGTCGACCGTCTTGCCGACTTTCTGATTGAAAAGTCGCAAAGCCTCAGTCTTGCCGAACTTCTTGAATCGCATTTTCCATCCTATCGCGACGAGCTTCGCAGGCACATGGATAACCATGCCGAAACCGCTGCCGCGGCTTTGTCGTCATTTGCCGCTCTGTATCTGGAATCTAGGAAGGACAGCTTGCTGCGAAGCGACGTGTCGGCTTTTGCCCGGAATATCCGTGACGAAGACATTGTGAAGTTCAAGTCCGTAATATTTGAAATTGCCGGGAAAGCGCCCGAACGCCTCGCCCCTTTTGTGACCGGCTCGATAAACATAAGCGGGATTGTAGAGAGCCAGATAAACGCGTTCGATATCGCAAAGGTCGAGAGCCTGGTACTAAGCGTGATCCGGCGCGAACTTGGCATTGTAATCGCCCTGGGCGGTGTGCTGGGCTTTGTGATAGGCTTGGTTGCAATGCTGGCTCAGGGGATTGTGCTGTAGCTCAAAAAAATTTTTTTCTAAATAGTCTGCCGCGTAAGCAGACTATTATTTTTTAACTTCGTAATATTATATGATGTATAATATTGTTGATCGTGAGGAGTGATTTAATGGCAATTCAAGCTGCGGGATTGCTGCTGGACGGCTGTGTACTGTCGCTACTTGCCAGGGAGGACGCCTACGGCTATACCCTGACGCAGCGGATGAAGGGACAGCTTGGCGTGTCGGAATCCACGCTGTACCCTGTAATGCGCCGGCTGCAAATGGATGAATGCCTAACCACTTATGATATGCCGCACAACGGACGCAACCGCCGGTACTATCGCATAACGGAGCGCGGCTTGGAAAGATTCCGCAACTGTGTCACGGACTGGACTCAGTTCAAGCAGACTGTTGACGGATTCCTGAACATGGAGGGGGTAGGGGTATGACTAAGGACGCATACTTGGAACAACTAAGCCACAAGCTGCGCGTGTTGCCGGATCACGAACGCCGCGACGCGCTTGAATATTATGAAGGCTATCTGCATGACGCCGAAGACGCGGGGACTGGCATTGAGCATCTGGGCACGCCGGACGAGGCCGCGGCAAAGATACTTGCCCAATACGTGGCGACCGGAGCTCCGCCGCGTTCCCCGGCCGAACACGCCCCCAAAAAGCACGGCGCAAAGACGGCCTGGCTGCTGATCCTGGCGCTGTTCGCCATACCGATTGGCCTTCCGATTGCTATTTCGGCGGCTGCTGTGGCATTATCGCTATTTGTTACACTGGTGATATTGGTTGCAGCCTTTGCCATAACGGGAGTCGCGCTGATACTGTCGGGCATTGCCCTTCTGATAGGCGTGCCGTTTGTAATGACGCATGGCTTTGGCGTCACGCTGCTGGTGGCCGGAGCGGGGTTGTTCCTGCTGGGCTTCGGTATAATGTTCCAACTGCTTATATCCCTGTTGTGGCGCGGCTTCCATTGGATTGCGCGCTTTGTCGGGGGAATTATCCAAAGGAGGGCTTACCATGCATGACGACAGGCCGATAAGCAACGATCCGATCCACCCGGAGACGATTGCCCCGGAATACCGCAGCCCGGAGCCGCCAATTCCGAAACGCGCCGGGCACAAGCTTTCCTGGTGGGCGATATCCCTTATTCTCATGGCATGCGGCTTCGCTCTTATGACCGCGGGATGGATGACCGGCGCGCGCGGTTTGGAAGTTTTATGGGGGGTGACAGGCCCTCAGTTTATCACAAGGCATGCACATGATTTTCATGGCCGGGGAGCCGCTGAAGCGAGATACGTCGGCGAAGGAGAGTTTTACGAGATATACGTAACCACGATAGCCGCCGACATCAAAATTGTTCAGGGCGATGGCTTTGGGGTGTTAAAATCCAGCCTTGATGAAGACATGACCTACATGGGAGAGCTAATTTTTGAAGACGGACGTATAATCATCGACACAAGGGAAGCGGAGATGCGCAGGGCAATTCCCGGCGCAGATATCGGGTGGATCGGCGAGAGAATTGGCCATGAAATGGGGCGCGCTGTCGGACGGGTCCATGTAGAGGCGGAACGGGCGGTGAGAGCCAACACGGAAGCGGAACGGGCTATCGAGATGGCCATGAACGAAGTGGAACGGGCTATCGAAATGGCTGTGAATGAAGTGGAACGCGCTATCGAAATGTCGCTCTGGGAACTAGAACGCGCCGGAAGATATTCTTCTCAGAGCGCCGATATTCCTGTGCCGCCGATACCCAGGCCGCCTACTCCTCCAAGACCGCCAATGCCGCCAATTCATCAACTCGACTGGCTTGGGCTGGGATTCGGGCCGGGTCATCTCGACGTTGTGGTGCAAGTTCCGTATGGCTGGGATATGGCAAACCTGAACCTTTCAAGCGTGTCCGGCGACATTTCGATTGTTGGAATTGAGTGGCAAGGCCTGTACGCGGTGACGATCAGCGGCGACATATATGTCGCGGACGGTACTCCCGGCGGCTTTACGAGACTTGACTCCGTATCGGGTGATATCGATATGTCTCTGCGCGTCCATGACTACTATAACCACAGCCTTAGCACACTTAGCGGAACCGTAAATTTCATGGGAAATGTACGCGCGCATGAGGGCTCTTCATCAGCCTACCTTGATTTGGCGGTCAATACCGTCAGCGGGGACATAGGTCTTACCCTCATGCACCACAATTAATTGTAATATTTTGGATGTTTTGAACAGGCGCAATTTGTCAACTCCTAAACGGGATATGTTCGCGTAATGTAGAAATACTATACGCATAACCGTTTTAAAGGAGTGATAGAATGTTCAAATATATTGCAATACTTTCGCTATGTTTAACGCTTGCGGGGTGTTATACGTCGGTTCCGCGAAATTACAGCCAGAACCAGAACGTCACACGCTCGAACTATGCCGAAAACCCGCTTCTGACCGAAGTAAACGCGTCGGAAGCCGGCGGTAAGCTCTCCGAGTTCAGCACCGATTTCAAGAATCCAAAGAAAGCCCGCGCCCACAACATTACTCTTGCGGCTCAGAAGATAGACGAGTCGGTAATCCAGCCCGGCGAGGAATTCTCGTTTAACGGTGCGGTTGGCCCTACGACAAAGCGCAACGGCTTCATGCTGGGTATGATCTTCAATAGCGGACGCCGCAGCCAGGGTTACGGCGGCGGCGTGTGCCAGGTAAGCTCGACTCTGTTTAACGCGGCGAAGCAAGCCGGCATGGAGATCACCGAGCGCCACGAACATTCTCTTGATGTGGGATACATTGAAAGAGGCCGCGACGCCGCGACCAGTTACGGCGTCAAAGACCTCAAGTTCGTGAATCCCCACGAGTACCCGGTCAGGATCAACGCCTATGTCATGAACGAGAAAATAATCACAGAGATTCACAGAGCGTAATCATAGAGCAATAATTGCGGCAAGCGTCAAAAAAGCGGCGGCCATATACGTTACGGTATGGCCGCTTTCATTATTATAAGAACCTATGAACACAGGTTCTTAGCATCCGCCATGTCTTCGGGCTTGAAGCAGACCTTACCCGGATTCAGTATCAGCTTGGGGTCGAATGCCCTTTTTATGCCGCGCTGCAACTCGATATTGCGTATTCCGACTACGTCTTCGTAGTACTGGGCTTTTCCCATGCCTATTTCGTGTTCGCCGGAGAGTTCGCCGCCCATCAGGTATGTTTTCTCGTAGATGGCAAGCATGAATTCATGAACCTGCTGCTTGAAGTCGTCTTCGCTCATGTCGTTGGAAACCGTGTAAATATGCAGGTTGCCGTCGCCCGCGTGCCCGAAGTACATTGCCTTGAAGTCGAAGCGTTTGCAAAGCTCGTTAAAGAACGCAACGTATTCCACGATTTTGGTGACGGGTACTACGACGTCGTTCTCGTCGAGAAGGCGATACTGCTTGCTCAGCGATTCAAGGAAGGACGAGCGCGCAGACCATATATCCTTTATCCGCGGAGCCGTGTCCGCGACCAGCACTTCCATGGCCCCTTCCTCAAACATGAACTCCATAATATTTTCCACAATGGGGTCAAGCTCGTCCGCCGAGTCGCCGTCCAGTATCATCATAAGGTACGCGCCAACCGGCCTCCCGTCTATCTCACGCGGGAACAGCGGCCTTCCTATGTATTCTTCCGAAACGACAAGTATGTCCTTTTCAAAAAATTCCAGAGCAGTGGGCCGGAAGCTGCTTGCAAACAACTTAGGTACTGTGGCTACACACGCCTCCAGTTCCTCGAACGGCACCATTACGCTGATCGTAGCTTTTGGCGCGGGTACAAGCTTCAGCACAAGCTCGGTGATAATTCCAAGCGTGCCTTCCGACCCCGTTATTAGCTGCATCATATTGTACCCCGTGCTGGACTTGGCCACGCCCGAGCCCAGCTCCAGTACGTCGCCGTTTGCCAGCACAACCGTCATCCCGCGGACATAGTCCTTTGTCGTACCGTACTTAATGGCGCGCATCCCTCCCGCGTTGGTCGACGCGTTGCCGCCGACCGTTGACAGCTTTTCGCCGGGGTCGGGAGGATACATCAGTCCCCGAGAAAGCGCCGCCTCGTGTACATCCTTCAACAGCGCTCCGGCCTGTACCCTCATGACAAAATTATCCGTATCAATGTTAATTATCCTGTTCATTCGCGCCGTGCATATCACGATCCCGCCGAAAATTGGAGTCGCGCCGCCCACAAGACCTGTCCCGGCGCCCCTTGTCGTCACAGGTATGCTGTGCTCGTAACAAACCTTCATAATAGCCGATACTTCCTCAGTTGACAACACGTCGATCGATACCTCCGGCATTCTTGAACCATATATCGGCATCTCGTCCTTGGCGTAATCGGGGTTTACATCAGCGCCTGCAACCACCCTTCCGGGTGCGGCCCTGTCAAGAGCGGCTATAACTTCCGATGTCACTGAATTATAAGTCATGGCTGAACCTCCCGAATCGATTTTACACACTTACTTTCCACAACTATATACCAAAACCGGTCAATGCACAATACCCCTTTACAAAGGGGCTGGATTTAGTATATAATTTATAGTAATATGCCTCTCAATCAGTAACATGCGTCGGGATAAACAGCGGGAAATCTCCCGATTTCCCGCACCCCTCCTTTGTTACTGTTTCGAGGTCATATTACTATAGTTTGAAAACTCTGAGGTCGTAAGGAGCGCTATGGGAATCCGAGAGAAAGTATTCACTGCTGAGGAGCTAACCGATAACCCGCGTATACTGCAAGATCCGTCAGCTTACGCTGGAAAAATGGCGTCGCTTTTTGATAACGGCCGGCCCATTCACATAGAGACGGGCTGTGCGGACGGTATGTTTATTACCCAAACCGCGGCGTTGTACCAGTCTGTAAACCACATAGCCGTGGGGCAGGATCCGTCTGTTTTAGCGGCGGCGGCGCGAAAATCGCAAGGAGATGAAGGTTCCTTGGTTTTCTTGCTACTTGACTTGGATGATATGCCTAATATGTTCCCATCTGGAGAGATCGATAGATTGTATATAAATTTTCGCGACCCTTGGCGCAATGAGTTGGCAATATATGAGGCCCTGGAGATTCCTGAAATATTTTTTAAGACCGACGACCCCACCGTATTTGAGCTCTCCATCAGCCAATTGTCCGAGAGGTGTTGGAAACTGCGCAACATTTCCCTGGACTGGCGCAAAAGCGGTACGGAAGACTCCAATGAGCCGATTTATAGGCTGGAGGCTTATAAGGAATTCAAGGCCGAGTCTGTATTGGAATATATGTATGACGAAACCTTGAACGCTAATGTAATACCTCAAGAGACCGCGGACGCTCTGCGCTTAGAATTCGCTCAGGAGCAAAAGAGCTTGCTTCCGAAGCTGGAGTCGGCTCTTGAGAGCAATGACTTTGTAACGGCGCATAGGCTTGTTCATAACTTGAAGGGTCTTGCCGGCCTGGTCGGAGAAATTACATTGGCAAGAAGCGCGGGAGATTTAGAGCGTTTTTTGAAAAATGCCGATGTATCAGATCAATTGTCAGATGTTTTATTAAAGTCGTTTTATCGCCGGCTGGCTATTTTCCGAAATGATTTCAAGTGCGTCGTGGATATTACTCATATTCCGAAAAAGGCTGTGTACACTCCGAGTCAAAGAATTATTGACCGGGATCAGGTAAAAGGATTGCTGGACAGGCTGCACAACCTGCTGGCGGCAGGCAATGGGGATAGTTTGGACATGGTTGACGATATTTACCGATTGCCCGAAGCCCAGACTTTGGCTGACTTGGTGGAAGAATGTGATTTTCCTGCCGCATTGACGGAATTGGACAAGGTGAGAAAAATTTGGGGGGTGTAATGTGGATAGTTCTGCTCCAAGGCAATGCGTGTTAGTTATTGACGACTCGCCAATGGAACTAAAGTATCTCCGTCGTGCTCTTTTGCCCTCATATGACGTAAAATTAGCGCGCAGCGGCAAGGTCGCGTTGGATTTGGCTATGAACCAAGACGTCGACCTGATACTGCTGGATGTAGTAATGTCGGACATGTCAGGTTTTGAGCTGCTGTCAAGGCTGAAATCATCCGACGCTACCAAGCATATCCCCGTAATCTTTATCACAGGCAGCAATTCCAGAGATGATGAAATAAAGGGGCTCAGGCTTGGAGCGGTTGACTATATACGCAAACCTTTTGGAGAAACAGTTGTTAATCTGCGGGTGGGAGCGCACTTGCAGCTAATCAGCCAAATGCGGATTATCGAACAATTCAGCCTTACGGACGGCCTGACCGGCGTTAACAACCGCCGCAGTTTCGACAAGCAGATTAAGGCTGAATGGATAAGGGCGGTACGTACCCAAAGCTGCTTAGGTATGCTGTTGTTGGATATTGACCGGTTTAAGAATTTCAACGACCGTTATGGTCACTTGAATGGTGATATATGCCTAAAAATTATCTCCAAGACAATGCAGAGCGCCGTTATGCGCGAAACCGACGGGGTATTCAGGTGGGGAGGCGAAGAATTCGCCATACTGCTGCCGAACACAAACCTTGAGGGGGCCGTCTTAGTAGCTGAGCGCGTTCGTGAAGAAATTTCCGCTACCCCGATTCACATGGTAGGCGAAACCGCCCAAGTAACAGTAAGTATAGGCGCAGGTTCCGTATTCCCGGAAAGACTGGATCACATCGACTGTATGACAGATTTCTGCCATAAATTGGATCAGGCTTTGTACAGAGCAAAGGCTAACGGTAGAAACCGGGTGGAAGTTATTTAAGATCCTGAGGTCAATAACGCTCAAATTCGTGATTTCATGTTGTCTAAAACTTTCACAATGTAAAAATTGGTGCAGTCTAAGTTGTTTTAGACAACGAAACGCGAACAAATTCGTGATTTCATGTTGTCTAAAACTTTCACAATGTAAAAATTGGTGCAACCTAAGTTGTTTTAGACAACGAAATGCGAACAAATTCGTGATTTCATGTTGTCTAAAACTTTCACAATGTAAAAATTGGTGCAGTCTAAGTTGTTTTAGACAACGAAATGCGAACAACGTCGTCTAGAGGGTCGAACTCCGCCCCGCGAAGCCAAAATCGGGCTTTGCCGGGGTCCTGATTTTCCGACGCTCGTTTTTAGTTTCTTTTGTGTACCCAGGTTGCGCGGGGTCGTCACCTCCCGGATTGGCGAAAAAATCGCTTCTTCTATCCGAACTTCGGTTATTGACCGAGGATTCTGAGAGCCTGTGCGTATGATTTCGCGCTATTTTCCCTAAATACTTGAACATTGACTTGGAGTGTATTATAATGGTGTTTTAAGATGATATTACGCAAAGGATATGTGATATGAGCTTCATTCTGAAGAGCGGCAAAATACTCTCGTTGGCGACCGATGAAAACGTGTACCGCCGTGGCGAGAAATACTATAACGAAGGTAATGTGGCCGAGATGGGGGTTATGGAGCAGGAGAACCCCGCAGGCAGCATTGTCTGGGCGCGTGTGACGGGTTCGGGCAACAGGGTGTACAGCGTACGTATTGTGTTTCGGCAAAACGGTACAATGGAGGGCTATCGCTGCAACTGCGACGCCGCGTCTATCTGGAAGGGGGCGTGCAAGCACGTTGTGGCCGCGATGCTGTCTCTTTCGCATCAAAGCGCCGCGAACCTGGAGCAGGTCTTTTCCGACCGCGTCAAGGCCGGTGTGATAAACCACTTTAAGACAAAGCTTATCTCAAAAATAGATTCCGACTTTGTAACGCTGCAAAACACCGAACACAAAAAGGCAAGCCTTACCCCGACGCTTCATATCGAAAAGCAGGAGCGCCACAGCCTTAGCTTTGGCGTAGGTTTTTCGCGCCAATATGTAGTTCGTAACGTCAAGAGCTTTATTCTGCAGGTGCAGGGCGGCGCGATGGTCAAGTACGGTAAGGGGCTGGAGTTTCGGCATGATATTTCAGTATTTGATGAGGTGTCGCAGCGGTTGATCGAGGCTCTTATCAGGTTTTACGACTCTGTGAGTGAATTGGAGAAGCTGGGAAGCCATGTTTTCCGTTCGTTCGGATCGGGCATGGAGGGCCGCTTTGTTATGCCGGCCTGGTTTTGTGACATTTTCTTCGACATATACGGTGAGATCGGGTTTGCCGTCAATGCTCCCCAGCTTCGCCATACGCAATTTGAGGCGGTGCGGCAGGACTCTCGCGGACGTTTCGGCTTTGTCGTGAGCGAAAGGCAGGGGGGCGTGGCTCTGAAACCGGTGACTCACAGATATGTGGTGATAGAGGGTGAATGCGCCGACTACTTTCTTACGGCGGACGGCTTCTGCGAGATGGACAAGGGAGCGGCCGCCGACTTTATAGCTCTGAACACCGGCATTTCCAAGCTCCGAGCCGAGGCGATTGTGGCGGACGGGCCTCATGCCGACAATTTTCGGGCCTATGTTATACCGCAGTTGAGGCGTTCGGGGTTGATCGTGAACGATCTGCCGGACTCGCGTACGCCTGAACAAATCCAGGCTGATCCCAGTCTGCAGGAAGACGCGTTTGATGCTGCCAAGACATGCCGGGTTAAGTTTTATCTTGACGTACAGGGCAGGGGCGATAGCCTGACATGTCGCGTGGAATTCGAGAACCCGGACGGGTCTAAGACCGGCATGTTCGATAACGTGGCTACGCCGGAAGGCTACGAGCAGCTTTGGATCAGGGCGTTTCTGCGCCACTACGGCTTTGTGGAAGACCGGGCGGCGGCTCACTTTAGCCTTGCGACGGACGAGCAGGTGTTCAACTTCTATCTTAGCGGGGTGCAGACCGCGGCTAAGATAGGCGAGGTATTCGCCACAGACGCCTTTGAAAAGCGCAAAATCAGGTATCCCGCGAAGCCAAACCCTCATGTACGTATTCGGGGAGGCTTGCTTGAGGTCGGGTTGGAACTTGAAGGATACAGCCTGAAGGAGCTTGCGGACGCCGTCGGCTCGTACAGGCTGGCCAAGAAGTATCACAGGCTGCGCGACGGCCGTTTTATAAATCTTGAGGACGAAAATATAGAATTGGTCGTAAGGCTGCTTTCAAGCGCGGATGTTTCCAAGAAGGACGCGGGAACCGACACGATTGTGACGCCGCTGTACCGTGTGCTGGAGCTTGATGAAGATATCCGAGAACTTAGCGGCGGTGCCGCCATGCGGGATGAAGCCGTTGACAAGCTGATATCCGATATAAAGGGTTTTGGCAGCGATTCCGCGGGCAGCCTGACCGAAGTGCCGCAATCTCTTGCCGCTATCATGCGTTCCTATCAGAAGACAGGTTTCCGCTGGCTGAACACGCTGGCGAGTTATGGCTTCGGAGGCATACTTGCCGACGAGATGGGTCTTGGAAAGACCTTGCAGCTAATATCCCTGCTGCTTGCGCACAAGGAGGAGCATGGACGCGCGCGCGCCATAGTCGTTGCGCCGACGTCGCTCATCTACAACTGGGAACATGAAATAGCCAAGTTTGCCCCGTCCCTTACGGCAGCGGTAATCGCGGGAACTCCTCAGCGCCGAAAAGAGCTTCTGGATGAGTGCGAAGGCCATGATGTTATAATTACAACCTATGACACTCTCAAACGCGACTTGGACAACTATAGCCGGTTGAGCTTCGACTATGTGATCGCGGACGAGGCTCAGTACATGAAGAACCCCGTCACCCAGAACTCGGCGGCGGTTAAGGCTGTGAACGGTCGTGCGCGTTTTGCCCTGACAGGTACGCCCGTCGAAAACTCCGTGTCGGAGCTGTGGTCAATATTCGACTTTGTGATGCCTGGATTTCTGTACGGTCAGTCCAAGTTTAACAAGATATACGCCGATCCCATCACCAAGGACGGCGATACGGAAGCAGGGCTGCGCCTTCGCAAGCAGGTCGAGCCGTTCATACTGCGGCGGCGGAAGGCCGACGTGCTGTCCGAGTTGCCTGAAAAGGTCGAAACGACTCAGTACTCCATTATGACCGATAAACAGCGTCTCCTCTATAACGCCAAGCTTCTTGAGGCTCAGGGCGCGTTTGAAAGCGTACTTCAAGACGGCAGTTTCGAGACGAGCAAGCTGGACATACTTTCGCATATCACGCGTCTCAGACAGATATGTGCCCACCCGTCGCTGTTCCTCGAGGATTACAACGGTGGCAGCAGCAAGCTGTCCGACCTTCTCGAGACGATACACCAGGCCATCGACGGCGGCCACCGGATACTGCTGTTTTCCCAATTCGCGACGATGCTTCGCATTATACGCGAAGAGCTGCGCCGTGAGGGCATCGGCTTCTTCTACCTTGACGGTGCAAGCGAGGCGGGACTCCGCAAGACAATGGCCGACCAGTTCAACAACGGTGAGAAAAAGATATTCCTGATATCGCTGCGCGCCGGGGGGCTTGGCCTCAACCTTACCGGAGCCGATGTCGTAATACACTACGATCAGTGGTGGAACCCGGCGGTAATGGCTCAAGCCTCCGACCGCGCCCACCGCCTGGGTCAGACCCGCACGGTGCAGGTAATCAACCTAATCATGAAAGACTCCATCGAGGAGAAGATTTTGCTGCTTCAGGAACGCAAACGCGCCCTGACCGACATGGTTGTCAGCGAGGGGGCAAGCTTCATCAACAAGCTTAGCGTCGAAGACGTGCGTGAGTTGTTTAGGGCATAGTTTAAGGATGGGCGAATTTATGGGGAATATATATTTTATCGGCGGTTCGCCATGCTGCGGCAAAAGTACGATAGCCGAGATAATTAGTGAAAGATATGGCTTTAAATACTATAAAGCGGATGATTATTTGATGGAGTTTGTTGTAAAAGGCGCTTCAGAAGGGGATACATGGCTCAAATACATTTCAGAAATGTCGCCGGATCAGCAATGGTTGCGAGAACCTGAGCAATTGAAAGCCGAAGAAGTGCTCACATATGAAAAGATTTTTCCGTATATTGTTGACGGGTTAAATAAACTGGATGGAGGTACGCCAATTATTGCGGAAGGGGTAGCGTTCCTCCCGGCTCTTGTAAACAAAATAGGTGTCGGAAAAAAATATTATGTTTGCATGGTGCCAAGTAGAGAATTTCAAACACGGCATTATTCAGAACGATTATTGGTTGATGATTATTTGTCGGCGTGTTCCGATAAAGAAACAGCGTTCCAGAATTGGGTGGAACGAGACGCACTGTTTGCGCTGTCGGCATTGAGTCAAGCAAAAGAGATAGGGTATGCCGCATTAGCGGTTGACGGCTCTGAAAGTATCGATGAAAATTTTCGGTTTGTTGTAGGGGTATTCGGATTGTGATGAGGGCACTGAACAATTATACTACAGTAATATGGGACTGGAACGGCACTCTCCTGAACGACGCGCAATGGTGTCTGTCTGTCATAAATACCTTGCTGGCGAACAGGGGGCTTAAAATGATTAAGGATGTCCATGCTTACCGGGATATCTTTGGCTTTCCCGTAATAGACTATTATCGCCGGGCAGGTTTTGACTTCGGCAAAGAACCGTTTGATGTTCCGGCGGCCCAATTCATAGACAGATACCACAGCGACATAAGTCGCTTCCGCTTGTTTGACGGCGCGGCAGAGGTGCTTGCGACCGCAAATGAGATGGGCTTGCGGCAAATAATATTGTCGGCGTCGGAGTTGAATAACCTGCGCGCCCAAGTAGGTTTGTTCGACATTGAGCACTATTTTGACGAAATAATCGGTATATCAAACATATATGCCGGAAGCAAATTAACCATCGGGCAGGAGTACGTTGCCAGAAGCGGCTTGGACACCGGCAAGACAGTGCTAATCGGTGATACGGTACACGATCACGAAGTAGCCAAAGCGCTTGGCGTCGAATGTATCCTTATCCCGAACGGGCATCAGCCCAAGTACAGGCTGCTCGAGTGCGGAGTCCCCGTACTTGACGATATAAATGACCTTGTTCGCGTTTCGTTGTCTAAAACCACTTAGGCTGTACCAACTTTTATATTGTGAAAGTTTTAGACAACATGAAAGCACGAATTTATTGGTTAGTCATCATAGCCGTCCAAGAAACTGTACTGAACGCCGCCCTTCTTATAGCCCGGAAGGGTGTCCAGCTTTACGTTGTGTATGCTCTTGAAGATGTGTGATTCGATTTCGGGGTCGTCCTTGGCAAGACGCTTTAGCAGGCGCTTAACCTCTTGGCGCTTAGAACCGCCGCTGTCGGGGTCGGTCGTGCAGTATTCGGTGAAGCGGCACGCGCATTGTATGAATTGCAGTCCATTATAATCGCGCCAGGCCGTTATGCCTTTTTCCCGCACGGCGTAAAGCGGTCTTATTAGCTGCATACCGGAGAAGTTGGTGCTGTGCAGCTTGGGAAGCATGGCCTGAATTTGCGCGCCGTACAACATTCCCATAAGAGTCGTCTCAATGACGTCGTTGAAGTGGTGACCCAGAGCGATCTTGTTGCAGCCCAGTTCTTTGGCGTTTTTGTACAGGTGTCCGCGGCGCATTCTGGCGCACAGATAGCATGGCGAACCTCCAAGACCCGCCACTGTGTCGAATATGTCCGTGCAAAATATCGTGATGGGGATGCCTAGAATTTCAGCATTCGACTTGACCCGCTCAATGTTTTCTTGGTTGTAGCCCGGATCCATCACAAGGAACACCAGTTCAAAGGGTACGTCGCTATGCCGTTGCAACTGCTGCATAAGCTTGGCCAGCAGCATTGAGTCCTTGCCGCCGGATATGCACACGGCCACACGGTCGCCGTTCTTGATCTGTTCGTAGTGCTTCACGCCCTTTATGAACGGGTTCCAGAGTTCCTTGCGGAACTTCTTTATAATGCTTTGCTCTATGAGCTGTGTCTTTGTCAGTTCGCGTTTCATCGGTGAGGCTCCCTTGGGTTCTTAGTTATCTTAAATACTTGAAAACAGCGCCAACTACAGAAAAAATTGTTTTAAAACACGAAAAAATAAATACTGCCTGTACAATTTTTTTGACCCATTTGACCCATATAATAATAGTGATGCACTTACATCAAAATTTTTTTCAGATCAGCTGTTAATAATAATTACCATTATAGCACATTTATCAGAATTTGGCAAGATTACACTAAACCCAGCAAAAATCTGAATCCATCGCCGATGATTTTTATATCGGCGTAGTTCAGATTATACGCTATCACTGCGGATGACAGGATATGAAACTGCACGGGGGTTGCCCGATAGAGTCTAGGTCTAGCGCGTCTGCCATTCCGCCACATCCGCAAAATATTCCGATAGCTCAACTTTGACATTAATTGTTAGCGTTGACGATAACACCATGTGTGGGAGCAAGAGCAATGAGGCAAAGGAAATATGTATGGCTTCTGCTTTGGCAAGCTCTAAGCTTGTATTGGGAGCAAGTAAATACAAATTATAAATCCAATAAGATTATTGTCACGATGGGATGTCAAAAAGATATTTTTGAGCCTTGAGCATTAAGAGCCTGTTTAATATCTTTTGCCGTTGGATTGGCGACCAGTTTTTCGCTATTTTATGAGGAAGTGGCGCCGCGTACACTGGAGTGGTACGCAAAGAACCAACGACGGCAAAGGGCGGAAAACTGGGCGCTAAGACAATGACGAAAAGTTATTAGATAGACTCTAAGAACAGAAGTTAAAAATTGGTGCTTAGATTCAGCATTTCAAGAAGTGTGCAAACAGAACAGGAAAAGGCAGTTCACTCGAAAATTTCTCCGTTATCAGGCAAATTGCCTCAGAACCTGTTTACTATCTACCCAGAGTTCGATAGGCAAGGTATAATTATATAAAATTATACCTACGGAGCGAAAAGACATGAGGAAGCCCTACCCAAGCGAAATAAGCCGCGAACAGT
>Ga0131853_10001793_pt1 | contig 38402 bp, 17 predicted proteins | sample TergutLab28metaG_FD_92764 | JGI IMG/M metagenome (GOLD analysis project Ga0131853, IMG submission 92764) | Labiotermes labralis P1 segment gut microbial communities from Petit-Saut dam, French Guiana - Lab288 P1 (version 2) (version 2) | ecosystem: Host-associated > Arthropoda: Insects >... | reverse complement strand
TCGGTGCATTATACCACAAGCTGTAAACACAGTCTGGTACTCCTGAGGATGGGCGAAATTATCTCCCGAAACATGTTGAGCTGATTGAAATTACTAATAAATTGTTCTTGTTGCATCTAGTTGATTGTTTATACTTTTGTATCAGTGATGCACGGTCACGAAAACATCAAAATTAATCGTGTGTTTTGTGTGTTTGTGTGGGGATAAGCCGAACTCCTTTTTTAAGAACGGATTAACCCTACGAATTATGGACTTCTTCTGTAAAGCCAGTGGTTATTAAATGGTAAAACTCCCTCCGTTCACGGTATAGGGCGGTGTATTAACGCGTTCACGACGGTCCGCTAACGAAACCTACTGCGAGTCAGGCGAATTCGGTCCATACCCTCACATGTCATTTATTTAAGATCCACCTCAATGTTATTCTTTTTTAAAACTGGATGTACCGTGCTGTCTCCTCCATTCGGCCTTTGCAAGAAAAATATTGTACTCATACATCACGTGTCTTATACGTGCTACATACCCCGCCAACGTGTTTCTCCCTTGACTTCACAACACAGCAACATGTGTTGGTGTCACACTAATAAGCAGTACCATATTAACCCTGCAATTAGCGCGACGCATCCATCGGGCCGTGGAGCACATGGCAGCTGTAGGCAGCAACGGCACACTTGCAGTAGCGAACATTTCGGAACGCCTGAAGAATGCAATCATCAGTGGCAGCGGCAAGTGTTGGGTCATTCAGCAAAGAGATGACTCCGAAACTGCCATGAATATTCGCGTGTTGTACGATGAATATACTAAAAACTCCCATAATATGAGTTTCAAGAAGACAGAAAACCCGCAAGTAGATTTAACAGTATCATGTATGACTTAAAATACTTTGCTGGCTGCAGACTGTGTGAAACTGTATATTTGAGGCAGACCTACACTGTCTATGAACTTACCCGCAACATTAAAATGATTCCCTATCATTCATGCAGATATTAAATCGTAGGATATAATTCGCTGCATATCTGGCACCCACGAGTTATCAAGTATTTTATATGTAACAGTTTTTTGTGTCCATCTTGGCTGCTCGCCGTGCTTTGGCCCTGATGCCTAGCGGTGGGACGAACAACGTCAACGCCGCTATTGTCGCGGTCCATTTGGCGGGGAAGGTCTGCGGCCTGGCCGGTAAGTTGCTTCAAAGGCTGACACATGCGCAGTGTTACTGCAGGCCAAAGTCTTCGTTTCACGTTTTAATTAACACTGCATAAAGAACAGTCAAACAGAAACAGGCTGATAATGGGTAGAACAAATTTCAATGAAGACGAGAATTAGGCCTGTAGATAAAGCTAGCAAAGGAAAAGAAGCGATTCAAGCGGGTAGGCTGATAAAATTTTTGGGTGTAGAGACATTTGGATTTGTGGTCTCATCACATCCACCTGTTTGGTGTTGAGGTTACAGAGATGTTTATGAAGACAGTCGTAACTGTATACTGACTACGTGTAATATCGCGGGCCACTATGAGGTATTGCATCAAGTGACGTGATCAATTAGGTCGTTATTCTGTTAGCAGTTGCTAGTCAAATGTTTGTTTTTTTGAAATGTATCCACTCTGAGAACATAACGTAAGAATCATCTTATTATTGGAAATATCGCACAAGGTTCTTCTTCGTGGCTGAAAATGTGAAAGAGGCATGGAAGTTTTAGTTCGATATTGAATAGACAGTGAATTTATTTCAATATGGAATAGACACAGCAACTTCTGTGAAATTTGGAACAGCAATTTGACGTTCATATGGCCGTGCATCGTGATAAATTCTTATAATAAAATCAACTATAAGCACTAGTTTCTCAAATTTATTTTTGTAATAAAAATCTACATGTTTCGGACAGTTCCTCCGTCCATCGTCAGGAGTTTTTCACTGTACGCATAGCAATGGTATATGTCATAGAGGTTTGCTGACAGCTTGCGAGAAGGATCAGGACGGAACTGCAGTTCCGTCCTGATCCTGCTCGCGAATTGTCAGCACATATACCACTGTTGTGTGTACAGTGAAAAACTCCTGATGATGGGCAGAGGAACTGCTCGAAACATGTAGAGCTTTATTCCAAAAAGTAATTTGATAAATTAGTGCATCTAGTTGGTTTTATTATAAGAATGGAACAGTAAGTCAGCCCACTTTTGTACGATTTGCAGTTCAGTTTAGTGTAGAGAAGTGACTTCTAATGCAAAATGGAAGAGTAACATTAAGTTCAGATCAGTATGGAATAGTGACCAATTGTTAAGTTCAGTATGGTCTCTTCTTGCCACATTTGGTTGTCACAAGGACCACATCACTCACTGTAATTTGGGTGCTGGCGAGATTATCATAACAGTGATTATGAAGATCCTCCTCGACTTAGGAAATTTCAAGTTACAAAGTTTTAGGCTTATGCAATTCTAGAATAGTAAAAAAATTAAATAATAATAACATTTTGGAAAGATGCGTGAGACATGTCCTTACAGAAGTAAAAGTGCAACGAATCCAAAGTGGCGGAAGAATCCTGCGGGGCGATAACTAACACAGGCGTTAGGGCGGCCATGCTGCGACGGATCGGGTTCTAGAGAGTTCGAGCTTGGCTTTGTACTGGACTCCCTTCTGAATATATAAAGTTAGTTGACCATGTGTAGGCCTACTCAATACCGACTGAGATGAAATTGTATTTGCGCCCGAAATGCAGTAACGTAATCTTTGTTAATAACCAACTTGACGCACAATTATTTTTCTTATATTTGTTGATTCAAGTTCTCTACATGTTTCGAGCAACCAAGTGCTCATCATCAGGAGAGTCAATTGTATCAATACGACCTCTGGTATATGCCAATCTATGTAGGTGACTGTGTGGTATGCAGGTTTAGATGGAACTACATACAACCTGCATATCACACTGTCACCTACATACAGTGACATATACCAGAGGTCGTATTGATACAATTGACTCTCCTGATGATGAGCACTTGGTTGCTCGAAACATGCAGAGAACTGGAATCAACAAATATAAGAAAAATAATTGTGCGTCAAATTGGTTATTAACAAAGATTGTAATAAGAAGCACGCTCAACGAAATATAAAATTCTGCGTTAAGTAATTATTGCGTAATCGGGGAGTGTCTGCACTGTCTGTAGTCTGGTATGTGTTTGCCAATTCTTCTCGTTCTTCTGTCCTGACGATGCAGAAAACACGCTCCTCCGAAACGTCCATACCTTTTTACTAGGCCAAAATCTGTCACATCCCAGAAGACCGTGTTTCTCCTGTCGTCATTTAATGACGGACCATTAAGTAAGATAGTATTTGCAAGAGTTTAAGTTAATGTCTCACTTTACATCACAATTATTATCCTGACATGTGAAGGGTACTTCTGCAAAGTGATTTAAAAGCTAAACTCCTACCTCAGAAAAAACGCTCCGTTCTCATTACACAACGGTAGATGCTCTTCAAGGAAATACACACTGTTGATTGTGAGAATCGTAAAAGAGAGCAAAAAATAACCTGGGGATAAAATTCAGCGTTTTAAATGTTAAAACAACTTTAACATTTAAAACAGTGGGCCTATTCGTAAACTGTAGGAAATATGACACACTACTTTATTTGCATACTCTATCCCTTATAGCAACCGCAGAAGTAGTAGGGTAAATTTGATGTTTGCGTGACCGTGCGTCATTGATACAATAATATAAACAACCAACTAGATGCAACAATGACAATTTATTGATAATTTCAATCAGCTCAACACGTTTCGGGCGATAGTTTCGCCCATCCTCAGGAACACTAGACTGTATTTTTTTACAGCTTCTGGTATAAAACGCAGTCTAGTGTTTCTGAGGTTGGGGAAACTATCGCCCGAAACACGTTGAGCTGATTAAAGTTATCAATAGATTGTTATTGTTGTATCTAGTTGGTTGATTATATTATTATAGTGGGGTAAAATCGCCTAATATGACAATAGTTCCTAATGTGTGGTACCACTGTATGCTGCTGCCATTTAATGAAGAATATATATATATATATATATATATATATATATATATATATATATATATAACAGTGTAGGTGATAAGCCTATACAATAACATAATGTGCAAGAAGTATCAAATAGTTGGAAGAGTTTTGGTTTGGTTGTTTTAGTTATGACGATTCATTCTTGTGGTTGGCCAAGGTTTTTGAGTCTTTGTTCTATCGCTTCCCCATCGTTCAAGGTCAGGATTGTAACCCTCTCATTATTTATATTTTAAGTACTAATTACAACGATGTAAATGGTACTTTCATGCGTGCAAATTCGCAAAATCCAGAGCTACAGTTTACGTCTGACGTGATCTGCTGCCTCCTAAAATGGGGTATCCCATATTAGGATTATATACTGCAGCTGGCAATTTCAGTTTTTAACGATGGATTAAATCACTTGAATCAAATTAAAATGTGTTTCCGGAATTTAATTTTTTATCCCGTGTGGGCACTCCAGGTACAAGAAAAATGGGATAGAGCTACTAAGCTGCAGCATCTTCAAGAGCACTGACTTTCAAGTTTGTATTGAGGAAGAGGATACAGATTTTGGATAAAATCCTTATAAACTAATTATGCGGGGAAACGGGCAGCGGAATTCCGATGCGCACACAAGGTACAGCGAGTTTCGTTTAAGTGCATATAATGTTTCTAAAAAATTTACAGTGGCAACTTTTAATTCCCCCACAGTATTTTCTGATAAACAAACGTCATCCACTCCTGACACACCAAGAGCTTCGTCAAGTAAACCGTTCCGATCTACAAGTCTCAGTCCTCTGCCTTCAAATTCAGAACAAATTTTAAACGTCGTTGAGCATTATAGAGCTGTTTTTATTGTTGCACCGTGCCTGTTGTCGAGTTACTCAATTATTACACCAACCACTGCACATATATAAAATTGATAAAATTTACACATTAAAACATTTAAAACGCTCCGACATGTTTCGGTCCTAAGACCATATTCACGGAGCTATATATTCCTTGCTAAAGTCACACTAGAAATATTCACAGATTAATTTCTTTGTACAAGTTGGGTGTTGTGGCAGCATGCCGTGAGTATCACGCAACGAAGCACATAATGCACATCCGTAGCAGGGCACTCTTCGCAACATAACATTACACAACACGGCATGCTGCCACAACACCCAACTTATACAACGAAATTAATCTGTGACTATTTCTAGTGTGACTTTAGCAAGGAATATATAGCTCCATGAATATGGTCTTAGGACCGAAACATGTCGGAAGATTTTAAATGTTTTAATGTGTAAATTTTATCAATTTTATATATGTGCAGTGGTTGGTGTAATAATTGAGTAATTATAGAGCTGTTTTAAATAATCCTTAATCACACATTAAGCTTATTAGACAAGGTAACAAAACAAAACAAAAAGCCTACGAACGTATAAAATTATCTTATATAATGAACTCAGTATGCCTCCTACATATTGCGGCCACCATTTTGCTATTCTCAGGGACGTGCATTACAAAGAATGTGCTACAGAAGTTCTTGAACCAATGTACATATATAAGATGCTGAGTTTTAAAAATACATGTTTTAAAATATAGAATATATTAAACAAATAGGAGGCGTATTATGTTTATAACATAAGATAATCTTTTTCGTTTATATGCATTACTTGTTTTCTTTACCATATGTGATTATAGAGCTGGTTTGGCAAAAATAATAACTACCTGTTCCTACGAGGGCAAAGACAGAAAAGAGCAGAGGACAAACCTAGCGGCAAGGTCAATAAACAACTGTCATAAGTACTCTGTAAGACACTTAATAAGAAACAACAGGAAAACAGCGAAAAAGAACCCCCTTTCGCTACAAAACGTGGGGCAACAGAACCCATCGCGAAGACAGAGAGAAGGGTAATAAAATAATGTCGTCAGAATGCGAATTAATTCTTCCTTCAGCGTCAGTAGAAGATGGCGGGTGGGGAGAAAGAGAGATAGGATGAATTTGATACCGAATGTTTATGATATGCAGGATTCTTCTCTGAAGACCACTACGATGAAGAATGAGTTTGATGCTATAAATTTCTTAACGTGTGTACATACTTTTAGCAAACCATTCAACAACGGCCTTTGTGTGTGGCAGGCGTATATAATGAGAGACACTTGCTTATTACTAGAAGTGTTTGTCTTTCCTTATTGTTTTCTGGTCCTACATGCATTACTCCACACGACGAACCGCCCCACATTAGGTGTCGATTGAAGCCTATTTGTTTCGTAAATCTCGAATTACTTTCAGAGTGAATTAAGGGAATGAATTAATAATCACTGTGCTTAATGCAGAATGCTGTTCCCAGTGGCCACGCAGTCTCAGGCGTAGGTCTGCGACCCCTGGCTTGCTGGGATTGTGGGTTCCAGTCCCGCCGAGGTCTTGGATGACTGTCAATTGTAAGTGCTGCGTGGCGTGCAGGTAGGATTCCTTGCGAAGGGCCGAACACTAGTCCAGAGGAATCCTACCGACTGTGGTGTGTCGAAGTATGATCTCGAAAACTTAACAATGAGGAGGCATAGGCCCACTAGGGTTGTCAAGCCATGAACAAAAATTCAGGAGAAATGAGCTTACAAATAAACCAAACAGTTGCTTGATTATGGTTTGCTTTATCGTCCGTGTGACTAAAAAACTCTATTCCACATTAGACGAATTTGCCCTACAATCTATTTTGATTCTCGTGATTACAGTAGTGTCACCTTGCAATTTAAGGGGGTAAGAACATTATCGGTTACGAATTTCGAAAGAAATTACTGATGATAATGCAGTGAACATCGAAATATAAACCATATAATGCTGTTTATCTCAGTATTTAACCAAACTGATGCACAAAATTTGTTTTACAATAAGTTTTATGCATCAAGTTGGTTAAATACTGAGATAAATATACTGAGATGCACGGTCAGCAAAACGTCAAAAAATACAATGCTGTGTTGACGATATGATGTCGCAAGTCATTTAATTTTGCAAGTTACGCAGCTGCTAACTATGTCATTTGTTACATCATGTTATCACTTTCTCTGCTTTAGGCCAAAATAGTCTCTTCTCTTAGAGTGGGTCAGGTTTCGATTCCCGATCGTGTCATTGGAATTTTTCATTGATATAATCCTTCCGTCTAAATTATGGCCCTGGTGTCGATTCAGTCTATATCAGAAATGAGTACCTGGAGGGTAAAGGTGGTCGGTGTTAGGGTTGAAGACCTTACCACCATCACGTGCCGATTATCTTGATATCTGGGAGCTTCAAACTCCTGGAAATCTCAGGACCTGTCCATGCCTGTACAGGGATTTGGAGTAGTTGTATCTCAGATTTAGTAATCATCTTAGCGAAGCGGTCAGCTCCACTTTCAGGGTAGAATCCCCCTTAACAACGGGTGACACGAGACTCACCCCAGTGTGTGTTGCTGTCTACATATGGCTCCTATTTTGAAAACAGATATTAACACTAATTGGGTGTCTGCCCGTCCCCATTAGTTAGCGCCTCCATTTGTCACAAGGATGGCTGTGTGGGTGGCCGCGTGACTTTAGGCATATAGGATGTCAGAACATGGTGACAGGACTCCCCGAATCTGCAGTACAAGTTCAGTACTGGAAGGTAACCTGTTCGAATCTCCACTTCCTTCCAAGAAATTTGAGTGACAGATTTGTGTGTCTAGTTTTGTGTCTCAAATCCGAGCTCTATATCTGGCTAACAGCAAATTAGATTCAATGCTAAAGCACTGCATACTACAGCAGTATTATCCCCTAGGAGAACTAAGATCTTTGTTATAGACGACAATAATTCAGCAGATTACATCTGGCTCAGAGGTCTTGATTTGTTATTGTAGGCTACATTAAAGCACAAGAATCTCACATTTTACATGTAAATAAAAACCTAAAATTATCTCTGTGCTTACGCACCACACCTTGAAAGCATATGGGACAGTTAGGGTATAGCTCCACGCATTCTTAACTCGGCAATAGATAGAGGTTCACATAAAAGAAACCTAAATCTCTTTTGAAACATTAATGAGAAACAGGCATGGACTTACGTGTCGCCACGAGTGTCATTTCAAAACGTGTTTTATCTAACTGTATTTGTATTTGGTTGCATATTATCATATCATAACAAAATTATATGCTTATTGTTATAATTAGCATTACAAATGATATATTTCCAGTTCACACAAATACATCGTCGTAATTAATTCCCAAGCTGCAGTTTTTTTGCTCAGTGGCATCGTAGAGAAACGTAAAGCCATATTGATGCAGCTTGCAGCCCGGACACTACTCCAGCCTACCCGCACCTAACCTCCAACCTACAGCAAACCAAGAACGAAACGACCAATGTGGTAATCAACATTTTAGTCGCGAGCTGCTGATGATGGGCATAGTAGTGTCCGAAACATGTTGAGCCTATAAGAAGTACAATAAAATATCAAGTGGCATCTACTTGGTTTTTGTTCTTCAGTTACCGGTTGTAACCTATCCATACTTGCGAACTAATGCACACAGAGTGATGGTAAAACTACAGCTCACAGTCCAAGACAGTCTCAGATCTTCAGTTACTTCAAGTCTGAAGATCATTTAAGTAATGTCTAAAACTTGATAGCGAAAACAAAATACACCGCGTCATCATTACATATAGAAACCATAGAAGGCACTATCGTTGTTGTTTTCACTACTACTAATACTACTCTACTACCATCACCAATAATAATAATAATAATAATAATTTGACGGCAAAGAAGAAGACAATTTCCAAGATTCCTTCGCAGGACCTGGAAGGGGTGTAATCCCGCCTGCTCCATCACGCTCCGTGAGACTTAATTATCTGTGACGTCACACTTCCGGACCGCCATTGTGTCCAACACCTGTTGCACCGCCAGATGTCAGGTCGGGCGCTAAGTCTCGCTCCTCCCCTGACTACATGATAGGTTCCCATTGTTGTACGGGACCCTGGGAGGGGGTTATAGATGACACCCTGGGGTCGCGTTCCAACCGACTACCTGGCCGGGTTTCGTATTTGTGCCGTTAATGAAAAGTCCGACAACAAATAATAATATTTGAATACTGAATTAAATAACAGGCCGAAATGTGCGTGATATTTTAGTCTGTGATTACGTCTGTACACATAAAACTACTTGCACGACCCTGAGTGTGTAACGTAGCCCTGTACCCGTTCAACAGGTATGTCCGGTTTATTGCGCATTGTACATCTAATGGGCCCCATTCATTTCCGTGCAGTGTCAAAACCACAGCTCAAGCCCTTCGCTTTGCTGCGCCAAACACTGTACATCAAAACACAAGCTCACACTTTGGGACAGAACCCTACTGCACGGCCGGTCTGATTGCTTTTTTCTGCGTAACACTGGGAGGACTGATGATGCGGTGGTGATAATGGTGATCATGATGCAGCAACACACAAATATTTATAAACTTCACCTGGCGGCTAGATTGCCTGCCTCAAGCGGCCCAGATTACGTCACGCACTGGCCGTTGCTAGGAGACGGTGTCGACTCACAAGCCGGACGGAGTGTAATGCAGCAATTCGGCCACGACGTGACGTCAGGCAACAGCTGACTGTCGGTTGGCGTGTTTGTTGTGCATAACTCCACCGTGCAGTCACGCTGCCGTAACGCTCCGTTAATGCGCTTAATCAACGATTAAACCGAGAGAAAACTCTACATTTAGATTCTTTTTTAGCGACAAAGGACCACCATTAATTTTTACAGACTACTTGCCGCAAAGCGATGCGTCTCACAGGGCAGCTTGAGGCCACCGCAAAATATTGTGTGCGTCTCTTGTTTCCATCACGCTCGCAGCTGATTATAACTGCAACATCATTTAGCTGCAGCAGAGCAGTAAAGCCGTCCATTCTTTGATGCCACGCAGATGTTTTTCTCAAACGTGTTTCCCACATTACATAAATTACTGAGACAAGAATTTACTGATTTCATCGATGTAGAAGTAAGCTTTCTTTTGTCGATGGTTGAAGCTTTCGGTGTTCAACACCGCATCACTGCCAGACTGCCAACTTGTATTAAATTAATTAGGGTTTGTCGATGCGAATTTTTAAAATACAAACATGATCAGGAAATAAACATGAGATTAGCAGCATGAGGACGGCTATCGTCTGACTACAGACAGACAGACGGACAGGCAGAGAGACAGACAGACAGAGTGACAGACAGACAGACTGACTGACAGACTGACTGAGAGACAGAATGGCTGACTGACTGACAGAATGACTGATTGACTGACAGACAGACTGACTGACTGACAGCACCCATCGGTCTGTGAGCCTTGATTTCAGTCACAAGACGCAGTGATCTTACACACCGGACGTGTAATCCAAACATATGATAATGATCCTCACCTGATTAATGCTTTTATTGACTCTCACAAGACTGAAGAAAAAGATGAAGAAAAAGAAGAAGAAGAAGAAGAAGCGTGTAGTGAGAGACACTACGTCTTTACGGGGGGGAGGGGGGAAGGGATGGACAGAAAATGTACTGGTCTGAAATTTCTCAGGCCGTGCCCGCTCATCCTTCTTACAATTGTAGGCTGGAGGCAGAGTAAACTGTCAGTGAGAACGCTCGTCCATACAGTAACTTGTTTATAAATCCAGTGCATACGGCGATGAAAACACACTGCGTCTCCGTTACGAAAGCCAAATTGTTAATACTCGAAGGGCAGTAAATTATGTTTAATTCTGAGAATCATAAAAACAAACAGGCCCGAAGATGCACTAAGAAAATGCAAATTTCCTTTCACATGAAGCTCATGGTACCTGTGGCTACCACTCTGCTTCGCGAGGAAGATTTTTCTCAACAAGAATGGTGGGCCCAGCAATGCAGAAGAACCATCTACAAATGTGTAATAATATGCCACGTTGAGCTGAGTCGCGTCTCCTACCGAGTACGTGCTAAAACAAAAACACTCGATTACATAATTAAAGGGCGGCTGCTGCTGCTGCACTTTCCTATCGGGGTGTTCTTGGGTAATTCAGGTCCACGTTTCTCGTTGAATGAACTCACCCACCTAATTCACTGAACTAAAATTTGAACCCTACTGTACAAACCGGCTACTTAATTTATTGTTTTGCTCCTCAAAACACGTAACAATGGAGGAACTTCACTGTTGTGCTCTGAGCCTGTTGGAGGCCGTCGGATTCAGATGCATTGCGGCCAGTGCTGGCAGACAGAGAGACGCGCTGCGTGGATTCCACAACGTCGGCTACTCAGCACATTTTGAGCAGCGCCTCCTAAAAACTCTCATTCCAAGGCCCCCGCGAGGCTATTGTCAGCCAGTCTGCTGTTCCCACGGTCAATTCCGTGAGGCGATCGTCTTTTATTTGGCTTCCGATCGATGCAATATCACCACACCGCTCCGCAGTAACAAAATTACTCGCGAGTGAAAAACAAACGCTCTTGCCATTTTGACAAAGTGTATTTCCAGTTGTGGTTTGTTTCTTGGTAATTATTTTTTCACAAGTCTGTACAAGACGCTATAAGAAATCTTACAAGAAGCAGCCATTTTTCTGTATTCTCACTCATCAGCTGACTGTCTCCATGGTCACAGAAACAGCACATAACATCACTGTCCTCTATGCCCATTTAGAGTCACGAAGTCAGAAACGTAACGTGAAGCACATGTCCAAGTAAGATAATAATACATTTAGTGTTTCGAAACTTATTTATGGTGGTGTAAAGAAATTACTTTTTTTTATTTTCTTGGTTGCCAGGATGGCTGATATTAGGAAAATACAGCAGAACTCCACTTATCCGGATTAATTGGGACGGCGAGCCATTCGGATATACGGAAAATCCGGATAATTGGATTTTTCTTTTAAAATAGACTACATTGGCAGTTGGAAGTTCGGCTCTTACTATTTACAATGCGTACCTGCGTCTAACGCGGTAGCAAAGTGGTTAAGGTGCTGTGCTACAAGTCAGAAGGTCGCTGGTTCGATTCCAGAGGGTGTCATTGGAATTTTTCATTGACATAATCCTTCCGATCACACTATGGCCCTGGGGTCAACTCATCCTCTAACAGAAATGAGTACCAAGAGTATTTCCTGGGCGTAAAAAGCGGCCGGTGCGTATGGCTGACAACCTTACCACCATCCTAGGCCATTGTCACGTAATCTGGGTATCTCAACTTCCTGGAACCCTCTGGGCACCTCAGGCCTGTAATGGGACTGATTTATCTTTTACCTGCGTCTAAACTTTTCGACAACGCCCAATTTGAATTTTTAGAAGCCAAAACACTGTACAGTACTTGATCCGATAAACAGTAATTTCAAGGCAAGTTAATTTTGTATAATTCTAAGCAAACTGACACGAAGGACCAAGCCGATTCGGATAATTGGCGATCCGGATAACCAGCTTCCGGATAAGTGGAGTTCTGCTGTAGTTTGGTATTCAGGAAACTCCAGTGATACCTGACAAATGATCACAGGCTGTGTCAACTTCTTAAAAGAAAAAAGATGTGTTCCTAAAAACTGAACACCAAGGCACACAGATTTATGAGTTTAACCTCTTTAATGCGGAAGAAAAGTGGCGTTAAAATGATGGTAAATCTGTCCTTGTGTTCCATTAAACACCACCTCATGGTGGCATATAGGAGAGTGGAGATCAAGAGCCACTCTTTCGTAACTGCGGCATTAGATTGAAGTGAATGTTCAGCTTAAAAACCCGGTCTTATTATACCCAAAGAATAATCCATTCGTATCCAATGAATATGAATATGGACGGGCCTTAGGTCCTCCCCGGAATTGAACTCTGAATCCTAGTGTTGTCCAATCTTCAGCTTAGTCAATAAACCGACATAATTATCGTGTCTTCCATTTGAAGGGTGGGATGGGGTGAGGTGTTCTGCTTTCCTCTTGCTACCTGAATGGCCTCAGCACAAAATATGCCTGGGTTTTTGGAGACCCCGAGAACAAAAATGAGAATAGGTGTGGCCTACTATTATTGCATCACAATTCAACCTGAACATGGATGATGTCTGATAGGCCTACAGAGAAAATTAACTATCGCAGGGACCACAAGCACGTTGTCATGTTCAAAACCCAAAAAGCCCTTTTGTTCTATTCTTAATGTCATAGGATAGGCCTACAGTAAGGGTACTATAAATTTATAGTCAAGCAAGACAGGCAATATACGTATAAACGTAAATCTAAGGAACGTTCGCGAAACCACTGTTGCCGTGGAAAAGCAAGCAGTATTAATAATTCTGAGTGTGTGTCTGTAGCCTTAGTTATCCAGCACGCAAAGTGCATGTTCCGTGTTATATAGACATCTGTGACCTGTCCCGCTCTACACTATTTTTCCACATTATCTCTTAAACGGTACGATTAAAAAAAAAGTTTGTTGAACATAAAATGTGTGTTTTGATTGCCCTACAAGGTCTGTCCAAAATACTTTTAATTTTAAAAAGAATTGTGCGACAAGTGGTCATAAATCAATATTGTTCTTCAAGTAAGGTACACGATATTCTCGTCAGGGTTAAACGAAACTTGAATTTTCTCGAAAGATATTCGAAAAACACTTAAATATCAAATTTCATGAAAATCCGTACAGTGGGCACCGAGTTGTTCCATGAGAAAAGAGGAATGGACGGACGAATGGGCAAACATGACGTAGCTAATAACCGCTTTTCGCAATGTTGCGAAAGAACATAACAAGAATTTTACTTTAGCTTATGCAACTTGTGAGCTGTCTGTAAAGGGTAAAATAATAATAATAATAAATATTAACATCATCTTAAATATAAGATTTTTCGTAAATTCATTACGTGCGCCCTGTTTGCATAAAGTTTTTCACACCTAACCATAAGGTTTCCTTCTGTTGTCATGTTTGTAACTGTCGAGAGCAAACAACATTTCATACCTCATATGTAGGTAAGTTTACGATCTACATCTTCATCAAATTTCGCATGCCTATGTTATGTGCTTCATTGGCCTAGTTATCGCTATCAAAGCAAAACCTAGATGCCAAAATCTGATGGTACCATAATATTTTCTTCAGAAGCATATTATCATAAACAATTTCTGGATCTCTGACTGGGTTTCTATGGTTACACTGTCACCTTACCAGGTCGTGCGACAGACATTTTATTCCCGGTAGTAGAAAATTAAAGGTACGACTTTGTTGTGGCATCTAGGTGCAATATTTTCATAATAAATTTCATAAAAACCGAACACTTCCTTCAAATTTGGAATGCGGAACACGCCTAGACAGACAGACCCACAGCGCAGTGATTTTATAAGTCTATTTTTTTTTCCTTTTCGTGGGAAGAAAGTGGGCTAAACATTCGTGCCAACATATAAAATGAAAATCTGTTAATCCCTAAAATTTTAGATAGATTAAACTATTCGGAAGAGAAGTTAAACCTTCGAAGATGAAGACAATATAAATAGCGTTCAAAATTCCATTCTCTGCAGGACAGAAAATTCTTTCTTCATTACCAAGACCAATATGTTAATGCTTTTAGAGAAGTAATCGCCGAATCACACACAATCCGTAATTATACTCTGTTGGCGGAATGGCGTTTGTGTTATTTAACGATGATGTTAACTGCCATGATCGCAGCGACGCTAGTATACGGCAGAAATGCGAGTATGGAACACGGGTTGAATGATAGTCACAGGAGAAGACAGAAGTATTCGGAGAGAAACTTGAGCCCCTTTGTCCACTACAAATTCCACGCGTGCACTGGCGTGGAATCGAAGCCAGGTCTCAGCGGCTAGAGACCGGTAATTTACGGTCTAACATATAGCACGGCCGGTACACATTGTGCACAACTCGGTGGTAAATAAGCTGTCTTTAAAAATAGGACAAAAAAATTAATTCAGTTAACATAATAAAACATTATCAAGATTCACAGCGTAGATTGTAATGCGAACAGGCACTTATGGAGCGACGCTGGAAAGCGCGGATACATTTTGGTGAAACATCGTTACCGCCTCTTTAAATACGAGGTATGAGGTTGAGTGCGTCCCTTAAAAAAATATAGCCAATGGAACAGAGGTGCTCGGAGAAAAAGGTCTCCCACCTCATCAACCAAAAATCCCACACGGAATAGCATGTGATCGAACTAGAAGCTGGCGTCTAAACGCCTGAACCACGGAACGGCACAATGTGTGGGAAGCTGAGGAACTTCTGCGAATGATTTGACCTACCAAATTTTCAGGCGAGATATCCCTTTTGTGGTCAATAATCAATAATATATATATATATATATATATATATATATATATTAGTTCACAGTCTAACACAACTTTTTATAAGTAATTACAATTAAAAGACAGTTAAATCATTTATAACAGCAACGTGTTTCAGCTCCTCTTATAGAGCCATCTTTACGTACGTAAACGAGATCTCGTACTACATAAAACATTGTTAATTGTATATAACACTTTTTAGGGCTCAGCCTGTAGATGGGTCTATAAGAGGAGCCGAAACATGTCGCTGTTATAAATAATTTAACTATCTTCAATTGTAATTACTCAATAAAAATTTGTATTAGACTGCGAAATTATATTTTCTGTTGACGCCTAAAAAAGTTGCTTACGGTTGGCGTATGTGACGTACGGTAAGTACGCAAATGGACGTCACTTTGACACATCTTCTACAGTGTGCATCCTATAAATATAAATTTCAGGTTTAGTTCTCCCGTCGCATTGCAGTGAGCCAGACGGACACGGTTACAGCTGTTGCGCCAAGCGCCAGAAAATCGCAATGTTACGCATCGCTCCATGCAACAAGGGAGTAAGGACCACAAGCCGGAGCGGACTTGTACGACTGTTGATGACTGGAACGCGGTCCAGTAATGAGGACCACACATTGCGACACATAAATCCCGCCATTGTGCGTAGCGGATGAGGAAGTGAGGCGAGCATGACCCAGCGTGACTTGACATGTGTCCAAGACGTCAACACCAATATATTCCCTTTTCAGAGGTAAAAGTTTTCTGCAGTGGAACTGGGTATGAAGCTGTGGAATGTGCTGCAGTGGGTATTCTGCAGCACTGTTGTGCCCGAGAGGCAATTACTGCGTCAGGCCGGTGATGGATTGTGATAATATTTGTAATGGAGTGTCCTTCTGTTTGAACAACATGCCGACAGGCTGCTCCCCGTTTTACTCAGGTAGCACGCCGGAGCCGAAATTGAGGCTGGAAACTGTTCGCGTACTCGTACGTCGCAATGGCAATTAAACAATGGTTGTAATTACAATAACCAACAAACGAACATAAAATGACCAAAAATCATACATAAAAAGAAAAGCAATCCCATTGCATGCCTGGAAAGGCCCTGAAGGTTGCAGGAGGCTGAGGCTCCCAGATTTCGAGGCAGTCGGCACAAGAAGGTTGTAGGGTTGTCATCCCTATGCACCGGCCGCCTTTACCCCCAGGAAATATTCCTGGTACTCATTTCTGTTAGAGGTTGAGTCAACCCCAGGATCATAGTGCGTCCGGAAGGATTGTATCAATGAAAAATTCCAATGATAATATCGGGAATCGAACCCTTTCCTTGTCGGCTTGTAGCGCAGTGTTTCAACCAACTGCGCCACCGCGTTCCCCAAAAATTATACATAACACATAAAATTCCTACATGTTTCAGCGCCAGGGCAACCTCTGGAGGGAATCCAAAAGTATCCACCCAATGTTTGTAAGGAAAGGCCTCTCCCTTTTTATTCTGTGTGTGAACCAACACTCCCGTCTGATGATGGCTGAAATAGACAGCCGAAACATGTAGCAGATTTGAATAAAAATCATTATAAACGATCAATATAGGTGTGTTGTTCTGGAAGTAATATAAACACCTGTAAAAAATTTTGCAACTGCCAACACAATAGTCTTGGTGATACATTAATAAAATTCTAAAATACAGATTTCTTCAAAATGACTGTCGGGGTACAATTGTCCAGCGGCAATTCCGCACCAAATTAGGGAAACAAGCACCATCTGACAATTCTATTTGAAGGTGGCATGCACAGTTTCAAGAGACAGGGTACGTGTGTATCCCGGAACTGAAGGTACGAATCAGAATCGCTATTGAAACCATCACCGCTGACTTGCTACAAACGGTTTGGAACGAACTCGATTATCGTGTTGATGTTTGTAGAATCACAAAGGGTGCACATATAGAGCATCTGTAACGTACGTAACAAAAACGTGGAGTGTTGTTCTATTAAATAAGAAAAAAACATATACTCCTATCTCAAGTGTATTGTTTATGACAAGTTGTTAAGACCCCGACAATCATTTTAAATAACCCTGTATAAAAATATTTCCATTAACTTTTGTTTTTATGTATTTGGGGATTAATCTTTCGATTGCGCAAATTTTGTCAAACCAAATACCTGCATTGTTCCTATAAAGATTTTACTTTGTGTTCTTGTAAAAAAAGGTAGCCTTGGCCTGCTGGATATTTACAAACTTGACATTACACACTCCGTGCATTATTCTTACAAGTAACCACAATAACTAACAAACACACAAAACATACGATAAAAATGACACCCTGGCGCTGAAACATGGAGGAATTTTATGTTGTGTTTGTTTGTTGGTCTTTTATGTGCATCTGTTGGTTGTTGTAATTACTGGTAAGAATGAAGCACGGAGAGTACACTGTCAAATGATGATTGCGTTTAGTTGGTCATACAGCACTGGTAAAGGTATCTCGGTTTAGAGACTAAGACAACATAGCAGGATAATATTAAAATGTATAGTTTGGAAAGACAGCGTGTTCGCATGAATTAGAATGAGTGAGCTGGTTCGAGGTGGGCTACAGTGGCGGGCACGCTTTTCGGGACAGTCGAAGCGTGGCGCAATGAACAGTTGCTATGTCAACGTAACCGGGAGGCCATTTCACGCTGAGCGCATGCACCGATAGACCAAAAAGATAAGATCAGGCACCCACCTACAGGAACAAGAGGATGGCCAACAGGTTGCTACGACAACGCAAACTGGAGGCATTTCACGCCCTACGCCTGCGCAGATAGTATCAAGATAAGACATCAGATACCTGTGAATAGTAATTGGAAGCAAGGGGCCGCGTCAGGGCAGCCGGTTTAGATAAATTGAGCGGCCACAGGTGTCAAGCTTTATAAGCTACATGTTAGAAAAACAGTGGGGGCAACAACTTAGGAAATGAACACACATTTCACCGGCTATGGCGCGCAAACTTGTATTTATTTAATTATCTCGAAACATCTAAGACTTGAGCAAAAAGTGTACTGGATAAAAGTTTGTGATTCACTTTTTTCTGCATCTTGATTTGGAACGTTTTTAGCTCCAATAGAAACAGCCAGTTAAGGTGGAAATGTGGACACAAACAGGAGCAGATTTTCATGCGTGATATCCACTGTTGTTGCCCGATTTTAACCAAAACTGGACTATGTCGACATATTTTAACAAAACACTGCGATTTCCAATTCAGTAAAAATCAGCTTGGCGGGTGTCGGGTTGTTGCATGCAGAAAGGGGGAAGGACGGCGATACCAGGTGAAGACAAAAGGCGTATTTCTGTAAGCATTCCTTCCCAAAGGGTCGAAAATCCACAAGTTTTAAAATCCGTGCTCTTACCGAATAATGTGATGCACCTGCCCGGCTTGCTCCGTGAAGCAACACGCAATAAACGTCACATGAATTAGGCATCTTTTAAAATGGACGAAATTGAATTGGGAAGAAGTCAGACAATATAAGCAGAGCTTAAGAGTTCTAGCGTGTTCGCTTTGTTATTGTCCCTGCAGTTTCAGTTCCTGAATGTTAAAATTCGATGCTCAAGTACAAACAAAGTAAAACTGAGCAATTCAAGACACGCTATTAACTGACAGGATTTTAAACGCGTCTTTCGAATTATTTATTAAAAATAACACCCTGATTGTTCATATTGTTCACAACATCATATTTCTTTGTGACCCGACTTGTTTTGATTCTCCACAGAATCATTCTCATGAGAAAGTATGACAAAAATTTTCCCCACAGCCTAGAAAAGGGTCTAAATTAATCACCATCAATTGTACTGTTGTTACTGCATTTCAGAGAAAGCCTACACTCTGTGTCATAGGAGTAAAAAATATATGGTAAAATTCGCACCGCCACAAAACATTAAATTATAAATATAAAACAGCCCTGTTTAAGAGCAGTCTAGAAGCAACTTAAGACTTTCTTATATATTTCGCACAGGCGATGGGTAGGCGCAAGCAACATATATTCTTCCGTGACTTCAGGCTTTCGCCACGAAGTAGATGAGAGATGCGCTCTTGTGGGTTACTACGCCGCGAGTAGTAGTAAAATTCCTTACCGACGTTTCGGTACATCCTATTGGTCCCATCTACACGGGTCAAGAATCCAAGAAGATTCTTGAACATTTAACAGGGGGAATGATAGGTTGTCCCGAAACGTCGGTAAGGAATTTGATGGTCAGGTGAGCTTGCACCGTGATAAATTCTTGTAATAAAACCAACTACATGCACTAATTTCTCAAATTTATTTTTGGAATAAAACTCTACATGTTTCGTACAGTTCCTCTGTCCGAAACATGAAGAGTTTTATTCCAAAAATAAATTTGAGAAATTTGTGCATCTATTTGGTTTTATTATAAGAGTCGGTAAGGAATTACTACTCGTTGCATTAATAGCCCAGAAGAGCGCAGTTCTCAAGATTTTCTTTGGCTTGTCTTATGGTATGGCATTTAGACTATGCACATAGGAGACGCCCCACAAAATACACATGTTTTCGTCATATAAAGCTCCATTTTCTTTTGTACGGCTTTAGTAGAAAGTGAAAAAGAACTCGATAACTTCTCGTAATATTCTCTTCATGAAGATTCAATAAGCGGTTCTTGTGTTAATGTAAGATTACAGATGCAAGGAAGAACAGACCCTGTACTACAGAGTACGCGAAAATGGTGCGTATGGTCATATGAATCACCGTCGTTTGAAAGAATTACGTGTAATTGGTAAAAAATTCCACATAAAAGAGAAACCTGAAATCAAACCACATAGGAACGGTATGTAGTGTCACAAGAATAACATGTTGTGAAGCGTATAACATGACATTGGTATAATAAGTAAGGTCGCATAAACTACATGTTGGGAAGTAGAGTACATTGCACCTAAAGTAAACCTCGTAAAGTCGATAAAATTGAAATGGTAGAATAAATATCACACGACAGACATAAAGCCAAGAATACAATATGGACCTAGTCAAGAGAATGTCTCATGTTCTAGGTTTCGTGAATCATAAAGGCCTAAATGGAACTGGGAAAGGAATTTCGCACGACTTTTATCGCTTAAATCAGAGCACACATCGTTGGCACAAAGAATGCCATAATAACTGCACTCGATGTGGCCAGTCACATAGCAATTGAAGCTTAGAGGAGAAGCTGAGGAAGAGCTTCACTCATTTTTAAACTCGGGACTAGATGCAGATGTGTGGACAGCCACACGCTCCGGACGCTTGAAAGCCAGAGGAAAAACCTTTCAGTAGCCAAGTGAAGAGGAGGCTTGGTGAGCCTGAGAACTGGTCTGCATATTCTGGAGAAGATACAAATTTTACCCTGTCGGGTATTTGTAAAAGGCACTGAATCCACTGAGCAGGTTCCTATTTCAGAAGCTGGGAGTCCTTCAGTTATTGAAGTAAGCCTAACTAGTAAATAGTATCATATTAATCCCAGAACTGATACTACCTAAGAAGGATAAAACACAACTGATAACAGGATGGTTGCCTGAACTACGTCTTTTAGAAAATATCACATGAAACTAATAAAAATAACACTTGGTGAACTCGTAATGAACTTTCGGGTTCCATAAAACGCGGGGAATTTCTTGACTAGCTGAGAACCGGTTAGCTTCTTAAGAAGGACCCTGCTCCATGGCTTAAATTTTTCCACCAGTTATCAAATACGTATATAAGGATTTATGTATTAATGTTTTGTTTGTACGTAAATAAATATGTAGCCTAAAACATCCGTTTCTAGAAATTTGTCTCCACATCACAATGTCTGTGTAGCCTATTTTCAAAGATAAATCCAATTACCCGGATTTTCTGCATATCCGCATGACTCGCCGTCCCAAATAATCCGGCTAAGTGGATTTTCACTGCACTATTTATTGCAAGCTGATGACATGCAACGGGCAAAAAAGAACACTGCCTTAATATTTCTATAGTAAAACCAACCAGATGCACCAGTGTATTAAATTTATTTATTTTAGAATGACAATGTACATGTTTCGGACGGTCTTTCCGTCCATCAAAAGGACTTCAAGACTGTACATACAGCAACAGGTATTTGCCAGACAGACAGCAGTATCTGTTTGACAAGTGCCTGTTGCTGTATGTAGAGTCTTGAACTCCTGTTGATAGACGGAAAGACCGACCGAAACACGTAGAGTGTCATTCCAAAATAAAATAATTTGATACATTGGTGCATCTGGTTGATTCTACTATAGAAATAATATTATGACGCAAGGCTCTATGAACGTCAAACATTGCTTTAACTCCTTCTCGTAAAGTACACATCTATGTCTAAATAATCTACATCTATAATGTCGAAGTGGTAAAAATAACTTTGCATGAACTACATATTCCGATGCAATCACATGAAACGGACAAAAGGAATGTCACAAAAACCAGATAATCTGAAGGAGGACACATGAATTTCATGTTTTTTTGCACCGTACAGTGTGATATAATTATACAGCATAAACCAACGAAATGTACAATTTTCCAAATTAATATTTAATTTCTGTTGTCTCCTACATTTTTCGAACCTCGCGGGTACATCCTAAGGGAGACAGTTGTATATGCAGTATCGTATGTTTTATATGTATCGGTGTGAGCAGTCTGATGGACAGGTGAATGTGTTCGAGACTGCATAAACAACCGTCTCCCTGAGGATAAAGCCACGAGGTTCGAAACATGTAGGAGACGACAGAAATTAAATGTTAATTTAGAACATTTTTCATTTCGTTGATTTGTCTTGTATAATTAGAGGACATATGAATCTGGTTACAGGGATGTTGCATGAATTGGGTCTACAGATCGTAAGTCTTTTAAATGAACTGATAAAACAGTTGGCACATGAAGTGCGTCGCGGACAAGTAATATCTCAGTGGCTAAAGGAAAAGTTGCATGGATAGCGTTCCGTGAAATAGATCGCATGGAACTGGTAATAAAAAGCCGCAAGAGTACGTTACATCTCGTAAAGCAGGTCATGCTGAACTTGCAGAGAGACGCATAATATAACACATACCTTGCAAATCGTATCAAACTTCTTCTTCTTCTACTACTTCTTCTTCTTCTATGGCGCTACAACTCTGATAGAGTCTTGGCCTTCTCCACAATATCCTTCCATTTAAGGCGGTCCTGTACTTGTTCTTCCACTTCATAAGCTTCATCTTCTTCCGATCATTCCTGACATTATCTTCCCATCGAGACTTGGGCCTTCCAGCTGGTCTTCCTGTGAATGGTTTCCAATTGTATATTCTTTTTACTATACTGGTTTCGGGCATTCTATTTATGTGTCCAGACCAACTCAATCGTTGGACTTTAACATAATTTGTTATGTTCCGGTGTTTAATTAATTCATCCAACTTCTTATTTGTTTTAATAAATCGTAGCAAACTGATCTGGTAAATAAAATGTCATATGACGTAGGCATATCTCATAAAAGTGATTACACGTATCTGGTCAAAGGAATGTCAAACGTAATAAACCGTGCGAAGCAGAATACATGTAAACGATTCTCACAAATATCGCATATACTACAGGTGATTCTGTCGCTAGAGGCCCCAAACTATTGTCTATGTATACAGTCGAACAGCGCGGGTTTCTTATTCGTAAATACTGGCAAACAAGTTCATTTAAAGTATGCCAGACGGCATTTCGAACGGAATTTGGTGAAAGACGTGCACCATCGAAGTGTTCTATCCAGAAATTGGTTAAAAAGTTAGAGACAATGGGTAGCCGATCTAACGCCTGCCGACTTCTTTCTTTGGGCCTACTGAAGGGCAAAGTGTACAAAAATACACCCCGCACAATCGAACAACAAAAAGACACTATACGTCAAGAGATTCAAGCCGTCAACGTCGACACTTTAGGAAAAGTATTCCAGAATTTGGAGAAACGCATTCAAGTGTGCTTGGATGTGAAAGGAGACCAGTTTCAGCAACGATTATAAGCAGGTCCTGTTTTTCATCGTTCCCGGTATGTGTATATAAATTTTCAAGTCATTATCTCAATAACATAATTTTTTATAGACAATAGTTTGGGGCCTCTAGCGACAGAATCACCCTGTACTACAAGCAGAGAGCAACTGAACAGCTATAATTAATGTCACATGAACTACATCTTGAATAGAGATCACGCATAGCTGGTGAAACAAAGACACAGGAACCATTAAACACTTCATTATCCAACTAATGCACAATATATAAAAGTGCTCCAACATGTTTCGGATCACAGATGACCCATCATTAGGGAGCCTTGTACAGTGCCTGGCTAAAAATTACGAGAATGATTCTATCGATAGAATCATTCTTGTAATTTTTAGCCAAGCACTGTACAAGGTTCCCTGATGATGGATCCTCTGTGATCCGAAACATGTTGGAGCACGTTTAAATATTTTATAATTTTAATTGTATCTACATATTATATATTGTGCATTAGTTGGATAATAAAGTGTTTAATTATCATTGATGCAAGGTGCAAGCATGAAGACACAGGAACCATGTCACGCAAAACGTGTCACATGTCACCGGCTATTCTAATATTTAAGACATTTCACATAAGAATACTACAGTAACACGTATTCTTACAACTAATAACCATGGAGACAAAAACGATCATATGAAATGCATCCTGTAAAATAGCATAGCATAAAATGAAGCACTTTCGAATAGAGATTACGTTCTGTTGTAGGCTATATATTTTCCCAGCATTGACTGAAATAGCCCAAGAAGAGAAGATTAAGCCTCAGGCATGAGACTCAAGTCCAGGCATCATGGAGACTTTTGTTTTCACGCTCTAGTCAGACTTCGTCATTTTGGCTGCGAACGGGGAACATTGGGCCTCGAAGTCAGGACACTCAAGACTGATTGCGGATGTGATGTCTCACGACATGATATGTCGTTGCGGTTTCGCGAGAGACATCTCCCGCGTCCACCTTGCCGCTCCACTTGAATTGGCACCTGGGAAACCCCTCACTGACGTCACGCTGCCGTTAAGTTCCTTGACCTGCCACAGCCTGTGTCGTAATTCCAATTCCGCAACATTACCTGCTACGAATATCGTTTCAGAGTTTCGCTAATAAAGTTTTCTGTGAATTGTGATTTCTCAAGACGAAGGCGACACAGTAGAGTCTGGCTACAATGTCTGTGGTAGATTAGGTTATTTTACGAATATGTTAGGTTGGTTTAGGTTAGGTTAGGTTAGCTTAGGTTAGGATTAAGTTAAGCTAGCTTAGATTATGTTAGGTTAGGTTAAGCTAGCTTAGGTTATGTTAGGTTAGGTTAGCTTCGGTCAGAATTAGGTTAAGCTAGATTAGGTAATGTTAGGTTAGCTTATATTTGGGTTAGGTTAAGTTAACTTAGATTAGGTTAGGCTAGTAGAGCTAGCTTATGTTAGGTTATGATAGGGTAGCTTCGGTCAGGATTAGGTTAAGCTAGATTAGGTTAGGTTAGGTTAACTTATGTTAGGATTAGTTTAAGCTAGCTTAGATTTGGTTAGGCTAGATAAAGCTTTAGATTGTTAGTTTAGTGTAGCGTCGGTCAAGATTATGTTAAGGTAGATTGGGTTAATTTAGGTTATTTTAGGCTAGTAATAGGTTAGGCTAGGTTTGGTTAGGTCAGCTACCTTTGGTTATTAATCCAGTAAGACGCAGAGTGTAGTCAGTTGGCAACTTCTTTCAACAGTCCGTTCACTGCCATATGAACTTCTAGTCATCTTATAACTGGCGGTTTTATTTACTTAAAACAAAATTTAAAAAAAATAATAAATACTTATTCCGACTAGTTAAAGATTATCGTAAATCAGTGAATTTTGATATCGATTTTTAAAGTGAGTCGCGACCACAACTTAAGTGTGAATTATGATGATTAGGCTTTTTGACGACTTTGGACAATCCGTCTGACAAGAACACATGCTCTGTCCTTGTTGCGCGTTTGAAAGGCCTCACATTCAACTCCAGTTCTGTAGCCCAAAACGGGCTTTTTACTTCTTAAGTAGGCTAATACAGGGGTACACAAATCCCCGGCTTTAGGTAGCATGAAAGCCAATATCTTGCACCGCTGTGCCTCATATTTTTGGGCCATCCAAGTGAAAATCTTGTCATGTCACGCTTCTGGCGCCTAGAATTTTGAATTGGCTAATATTATTTTGAAAAATGTGTGTACCCCTGCCTTAATACATGCATTTGACGGTCTCTACAAATATTTCAAACTACTCTAACTGTAAGCTTGTCTTAACACCACCAAGCATTGCGAAGTTTCAGGTCTGAAATTAATGTTGCGGTTTTGGGTTATGAAACAGCGTAGTCGGTTACGTCAGATGGAAGCAAAACGTGCCTCTCCATTCCTAGTAGAAATGCTATAGTTCATATAAAATGGTGTCAGTCCTTATTACCTTTTTCTGTAAAATGACTGAAATTATGAGAGAAGTAAACCTGTGGGAACGAGAAAGTTACGCGAGTTATTTTGGGGCAGTCTGTAGTGTGATGGTCCAGCGATCAGCTTCCACTTCCGTCTGAGGAACCACTGTGTTGCCATTGTACAACGATGGAATGGTCGCTATGTTGACACAGTCTAATGACAAGCTTGTCATAAAGAATGGGTTGCCAAAGTGCAGACAGGGAATGATCAAAAACCATTATGCTGTCAGAGAACACGGAAAACTGGTCAGAATTATTGTGCTGTTAGAGTACAGTGGGGTAAAACTTCACCCTATAACATGCCATGAGGATATGGGAAGGGGGTAAACGTATAGCTCTACATTTTCTTTAACCTCGGCGCTAAATGCGGGTCAGTCATTAACGCCATGCCCCGGCCGCTTTACCCCCGGGAAACGGTCCCGGTACGCCTTGTAGACGAGGCTGGGTAGCCTCGGGACCAGTCTGGACGGGTGTCGAATATTTCACCCCCACCGGATTTCGAACCCCGAACCGTCCAACCGGTAGCGTGTTGCTACTCAGACTACGATACGTAGAGCGGGTATTGGTCATAACTACCGAATTGCCAGACTGTGTAGTCCGACAGGTTATGAACTTTGTGTGTCGGAGTTAATCCGTAGTCCCAACAAGAACTGGGACTCTACTAAAAAAATATAATTCTTTCATTATAACCACTGTGCCACCATAGTACAACGTGAGACTGGCCACAACCGCAGTGATATTCAAGATCTTCGGCGATCTTGTCGCCCTTTATGTTATGAATATATTATGGCGAAACAGCTACAGTCTTTGTATCAATGCAATATCGCAATAGTCAGAATGGTTGTTAGGCAGCTAGCTATCGGTAGTGATGAAGACAGGTCGAGGGAACGCCATATAATTATTAGCGAAATCACTCCCAGCTCTGAGATTTCAGGCTTCCTCCACGGTGTAGTTGATGTCTTCGATTTTCTGGGTTGTTAGCAGCGTAGGTCGGCAGTTGGTTACCAACGTTAACGGGATAACCCTCTCGGTCCCGTTTTCACCTACTTGACCCTTTAAGATGGGACTGATATTTTGTCCCGAAACGTCCGTAACCAACCACCAACCTAGGCAGCGTAGCATCTCGGAAGGTCGGATACATCTGTTACTCCTAGATGGGTATGCAAAATACTACTTTCTGGTAGAAGAACGCAAATCAGCGACAAATTTTAGTAACATGTACGTTTGTAGGCCCCTTGGAATGAGGCGCCGCGGGGTCTGCGGGGGCCTTATCTACGCCACTGGTAATTAATCATAATCACAACGTGGCCAAGAAGCATTTGAAGTTAACGACGGCGGAAAGCAGACAGAAGTGTGTTCAAATAGCTTATAAAGTCGCGTTCCCATGGTCTGGATGGCACCACACGCTCCAGTGCCGCGGAGAAAGGACGACCATTCGATACACTGCCCGTTCCTGGATGAAAGTGACGGTCCACAGTGGACCGCAACACACAATGATGACTGGCATGTGAGCTGTTACATAACAAGTCTTCACACTCTCAACCAGCTCCGATTCCTTGATGAGCAACAAAATTTCCCTACACTACATTTTAATATTATTCCATGTAAGCGAGGGTACTGTGTTATACCACAAATCCGAATGCATCCCGCAGTCACACCGGCGCACACCTTACATTACAGCTTGCATGCCTCCATCCCAAGTGTGAAATCCCTTCATAATATTTCGCTCAAAATATGTGGTTCTCAAGAAAATGAGTCTGCCTGCCAGCCAGCCAGCCGCGTGGTTGATGATAACAAGGGAAACGCGAAAGTTGGTTCAATCGTTAATTTGAAGGGGTCCATCCCGCTGTGTATCATCAATATATATTATAGTTAGTACCGTCAATACACAACATACATAAAAACCAGATGCTTATTTATAACTGGGTTATACTTGCCGTTTAACGGTCGAAACATGTCGCCAAGTATAACCTAGATGTAATTAAGCATCTGGTTTTGTATACGTTATGTATTGACGGTACTAACTATAATATATATTGGTTCAATCGTTAGCTCTTCTTACCTGCACTGAGGAGGTCACCATTTCAAACTGAAGCCGAAACACCTATTATTCAGACGGAGGATATTCATGGTTTAAGGGATAATACCTTCAGTGGACATCGACCATTTTCTTTTGAATTTTTCCGACTTCATTATTTGCCAATCACTCTTTAATTCAACGCCATACATGCTGAAACACTGATCGCCTAGTTAAATGAGCCACAAATATATCTACAGTCACACGCCGATATAGCTTCAGTCTTTGTGCGCCGCACTCTGTGGCGGTATATACAGGGTGGAGGTAAATCGAAATACTCTACAATAGGGAATTTTTTTTTCACATACTGACCGCAACAGAGGGTGGCGCTCTACCGGAGGGAGGCGCTACGTCGGGGTCCTAAATAAGCTAAAGCTAAATACAGCGCTGTTTGCGCTGAAATGAAGGTACATGGCACAGAGGAAACGGAGGACAAACACACGCCGACTTCCAAATGAACAGCTACGAATTCAGACTTTGGTCTTGTAGACGAAAACGGACATCACAGCGGAACAAACAGCTTCCACATTGCGGTTCGAGGAATAGGTCCAAGTTTGATTCTTCAGTGTCACTATACACCTACGACATTTTAAAATTCTCCCTTACAAATATTACAATATGATGTATCCACCGCTGTAAGGACCTGAACAACAAATTAATTGTAAAAATCTGAACAGCAAGATAAACAGTTTTGTTAACAGAATGATCATAATAGGCTGTTCGCTTTCCAGCAGCATTTCAATAAACGCTTAAAGCAAGAATTTACTACATCTACTCTACTGCAAATGAATTAGTCTACATGACAGAGCTACCAATAATTAACTCAATTACATCCTAATTACACTTGTTGTGTTACTCTAATACAACGATTTGTCCGCATTAGTGATTTTACTGATCAGCAGCCAAGCTACCGACATTACACAGGGTCGAAAGGCTTAAACATATTTGCTTTGGAAGGTTTACCTACGGCGCTATATTGGAACACTGCCATTCTAGAAGTAGGAGTACGTTTTATGTATATGTACATATAAAGGTAAAGGGAAGCTTTGCACTACAACAGGCCATGAAGGCCTAGGAGGTGTGTAGAATTGTAGCTCAACTCTTTCCTTAATCTGGACGATGTATGAGTCGGGGTGGCCAACGCCCCGGCCGCTTTACCCCCGGGTAAGTTACCCGGTACACTAACCCAACTAACTTCGACAGATAATATACTTATAAGTAGGTACAGGAAAGCTAAGTGCTAGGCGTTACCCGCGCTGGTCTCACGAACGCGTCCCACATGAAGGCGGACAGGTAGTTGTGTTTGTACGATTTTTTCCATACTGACAGATTAGGTCGCGTTCGTCAGTCCTACAACGACGCGAAATCTGTAGGGTCATAAAACGATATACGGGCCTACAACATGTCCGAATCATATTTCGACATTTTGGCCACACCTGACGAAGAAAGTAGTAGTCGCATCCGAAAGGTTGGTAAATACCCACCAACGTACAAGGCGTTATATTCCTTAGAACTTGAATCTTCGACATTACCACAGTTGCCACTTACCACTCTGACAGGTTCTGTGCAGCTTCATGCACGGCATTATGCCTATAAGCTCGGCTGCTACAGGCACAACTTGACCACTGGCAGACGGTGTCTCCATACACTGTACCGATTGTCCAGATTTTAGAGTCGCCAGTTGCCACTGTGATATATCCTGCATATCTCCATACACTGTACCAATTGTCCAGATACTGGAATCGCCATTTGCCACTGTGATATATCCTGTGTATCTCCATGCACAGTACCAATTGTCCAGATATTAGAATCGCCATTTGCCACTGTGATATATCTTGTGTATCCATACACTCTACCAATTGTCCAGCTATTAGATCGCCAATTGCCATTGTGATATATCCTGTGTTTCCCCATACACTGTACAAATTGTCTAGCTATTAGAGTCGCCAGTTGGCACTGCGATATATCCTGTGTATCTCCATATACTGTACTAATTGCCCAGCTATTAGAGTCGCCAGTTGGCACTGTGATATATCCTGTGTATCTCCGTGCTCAATAGCAATTATCCAGCTGCTGGATTCGCCAATGTGACGTTCTGTGGATCTCCATGCAAATTCAGTCACAAGAATTATTTGTTAGAGGAGTCAAATCCTATACATGCCAACGTCTGTTTAATACCAGTTGTATCTCCATGCGCAGTACCAAATGTCCAGTTATAGAGTCGCGAATTGTCACTGTGACATATTCTGAGTATCTACAGGCACAGTATGAAATATCTAGCTACGAAAATGGCCACTTGGCACAACGACATATGCCGTTCATCTCCATGCACAGTGTCAAATGTCCAGGAAACACTTGACACTCTTTCGACAATTAAACAAAGTTGAGGAAAAACGTTACAACTATTACGCAATGTGCAACATACACACTTTCCTGAAGTTATTATTTTTCACAACACTGGCGAGTGCTGCTGTACATTCCAGTTTTATACTTGTTATTCGCCAATCTCAGTTACACTTTATTTTGAAGTCAGAACTCGAAAAATCGACATGTTATTTATATCAGTACTCTGCTTGTGTATCTACTTCTTAGACACAAAAGACATGTGACAGATACGATGGAACACAAACGTTGACTAACTTCTCTGTCAGAAACGAGAGAAAGATTGGAGGAGGGGAGAGACAACAGGTACACGACTTGATACGTCATTTTCGAACATGGAAGTCATCCAGAGCCGCGGCAGAGCACATTAACCTCGGTGTTCAAGGAAAGAGCCCCAACATTTACGTTGGATTGTTAGTTTTGTAAGCCTTCGTATAAAAGAAATTTTCCATTAGGAGAAACAGTAATTTCAAACTAGGGCCGCGGGATTTTGATACGGGTTGGGAAGACGATTTGGTGGCCTCCGAAGAAAAGGGTTAATTTTGATTAATTTAAGCCGGGAAGCTAGATGACAAAAAAACAGCTGCAACTAAGAACTTGGAAACTCCTCCGTATATATCTGAAGACGAAGCAAAGCTGAGGCTCTTGGCTTTAACATTTCTTTTCTATGAATTGTGTCTGGCTTCTTTCTGCTACTGTATACCCAACAGAAAGAACTTAAGATAGATTCGTAATTCGTAATTTTGCCCTAAGCACGGTAACAAAAGTAGTGGAAGAGAGGTACTAGTACTGCAGTAGAAACCCTAATTTTGATGGGATTCTTTACCTCACATCTGGCCCTTTCCGTTAAACATAAATAATGTTTAAATTCTTCTTAGCTTTCTTAAGCTCATTCCATCTTTACAAATTCAGCTACTGTATAGGCCTGTTATTATAAGCAAGAAACAAGCAGTTAGGCTTGTTGACAAATAAACCTGCAGTTCATTCAATGTATAACACCGTCGTTAACAGCTCTCACGAAAGCTTTTCTTTGTGAAAAGAAAAAAAAAGGTCCGTTGCTGCAGACCCTTTCTCTGTGCATAACTGATATATTGCACCAATAAAGCAGAAGTTTCCGTGGGAATGGCCGCTTGACAGTAGCAAAGTGGAGAGGCTGTTCCCATTTTCGTGTTGGCGTCTGTCTTACATTCCAGATTTACCGATTTGTAATACAGCAGGAAGTCTGTTGGCATTGCACAGTTTGTAGTGTAACAGAACATTTTGATTTAGTATGTCGTCCGGGGTATGACGTCATGTAGAATGCCTATAGTTACCAAAGGTTCGGAGAAACCCGTTTCTTCCATCTTCTGTGTCCAATAGAATACAATTTTGTCGGATACTTACAGAATGTGCTCAAACGCAGGCAGTCGGTCATACCTGTAACAAACAAACAAACAAACAAACTGACTGACTGACTCTGTGGAACAGAGTTCTTCTTAAGAAGTTACGAGTGACTCAGCTAATGAAGAAATTCCCCTAATTTTATGAAACCCCTCGGTTCGTTACTGCCATAATAGCTCGCCACCTTTCCCCACCGTGAGTCAGATCAATCTAGCCCACACTCACCTTATCTTTCTTGCAGATCTATTTTCATATTATCATTCCATCTATGCCTAAGTCTTCAAAGTGGTCTCTTTGCTTCAGGTTCCTCCACCAAACATTCTGTATCCCCCGCCATACGTGCCACATGTCCCGCCAGTCTCATTATTCTTGATTTGAACACCCGAATAACGTTTGGTGAGGTGTAACGCTCATGGGGCTCTTCATTATGCAAGGTGTTTGCCTTAAAAGAAAAGGAAAGAGAAATATAAGAACATAAAAGGTTCAGTTGCCAAATAGAAGTGAAAAACGAAAGAAATTGTTAATTGAGAACAACAGATAAAGTACGGGTGGGTCGCGGATTCTGTCGGTTAGACCTGCTGGCTGACGATGGACTTAAAAAATCTTCACCGGTGTTCTTAGCTTGGCGTGTGAATCATTACACTGCTTTCCGCACTGAAGACCACTGTACGTCGAGATCGAAGGGATAATGTACAACTGCAAAACGTTTTTGTGCGAACTACAGAACAACAACCACTGCTGATTAATGACTCCATGCAGAGGAGCCATTCTGGAGAAAACAAGAGTTGCTCAGCTGGTAAAGAGAATTGCTGCAGTCTATGGAACAGGAGGGTTAATTATCATGTTCTCAGGAGCCGACTATTTTCCCCCATTCTGAGCCAAATATACCAGTCCACACCTTCCCAGTCTATCTCTTTAAGGCCCATTTGAATACCTATACTTTGCTAATTTACTGGCAACTCCCTACAATAAACCTATCTCTAGAGACCACTGACTTCCCCAGTTCCAAATCTCATGCTCATTGTCCATTGCGTAGATCCTTCCGAAAAATCCGTCAAGTTGTGTCACATTTCAAAATACATTATATTTTATGGTGGAGAGGTCTGAGCCCCTCGCCCAACCCCCAAGTTTGAGGACCTTTCCTTGTCAGTTGTCAGCGACCGCTTACTGAACACGTTATTGGCGAACCTCCAAATCTAGACAGCTAATGGGATGGTAAAACGTAATGCCCTTACCAACGCCATGGAGACATATGGGTGAAGCAGAGCAGAGGTAAAGCTCCACTCATTCTTAACTTCGGAACTATACAGAGGTGAGTGGTTTTCTTCACTTTTCGGCAGCTTCAACACCAAGAAATAATTCCAAAACTCATTGAATAGGAGCTGGGCGGACCATAGAGCCGATTAGGACGCTTTAGGGTAGAGAAAAATCTCTTGCCCCTACCAGGATTAGAAAATCGGATCGTCCAGCCCGTAACCTCATCGCTATACCGACTACCCCGGCTCTTCCAAACGGATGGTGCTGTCTAAATAAACATAAGTATAATAATCTATGAGCATGCAAGCCGGATCGAATACCCTATGCTGGATGTTTTCCAATACCGTACTGTGTTGAAACTTGGGCCTCTGTCAGTCACAGTACTAGACCGTCAGTACAGTGTTCAATTCTGACCGAAAAGAATTATACACCAGCTAGGGTCTTCAATCCCCAAGTGATGACACCAAACAACCTGTTTCCTTGGACACTGGGGGCCCATAAAGGAATTAAGACGTCATTGAGGGTGCAATAAAGCGGGACAGATTTATGACAGGCTCTGCTGACATTGAAAAGGACTAGGATGACAATAGAAAGTGTAAATGATGAATAGTGTGCCCGGGGTTACTCGCTAATAGTGTACAAGTGTCAGGACCCATCACAAGGACAAAGCTAATTAAATGGTCTATTTTTGTTTATACTTATTTATAGTTTAGGTGTATTTATCAAAACTGTCAGTAGCGTAGGTCGATGGTTCATTAAATAATGAGTAGGAAAGCATGGTGTGCGAAGTTGTCATAATATAATTGAATATTATATGTATTATGTGTATGGAATAATCCCAGCGTTTGCCTAAATAGACAGGGGAAACAAAGAAAACTCTGAATATCGTGTCCAAAGCCTGAGATTTGAACTCTTGTTCTTTATCTTTAGGTGTAGAAATTAATTGGTTTAAAACAATACATTAAAGGAGAAATAAATAGGCTACCTGCCGTAAGCAAGGCCAGGCACAAATTATACAAAGCACCATTTTTATAACGATAGTCTTTTTTACCAACTTGATGCAAAAATTCTTTATTTTAATACAATCATTATACTCCTGTACATGTTTCGAGCACTATTATGTACTTCTTCTGGAGGACAATTGTATTAGTACAGCATCTGGTATCGTCACTCTCTTTAGGTGACTGTTCAGTACACACGTTACGAGAAGACTCTCGTAACCTGTGGTCTGAACAGTCACCTAAAGAGAGTGACGATACCAGATGCTGTAATAATACAACTGTCCTCCTGAAGATGAGCATAATAATGTTCGAAACATGTAAAAAGGTAAAGCAGTCCCGTTACAGGCCCGGAGGTTTCCAGGAAGTTAAGGTTCCCAGATTTCGTGACAACGGCACAGGATGGTGGAAAGGTTGTCAGCTTTAGCACCGGCCGCCTTTACCCCCAGGAAATGCTCCTGGTACTCATTTCTGTTAGAGGCTGAATCGACCCCAGGGCCATAGTGCGATCGGAAGGATATTATGTCAATGAAAAATCCACTGATACTATCTGGGATCGAACCAGCGACCTTCCGATTTGTAGTACAGCACTTTAACCACTGTGCTACCGCGGTCCCCCTCGAAACATGTAGAGGAGTATAATAAATGTATTAGAATAAAGAATTTGTGCATCAAGTTGGTAAAAGACTATCATTATATTAGGATGCACGGTGAACAAAATATAAACATTTACGCCATTTTTAAGTCTACTAATCAGTCGGACAAGACTTCAGTCAGTAAGTTCAAACACATTTTGCTCTCTCCTTCGTATCATGGGCTACTAAGCCTTCTAAAACTTTTGTGAAGAGTACTTTTCTTCTAGCGCTCCCTATTTCGGGAAAAATATTTCTTTATTTGAAAGTTTCCAGGCTTTAAACGCTATTCATTCTGATAAGAGCACCATAAAGAGGAGGACGAGTAGATAGCATTGGTGAAATAATTCTGGCAATGAGAGCAAAATTAGTCACAGAAAACCCTGTCTTATCGCCAAGGTATCTACCACGACAATCACATCGACTAGCCCGGGATTAAAACGGGTCTCTGCAGTGAAAAGCCGGCGACTAACCCATGTATGTATTTCGTTACCCTATGTGAATTCAACACATTATCTGGCAGAAAATATACTTTTACCTACTCGGCGTACTGTGGCAGTCTGTGAGCAGATGGACCTTCTCAAACTTTTAACTAAGTTCTAGGCCAGGCGTGGGGATGACGAACCTATGGCACTCGAGCCCTAAAATGGCACGCGGCATTCACTGTCGTACCAATACTTTTTATTTCTTTTGCCCAACCATCATCTCTATATTGTGAATTATATATATATATATATATATATATATATATACAAATAAATGTATAATTAAAAATATATATATATATGAATGAATGATTGCGTAGAGATTGTACACGAATTTCCTTTGCGACCAATTAATACTGCGAGTGAAACATTTTTACACAAATCGGAAGCAGTGCGAAGGATAGCCTGGATATTTAACAGAGGGGTGCCGGCCTGGAGTTGACTGGGCGAATACGTGACATTGGACAAATAGTTTTACAATCCTCTTTTCAAACTGGAAATGGTAGCAGCCCCAATTACTTAAAGTTTTCTTACTTATCGCATTCCTCGAGCAGGCCTTGATTAGAAATGTAATATAATGTTTATACAATGAATTAATTAAACAATGTAATTATAACATGCGTTAATAATAATAAAAAAATGAATAATAATGAAATAATTAATAATAATTATGAAAGGCTCCAAAATTTTATTTTTCCCTTCAAATTTCCCATGGGCACGCGAAAGAATTTCTTCCAAATTTATGGACAATTTAGGCCCGCGTCCTCAAAAATGTTCGCCAGCACTGTTCTAGGCTGCCAAACGGTCTTACGATTATGGCTGCGTACAGGTCTAAAATACAGTTCCAAATACTCTTCTCCTTAGGTTTGTTTCAAGCTCATTCGTTTTACTTTAGTGTATTTCCTCCTGTTTTTATGAAAAGTCTATTTTTTTCATGTTTTAAATTTTTCGTTGCAGCTCACTGCCACAAATTTCATAGGAAACTTTTCACCACTGCTATTTAGCATGTATCGCATTTTCCGCCCGCCAATTTCGGACTCTTAAAGACTGCACACTCTTTAGTCTTACTTACTTACTTCCTCCGTGGAACAGAGTTCTTCTTGATAAGCTAAACCGGTTCTCAGCAAGTCAAGAAATTCCCTTCCTTTTTATGAAACCCGAAAGTTCATTACCGCATTCACAAGTGCCCACCAGCTGTACCTATCTTGAGCCAGATCGAGCCAGTCTCTGCCACCACGCCCCACTTCCTGAAGATACATCTTAATATTTTTCTCCCATCTACGCCTTGGTCTTCCAAGTGGTCTCTTTCCCTCAGTTTTCCCCACAAAACCTTGTATTCACCTCTCTCCCACGCGTGCTACATGCCCCGCCCATCTCATTCTTCTAGATTTGATCACCCGAACAACATTTGGCGAGGAAGCACAGATCATTAAGCTCTTCATTATGTAGTTTTCTCCACTCCATCTTAGGCCCAAGTATCTTCCTCGGCACCCTATTCTCCAACTCCCTCAGCCTACGTTCCTCCCTTAAGGTGAGTGACCAAGTTACACACCCATACAAAACAACATGCAAAACCATAGGTCTGTGTATCTTAATGCTGGTATTTTTGGATAGCGAGCTGCAACTGTTTAAGCGCGCTACAATTTCAGTAACGTAGTCAGCACCTTTCACACCGGCCTGTCGTTACTCTACGGTAACTGAAGCCATAAGCCTATAGAACGAGATGACCGTCTACATTTGGTGCTGCAACGCCAAGACCCTCTGCACCGGCATCACTTCAAGAAACAAGTACTAAGTGTCCCCATCAAGCGGCACGCCCTGTAATTAATCACTTTGTGGTTACCGGAAGTACGAAACTGAACAGTCACGAAGGTGGGGCAGCGTTTCCTGTTGTATTGCCATAGAAATGACAAAAAATGCAGTATGGGAAAGCGGGGGAAAAGATGATATGCCTGTAATTCTGACTAAATTTAGCATATTAGGTCATTACTTGCCACATACCGCTAACAATGTTAGTTTTTTTTTATTTGATTCGGGGAAGGAGGCGGGAGAACAACGGATTCAGAATTCTTACTCCCTGTATGATTCCTGTAACCTCAAATCCTCACTCTGGCACCATGTGCTTGTCAGAATGTGTTCATTTGTTTTGTTGTGTAGTTAACATACAGGCCTGGTTAGGCCCTTACGACTCCGGGTGGTTGAGGATTACAAAATTTCCCGAAAATCGGGACATGAATGTGGTATGGTTGTCAGCCCTAGGCACCGGCCGCCTTCAGTCCCGAGAAGATACGCCTCGTAATCACTTCTATTAGAGGCCGAGACGGCCCCAGGATCACTGTGCGGCCGCAAGGATGAAGTCAATGAAAAATCCCAGTGACCTTATCGGGAATCAAACCCACGACATCCCAACCTGTAGAGAAATGCCTCAGCCAACTGCTCCACTGCGTACTCCTTATTGTGTGTCACAGTTTAATATTCAATGTTGCAGCTTCTCTCTTAACTTAACTTGTAGTTTCTTCGTCTTTTCATTTGCAGGCTAGCTGTATGCCCCACCCACCAGAAATAACGGAAATTCGAATCATGCTGGATCAGAGACCTATGCCTGTTGCGCCACCTGCAACTAGTACATAGACACTTAAGCCTGCTGCTCCTAATTTACCGAGCCTGGAGGACTTTTACAAAGTTACATCTTGACCACATCCCTTATTTTAACCCCAGCGTAGTCACAGGAGAAAAGCACACACACCGCACTTAGCCTTTAATGAACAACATGTCATTCCACTATTGAATTTTATCTTGGGCATAGAGGCTAATCAGGGTCCTGTTCTTTTTACGAAACATACAAATCAACTTACTTCTTAAACTATACCATGTGTAGGTTTGAACATTCGAGGGACAGGAAAGAAACCAAATAGGTTGTCACATTTTGAGAGATGTACAACGAAGTCATGTGGTCACTTGAACCATATGAGCACGTGAAATTAACGCGCTGTCATGTAGAGTACTTAGGGAAGGATTGGCAAATTTTGAGTTCTAAGTGAGCACCCTATTTAGCCGCTGGCCACCGGAGCATATAGAGGGTAACGACGGCCAAAGCGTGAGGGTTTTCACTCACTTCCCCAGTACGTAACACCAATCGGAAGATAACTTATGTTTCTGCGGGCAGGCGAGAAAGGAGACAACACTTGCTATCACAAGGAGGTGACGTAAAAGATGAACGAGTAACGGCCGTGAGAAATTTTCAGTATGGCCAAAGTGTTTCATGCGTGAGTGGTTCAAGTGTCTGTCTGTGTGTTCGGGACCTCGCCGGGTATTTCCCTCCAAGACACATTATGATACAGGCTACACGAAAGTATGTGTTCAGTGTCAAATGAAAAACTGTCAGCATGTGGACCAGGGGACCGCCTCTGTGGTCTAGTGGTCAGAGTTTCTGGCTACAGATACAGAGGTCCCGGGTTCGATCCCCGGCGCTACCAGATTTTCTGAGTAGTAGTGGGTCTGGAACGGGGTCCACTCAG
>Ga0131853_10001792_pt1 | contig 38414 bp, 38 predicted proteins | sample TergutLab28metaG_FD_92764 | JGI IMG/M metagenome (GOLD analysis project Ga0131853, IMG submission 92764) | Labiotermes labralis P1 segment gut microbial communities from Petit-Saut dam, French Guiana - Lab288 P1 (version 2) (version 2) | ecosystem: Host-associated > Arthropoda: Insects >... | reverse complement strand
GTCTTAGTTCATATAAAGAACTGTTATAGATGTTTTTAGAGATGTAACAGAGAAATTTAAGTAATAGTGTTTCTTCCTTAGATAGTTTTAGGTTATATTTCATCGTTAGGAAACTCATTTTTTCACCTCGATTCTTGTTAGGAATATGAGGTTATTATAACACTAAAAGCTAGTAAAAACAAGGATTATTTTAAACTTTTTTCAGCTGGATAAAACGTTCTAGATAAAGCAAATAAAACTGTGATTTTGAGGTTGATTTTGAGCAAAATTCTCGTATATGTCGTGTGTGTAATATACATAATGTTAAGTATAAATATTGTTATAAGTTGAAAATAGAGTTTCCTATTCAACAAAGAAAAAACCAAATTTTCGATTTTCATAACAAAAATTTGGTTTTATTTTAATATTATTTTTCTTTCATTTTGTCCCGGATTTTAGTCTCAAGTTCCTGGAATAATGCTTCATTTTTCTTTAGATGTTCGCGGACATTATCTCGCCCTTGTCCAAGCTTTTCACCATTATAGCTAAACCAAGGACCACTTTTATTAACAATTTCCAGCTGTACTGCCATATCTAAAATTTCTCCAGCCTTAGATATTCCTTGACCGTAGATGATATCAACATCACAAGTTCTAAAAGGTGGTGCAACTTTATTTTTCACAACTTTTAGAATTGTTTTATTACCAACAACTTCTGTCCCATTCTTGATTTGTTCACTTCTACGCACTTCAAGACGTACTGAAGAATAAAATTTTAAAGCTCTTCCACCTGTTGTAGTTTCCGGATTACCAAACATAACACCAACTTTTTCCCTGATTTGATTAATAAAAATCGCTACACATTGACTCTTATTGATAAATCCAGAAAGTTTACGCATTGCCTGACTCATTAAACGAGCAAGTAAACCGATATGAGAATCACCCATTTCACCATTGATTTCCGCTTCCGGAACTAAGGCAGCTACTGAGTCAATAACAATAATATCAACTGCACCACTTCTGATTAAAGCTTCCGCAATCTCTAAAGCTTGTTCACCATTGTCTGGTTGCGATAAAATCAAGTTTTCCGTATCGACACCTAAACTCTTAGCATAAATCGGATCAAGAGCGTGCTCCGCATCAATAAACGCCGCATAACCGCCTTGTTTCTGAACTTCAGCGATAGCATGCAAGGCGATTGTCGTTTTACCCGAGCTTTCTGGTCCGTAAATTTCAACGATACGTCCTTTAGGATAACCACCTATCCCTAAGGCATTATCCAAAGCGATTGAGCCACTTGGGATTGCTTCTATTTTTGTGTTGGCTTTATCGCCTAACTTCATGACAGCGCCACTGCCATATTGTTTTTCAATTTGCTTTATTGCATCATTTAAAGCAGTTTCTCTTTTATCCAAAATTATTCCCCCATAAAATGTTTATCTCTTAAAGTTATTTTTACTTTTAAATACTTTCTAAAATTGCCTCTTTGTTCTGCCAAAAATATTCAATACCAGAAACAATAGTTAACACTAAGGACAGATAGATAAGCACATCACCTGTAATCTTAAGAACCTGAACTCCTTCAGCGCTATCTAAATTCACTGTAAAGAACAAGAATATTATGGCGAGCATTGTCATTACAGTCTTATATTTACCAAGTTTGTTAGCTGCGATAACTTTTTTATTCTCATCTTTTCTTTCCAAGACCACTAATCTGATTCCTGATACGATAAACTCTCTAGCAAGAATTACAATAATTACCCAGGACGCAACTATTTGTGCATCGGCAAGAATTAGTAAAGCAGCCATAACCAATATTTTATCCGCCAACGGATCAGCGAATTTTCCAAAAGTAGTTATCAGGTTTAGTTTTCGCGCCAAATAGCCATCAAGGAAATCAGTTAATGAAGCTAAGACAAAGACTGAACCAGCTAAAACAAAAGCCAAAGGCAGTCTATCAAAAAGAAAATGTTCATGTAAAACTGGGATATAATAAAGAATTACCATTACAGGAATCATCAATATCCTTAAAAGCGTAAGTTTGTTCGGAAGTGTCATATTTTCATCCTTTCCTAACCATTAAATATTATACCATAAGATAAAGAAATTACACCTTTTTTGTCATATTTTATAAAAATAAAGCACCCATTATTAGGGTGACTTACATGCCAAAGACTAAACTAATCAAATTATGAATAATCCTAAAAAGATGTGAAAACAATCGATTAATCGCTCTTTCCGTACCTTGAGCGATTCGGGTAAATAAATTACCTTCAATCTCTTCGATAATTATCCAGTCTTCATCTGAAGGCGGTCTTTCTTCAGTATCCGGATTATTTGGGCTTTCAGAACTACTTGTCAAACTACCAAGACTAATTCCCACAACAAAAATCAAAATAATCACGATATATTTCCCAAGATTTTTTTTCATAAAACGCCTCCTGCTAAGATTATAACTTACAGCGTTAAAATAAATTGTCGGATGATGGGTTCAAAAAATGATTTATCGCTTTAGCTAAACAACTGCTCATATCAACAATTAGATTTTGGATATCTTTACTGGAAACAAACATATGCGGATCGCCTGGCATATTTTCTAATGCTTTCTTTTTCGCTTCCTTATCTTCAAATAGCTCATTGATAATATTAAAGTAATCCACAACTAAAGGTATACCGATGGCAATAACAGGAATCCCTGCTGTTTCATAAGAAATTTCTTTTTTATTTCCACTTATGCCACTTCCTGGGCTAATACCAGAAGTTGTGATTTGAATTGTTGAATTAAGTCTACTTATACTGCGGCTAGCCAAAGCATCAATTACGACAATTAAACTCGGTTTAAAATTTTCCGCTAAACTTTTAACAATTTCTGTTGTTTCCAGGCCAGTCTGACCCATAACGCCTGGAATCACAGTAATTACCCGATTAAGTTTTTTAACAAGATTCATTTCAATCAAATGATTTGTGACATTAATTTTTTTGACAGTATTAGGCCCAAGACTATCCGATGGTACATCAACATTACCTAATCCAACGATTAAGGCCTTAGAAGTTATTTTTTTTATTTCATAATAGTCAGCGCAATCATGTAAAATATCAGATACAACTTTAGCTAAGTCATCATAGCGCTTTTCCATGCCTTCTCTGAATATCTTTGTACTTACTGTATAATAAAGTCCTGGTTTCCTTTGATATTTTTCCGCTTTCTTTTCATCAAGAATTACTTTGAGCACTTCAATTTCCGAATCATTTCCAGGTGATGTTTCAAAGTTTGCGGAATCCGCAATATCAATTAAAAGATCAGATAAGAGTTTTTTTCTTTTCATTTGCAGCCTCACTTTTGTTTTATTGTGGACTTATTTTGGTAAAATATCAGAAATTTGTTGCATAACTTGTGGAAGTTTGCTATAATGTTTATGCTATTGACCAGATGGAGGTGAAAACATGGCAAATATAAAACAACAAGTAAAAAGAAACCTGCAAAACGAAAAGAAGCGTTTGCGTAATGCATCTTTTAAATCTTCGCTTAGAACAGCAATGAAAAATGTTACGGTACTTTGTGCTAAAAACGATCCAAAAGCGAATGAGGCATTAAGCTTTGCGTTTAAAAAACTTGATAAAGCCCAAGCAAAAGGTTTAGTACATAAAAATTACGTTGCCCGTCATAAATCTACTCTGGCAACTTTAGTTAATACTACTTTCGCCCAAAAATAAAACACATCGCTTTCGATGTGCTTTTTTTATGCCAATTTTTCTATTTCCCGGTAATTTCCAGCTTGAGCAATATATTTAACATGCGGCAATCTCAACCCAGAGACGCCGTATTTTTTATTATAGCCAATTTTATTGACATAGTGTTCCAAGTTATTCTTTTCTTTGGCTAGTGAGCGCATTACTTCTAATGTAGCTTTGACATCATCTAAAGCCCGATGGCTATTTGGTATACCAATAGAAAAAGTTTGAATTGCACTTTCTAATTTATGCGGATAAATATAACGATCTTTATAAACAGCCATAATATCCAAAATATCACAAGCAAAAACAAAGTCCTTATCATATTTAGTCATAAGCGTTATCAAGAAAGATAAGTCGAATTGAAGATTATAGGCAATCATTAAGGTATCTTCTGTCAAAGTCTCTTTAAAAAACTGATACATCTCTTCTTCTGGTTGTCCTTTTTCTTCTAACATCTGATCAGTTATGCCAGTCAAATTAATAATAATTTCTGGAAGCGGAAAACTTATACTGATTAACTCCCCATACTCCGTTTCTGGTATAAATCTTTTTAAATCTTCTTTATAATTTAAGCATAAAGCACCAACTTCAATAATTTTATCTTTCCGATAATCAAGTCCTGTTGTTTCAAAATCAACAACTAAAAGCCTTTTATATTTACTAAACATAATTTATAGTCCTTTCTGATTGAGGATAAAAATTTCCAGACCTAACTTTTTATCACTTTTACCGGTCTTAATATTTTTATCAAGTTCCACGAGTCTATCAATACAATTACCAAGGTCAGAATAGCTTGTTTCTGTTGCGCTTTTTATCATATAATAAGCCCTTCCGGAAGAAACATTAAAAAACTGAGCAATTTCTTCTTTGGACTTTTTAGCCTCAAGCATTTGCTTAATTAAAAAAATTTCTCGAAATTTATTGGAAATGTTTGAAAATAAGCGTGAAGAATCTTCACCGAGAGCTAATAAATCCTGATAAATTTCCATACTGCTTTTAACATCTTTTTTTAAGATTACATTAGTCAGTTCATATACTTTATCTTCGGGATTCTTAGGCACTAGATTAGTAATAGATAATTTGGAAATCACTTTATCTTTAAGACAATACATATATAACTTTTCCAGTTCGCTAACGATTCCGCTATAGTCACCATCTTTTCGCAAAATTAGTTCCTCAATCGCTTCATTATCAATGGCATAAGTTTTTTCCTTTGCTTGAGTTTTTATCAATTCAGCTAACTTCTTTTTATCTAAGCCTTCGACAAAAACCATTTGCGAATATTTTTTCAAATCTTTGACATTCTGAAATTTTTGATCAAGCATGCCTTTATAAGTTATCAACAAATAATTTTCTTTCAAAGGATTAGTCATATAGCTAAGTAAAGGGCTAATATCTGCGTTTGTGCTTTTTTCCAGAAATGCTGCATTTTTTATAATAATAGCCTTTTTTTCCGCAAAAAAAGGAATCGTAATAACCTCTTGCATAATTTCTTCAAATGCTGTTGTCTCATAATCATATTCAATAATATTAATCTCCTCTATCTTTAAAAGAGCGATGATTTTCTGACAATTTTCTTTGATTAATCCTGAATCCGGACCATATATAAGATAAAAGTTTTCCATAAAAAGCCAATTCTCATTTCTTTAGAAAATATTATATCAAAATCCGTCATCAAAGTAAATAGCTAAATCTTTTACGTTGTTTAGCTTTTTTAATAATAATGGTATCATCGGTTGCGGTGATAAAAATTTGCGCTTTAACAATTTTCAACCTCTCTAAAACTTCAAGATTAGGAAGATTATAACGATTATTTTCCGCAACCGAAATAATTGCTATATTTGGCTTAACATAGTCTAAAAATGCTTGACTTGATGATGTTATTGAGCCATGATGACTAACCTTTAAAACATCTGATTTAAGGCTATTACCATATGTAGCGATTAGCCAAGTCTCAACTTCTTTTTCAATGTCACCAGTAAAAAGAAAAGTCTTTTTAAACAGCTGAAACTGAAAAACAATAGAATTATTATTTAAGTTAGAAAATGACTTAAAGGGCGCTAATATCAAAAACTCAATACCTCCACACTTAAAGGTATCACCACTTTCTGCTTTGGCACTTTTAATTTTTCGTTTGTCGCTTTCACATAATAAGTTTTGCGTCAGTTCAGATTGATCATATCGACTAACAAGCACATTTTCAATGCTAAACAAATTATTTAATTCTTTAAAATCACCTAAATGATCTTTATGTCCATGCGAAATAATTAGATAATCAATTCTTCTGATACCCAATTTAGCTAAGTACTGATAATCATAACCATAAAAGTCAATCAAAATATTACAACTATCATTTTTAACTCTGATATAAGCTGAATCGCCCTGACCAACATTAAAGAAACCAACTTCATCATCAAAATAGAAAATTGGTTTAAAGCTATTAATAATCAATAGAAAGAAAAGTAAAAAAAAATAATTAAAAACTCTCTTTTTCAACTCAAAAGCTTTAAACAGCTGAAAAGTCAAAAAATAGTAAATAACAATAAAAAGAGTACCGAAGCTAGCAAGCTTTATAACCAAAAAATCGATTAACATAAAATAATCAATTAATTGCTCAAAGATAGTTATCAAAAATAAATAGACAAATTCCAAAAAAGGGAACACTAGTAATATAAAAGTTGCGGGTAAAAATAAATAGCTGAAAAAAATAGTTATACAAACATTAGCTAAAAGCGAAAAAAGATTAAAGTAATTATTCATATTTATTATCAGTGGAAATGTTGCTAAAACAGCAATCACAGACATTTTAAATGTTAATAAAAAGATATTTTTAGTTCGTGATAAAAAATCAGAAAAAAGAATAAAACAAAAACTTACTAAATATGATAACTGAAAACCAATTTGAAATAAATAAAAAGGATTTACTAACAACAAAACAAGAAAACTAAACGCTAAAATATCTAATGATGTATATAAAAGCTTATATCTTTTAAATATTTCCTTAAAAATATAACAAAGCACTACACGCATAACCGAAGGGATAAAGAGGGTAATAAAGCTATAAACCGCCAAGAGAACAATTAAAAAAGTGGAAATAGTTTTTTCTTTAAGACCAATTTTTTTAAGGATTAAATAAGCAAATAAAATAAAGAAATTCAAATGCAGCCCAGAGATGCTTAAAAGATGACCAATTCCCAAAAAATTAATGTCATTTCGCATTTCCAGATCAAAATTACTACTATCTCCTAATAATAAAATCTTTATATATCTTGCGCTTTCAGCTTGATAGCGATTATCGATCTTATCAAGTAGAAATTCTCTAAAAGAAGCTAAAATAATTTTATGACCAATAAACTCTTCTTTCTTAGGACTAATTATCTTTCTTATTTTTCTAAACCTAAGATATTTTTGATAATTAAATATAAACTTGAGATTGGTTGTTTTAGGCTCCTGAAAATCACCAGAAATTAGAATTACATCTCCAGCCTGATAATTATGATGGCTATAAAGAATAAATTTTTCACACTTATATTTGGCAATATAATAATTTGGCTTTTTTTCAATAACAACAATTTCTAATTCTTTCGCCGGAAAATCCAGAATTGTATTTCGGTGAAAGAAAAACAGAAAATTGATAGTAACAATAAATCCAATAAACAAATAAAGACAAGTCAATTTACGGATTTTTTTAAGGAAAACAATATAAATCACTAATAAGCCTAAATATAATAAATTTCCTAAAGATAATATTAATATTAATAAAAAAAAAGCTAACAGGTGTATCTCATTAAATGGTAATAAAGTCTTTAATCGAGTCAAAAGTGATTTTACCAATTCCTGTGACATTCATAATCTCCTCAATCGTTTTAAAAAATCCATGTTCTTCTCGATAAGCAATAATATTAGCCGCTGTTACTTTCCCGATATTATGTAAAGTCAGCAATTCTTCTAAAGAGGCCAGATTGATATTAACCAATTTAATGTTTTCGCTATCTTTACTTTTTATAATTAAACCTTTGTTTTCATTTAAAACCAAATTCTTGATTACTTCTAAAGCTAAAACATCTACTTCTTCAGTTACTCCGCCTGCTTTAAAAATCAGCTCTCCAACCGTTATTCCTTTTTTCACAACATAAGTAGCTGGATAACGAATTGCGCCACTGATGATTACACAAATATCATTTGAATTTCTGCTACAGCTATTTTCATCTGGATTGTCAAAGATACTAGTTGTCGGGATAATTACTTTTTCATTCGCGACTACTTTTCTACTTAGATTAACAGAAGAAAGATCAGCCTCTTCTGTTACTCCGCCAGCAAAAACAATTAAATCATTAATTCTAAAAATTTCCGGAACATAAAATAAACCTGTACGCCTAACAGCACCAGCAATCTCAACATGAATAAAATTAACATCTTCTATCTTTTCAGTCGGATTTTCTATAATAATATCATTGTTTTTATCGTTAAATCCGCCTCGACTAAAGATATAAATAAAAATAAGAATCAAACCTAAAAAGCATCCTAAATAAATTTTTTCCTTTTTCTCCATAAAATAGCACCTCATAGCAATATTTAGCTTAAAAAGCGCTTTTTACTCTTATAAATTGTATACTTCAGCAATTTTTGTGCAAAATATATTATGAATATAAGTAAAAATATGGTAAAATGAATTTATAAGGAGAAATGAAAAATGAGTATTGAAGCAAAAAAACCAATCGCTGAGTTTCTCGGAACATTGGTTTTAGTTTTATTCGGTTGTGGTGTAGCTGTTTTCACAGGTGATGTAGTCGCAACTGCTTTGGCCTTCGGTTTAGCAATAGTCGCAATGGCCTATGTAATTGGACCAGTTTCTGGTTGCCAGATTAATCCTGCAGTTTCTGTCGGAATGGCTATCAATAAAAGAATCAGTTGGTCAGAGTGTGCAATAAATGTAGTAGCACAATTATTAGGCGCATTAGCTGGTGCCGGGCTATTACACGCAATTTTACACTTTAGCGGTATGACAACCGCAAACCTCGGACAAAACCTTGCGAATGACCTAAATTATGGCGGTGCCTTTTTAGTCGAAGTAATCTTAACCTTTGTTTTTGTCTTAGTAGTTATCGCTGTTACTGCTAAAAAAAGTAATAACGGTAAAAATGCTGGTATTATAATTGGTCTTACATTAACATTGGTCCACTTATTAGGAATCACGTTAACAGGCACTTCTGTTAATCCAGCTAGAAGTTTTGGACCGGCAATCATTGTGATGGGTGATGCGATTAGGCAACTTTGGATTTTTATCCTTGCACCTTTAGTAGGGGGAATTATAGCAGCGCTTGTTGCGAGGTTCTTCTTAGACACTGAGGAAGAAGATCGTCAATAAATATAATAAAAATCGTAGAAATGAGTAACTGACACAGTTAAGCAAATCTACGATTTTTTTATTAGAACTTTGAAAAAATTTCACCATTTTTCAACTTAATAATAATATTCAAAAATACTGAGTAATTTATAACTCCTCTTTATTTATTAATTTTTGTTAGCTAATTTATAATGTCTTTTAACTCTTTGTCGAAAACGTATAATCAAGAAGAAAACCGAAAATATCCAGATTACTGCTAGTACTAAAATTAAAATTAACCACCGAATATTAGTTGTCGCATTTGCCGACCACATTGCTCTATAAGTTATTGTTGTGATACCATCTTCAATGACTCTTGTTGACAAGCACCAACCTAAGAATTCATAGCCATCTCGTTCGATCTCTGGTTTATCTAAACCATCAAGATTAGATAAATCAGTCAAACGTTGAAATTCATTATTTTCATCCATAAAAACAATCGTATATGAATGTTCTAACTCAGTTGGCTCGAATCTTGCTGTATAGGTGAAAATTTGCCCGTTTGCTCCTTGTGTTACAGTTAATATCCAACTAACAAATTTATAGCCTTCTAGCGGCATTGGATTAGCCGGAAACTTTATATCAATAACAGTCGCAACGATCTTTTCCGATATTAGTGTATTATTATTTAGGAATCTAACTGTAATCGGCTGATAAGTTGTGATTGTTATATAGCCAACAATAGGCTCTAAGAAACGGTTTGCCGGTGTAAATACCCAAGCATAATTGCGAGTGCCAAATTGTAGTGCTGGGTTTCCTTGCCAAGTAAAGTTTCCATTACCTGTCGCAACACCGGCTTGTAAGATCGGCATACTATCACCAATCATAAATGGTGCACCCTCTACAAATGGATTTTTTGTTATACTAAGTTCATATGGCCCGATTATATAATCATAACTACTAATCAAAAAAATAAAGCCATCCATAGTTCCCGCAATAATTTCCTTTGTCCCAAAGCGATAATTTGAACTACCAAAAACCATCAGGCTATAACCGACACTTACAATGCCATTAGCAAACGTTTGATTAGCTACTTCACCAAGAGTACGCTCTGAAATCAAGTCAAAATTATGGTCATAATTAACAATTGTTATATAACCAGAACTATGATTATAAACAACAGTAAAGTTATCATCATCTTTAGCAATTCTATTAGCAAAAGCTGCTTGGCGCTCTCGATGAATTAAAGTTGTTTCCAAATCAAAGTCAAAGCGCAAAATTAAGGCCTCTCCTGCATTCCATAGTGGAATCGAGGCATCCCAAATAGCTTGTTCTGCAGGACTAAGCAAAAGTAAAGAATTGGAATTTGCTGCTGCTGTTGAAGTATTTAAATATATATAAATATCATTACCAAAAACTTGTAAGCTATTACCCATTTGCATTTGTCCAGCCGAATGAATCATTCTCGTTCGGATATGATCTAAATCACTATTGAATAACATCACAAAAGCGTCATGGCCACCTAAGCTATAAAGACCATTAATATTCGTCGACCCCAGTCCAACCGCATTCAAAAATCCTGATACCGCCAAGTAACCATTTTCTAAAGGTGCAAGATGCGTAACTCTAATATTTTGTGGATTAGTAGCCGCAATATCTTTGACTTCTAAAACATGACCATCAGTATTAAATTTAAAAATGTATGAATGCAGATTTGTTGTTGGCGCAATTGTTCTTGATAAGAATCTTGTCTCTCCATTTTCTAGAGTTATTTCATAAGTTCCTCGACTATAAAAACCTGTTATATAAATATAATTTTCTACAATATTAATGGAATTAGTTGTAATATTGAAAACATCACTGCCCACTGCTGGTGTATGTATTGCAAAATCAAGAAATGATCTTGTCCATAATAGTTCACCACCACTGTTATATTTTGCTAAAAAGCCAATTCCGCTATTCCAAGTTCCAAAACCAGTCACAAAAATATTACCAAAAGAATCAATCGCAAACTGCTCAATCGGACTATTGGTTATTTCCCATAAAGGATTGTGATCTATATCAAACTTAATTAGTCTTCTCGTTGAATCCCCCGTATTAAAAACCGAAATTAGTGCTATATACCCTGTTTCAACCTCAACAATATTATTTACAAAAACAGAATCATTCAAAGCACCCTCAAACCAAATAACTGGTTCTGTATTGTTTTCTTCTGCTACAACAACTGTTTTTGTAATTCCAAAGATAAACATCAGGCAAAAAATTATTATTGTCCCTAAAATAATAGTTTTTAATAATTTCATTAGTAATCTCCTGTTATTGTTTTTTGAAGATTATAGCATTATTATAGAATGTTTGCTTAAATTCGCATGCTTTCACACATCATATTCACATGTATTATAAGAAAAAACCGCAAATTATCGCGGTTTAATTTTCAATTATTGGATTATTAAATATCGCTATTTTCTAAAAACATTTCCAATAAAGCATCAACATCTTCTTCATCTAAAAATGGCGCAAATTTATGAACTTGTTTTAAACTAATTACTCCTTCACTATTTTTAATAAGATTCATTAATATATCACTGTCTAGAAAAGGTGCTAGCTGCACAACAACCTCAATATTTGGACTAGCATCTTTAAGCGCTGATTCACAAATTGAAGCAATCGCTTCATCATCAAGGAAAGGTGCTAGCTGCACAAAACGTGACCAGTCAATATTTTCACCTTTTGCCAATTCCTTTTCAATCATTTTGCGCAAAGTAGCAGCTGATGCAAAAGGCGCTAATTTAAGAATCGAATCCCAAGCAGTTTCTTCTTTATCGTCGTCTTTATTAGCCTTAAATCCTCTTATATCCACCTTTAAACCTGGAAACTGCATTGCCTTATTAATCTTTTCACTAATTTTAGAGCCAAAGTTGGCAAAATCAAATTCAAAGTTACGACTATCAGTATTGTCATCCTTTTTATTTAAAAGTTCTTCTGCCTCCTCTAAACTAATTTTACCTGCCTTTAAGTCTTCTAGTATGGTTTTTTTATCCATATAATTCACTTTCCTTTCTTTTTTCGATTAGGGCGTTTATATCGCTATTATTATATTCTGTTTTAACTAATAGGTTCTTAGCAAATCTATTTCCTAGCTTTTCCGACAGATAGTTATCTGAAAGTAATACTAAGCTTGGATTGCTGATAAATTCATTTCTCATTCAAATCCTATCCTTTCTTTTTTCCAGAAATGCATCAATTTCCTTACTGTTAAATTCGCCAGTCATCATAAATAATAAACGCTCGGCCGTAGTGTTTAAAATTTTTGCAAGTGGTAAAATCAAGGAAATATCAGGCATAGATAGTTCACGCTCCCAACTGGAGACAGCCTGATGACTGACATGTAAAAGATTCGCTAACTCTCCTTGGGTAAGGTGGGCTTTTTTCCGTAAGCTGTGTAAAAATAAACCAAAGTTATCTTCCAACCTATCGCCTCCATTTCTGTATGCATCTATTATAAAGGATTTAAAGAGAGAATGCAATCAAGCGTTACTTGAATTAAGAAAATTTTGTTTATAAATAGAAAACACAAGAATTCATTGCTAGAAATTCTTGTGATCTTTTGATATAATATTTATAATATCTATCAAATTATGAAAGCTTAACAGGGGTCGGAATCGAATAATGTACAAAATGTTGTTATCAAAGAGTATCTGATTATAAAAATTTAACAGGGGTCGGAATCAATATTTTCTGCATGGTCACCAATTTTTTCGTATCTGATTATAAAAATTTAACAGGGGTCGGAATCCCCTACTTCTATTATATCACGGAAAAACTAATAAAAAAAGGGGTATTTTAATGAAATTAAAGTTTATTTTCAAAGAAAAAACGCAAAGCGAATTAAAAATAGGCAAACTAAATATTTTTTATGGTTCGTCAAACTCTGGAAAATCTATGTTGCTAAAAGAATTATCAGAAAGTTTTTCAGGAAAAGGTACATCGAACTTTTCAATCAATAATTGCACAGTATCAAAGACTGAGTTTGATGTTTTATTTTTCGACATCTCCAATACATTTAATGAACAATTAAAACAAGCTGCAAATAAAAGTCTTCTTAAAAAAATAATTTATGAGCAAATTATAAGCGCATCGGAAAAAGAATTAAGCACAGAGAAAAAACTAGTAGAATCAATAAATGAATCTTTAGATGAACTTTCCGAACAAGTTAATTCTGTTTTTTCCTTTATGAATGATATTATGCAAAATTGTAAAATCAATCTCAAATTAAATGTTGAATCAATTGAAGAATTATTACCAGTAATAATTTCATTCATAATAGATGAAAACGAGAAAAATATTTTTTCGCATTCAAATAGCAAACAACTTCTTTTTGCATTAATTTTTTATTATATTAAAATAAATGCCCAACAAAAAGTCATTATTATTGATAACTTTGATGCTGAGTTAGATGAAGAATTAATTATCTGCTATTTAAATCAAATGAAAAAAATGATTGCCCATAGTAATTGTTATTTCATCTTATCTTCCAATAGAACTGAATCACTTCTCCATAGTTTTGGCAATGCAAAAATTTTCTGTCTTAAAAATGATAAAATAAAGGATTTAAGTAATATTGAACTATTCTTAAAAAAATCAATTTTAGAAAACCCAGAAGAAAAAATAAACTCAACCTTTGAAGAGTTTCTTTTAAATACTCATATGTTTGTGGCTGATGAACAACTTCAAGCAATAAAGTCTCAAATAAAAACAAGCATCCCCTACAACTTAGGTAAAATGCTTGTAAATAAAGACTATGTAATTTCCGATCAAATTATTGAAAATAAAATTTCGATTGTCCCAAATTCCAAAATCGAACGTCTGTTCTTACAGGAAATCGATCGTTACCTCAATCAATAACTACTGTGTCTTCTGCGTTTAAGATCTGATCTGCTTTAAAAAACTCCGAATCTTTTCGAACCATTCCTTCAAATTGCTTGTTGGTAATGGAAAGAATCTTGACATCTCCAACTTTCGGAGTTTTTTTAATCACTCGATTAATATGTTTTTTGGCATCAGTGTCATTAACACAAAACCTTACATAAACCGAATATTGCATCATTTTAAAACCATCTTGTAATAAAAACTTCCTAAACTTATTATAAATTTTTGTTTGAGCAGGTGTTTCGTTAGGTAAGTCAAAAAAAACCATCAGTCGCATTTCCCTATAGCTCATTTTCTAAAAATTGAATCGGTTCAATTTCAGGCAATGAAAATTCTTTAAAATCATTAGTTGTTATAATATTTAAAAGATTCTTTACCACTTGTTCCATAGCGTATTCAACTGTTAAACTTTTTTGATTCATTTTAACTCTCCTTTTTAAAAGTTGTACTAACTTTTTTCTAATATCTTTAGACAAAGGAACTTCTAAATCATCTTGGTGCCAATATAATAAATAATCTACTAATGGTCGAAACGGTTCAATCAAATCTGATGCTAAATTAAAGGCGTTTTTCTCGGAACTATGCCAAATTCCTAAATTAGAGTTAAAGCCCATTACACAAAGATGTCTGATTATCGCCGCATGCAAGACTGAATAACCATAATTTAAAGCTAAATTAATTCCCGATTCAGTAAAGCGAATAAAATCATCACCATATAATGCTGAGAAAAACATCTTTGAAGCAATACCTTCAAGATTTTTGGTATCATTTATCTCTACTTCATTTTTATAACGAGAAAGATATTGAATCGTATAATCATCATTATTACAGTATCTGATAACTGATTCCTGATTATTAATTTTTTGTTTAATAATTTTTTGCCAGAGTTCTGCTTTGATTTGTTTACTAAAACAAATTTGTGCTCTAAGGATTTTCGATTGATTATAGCTTTGATTATAAGGCAAAACAAAACTTGTTGGCATGTAAGAATTATCACAAAATAAGAGTATTACTCCATGCTTAGAGAGTTCCGTTAAAACTCGACTTGAGAAATTACTATAAGGGTCTTCTACTAAAATAATTGAGATATCTTCAATTGGAATACTTAACGTTTCTTCTCCTCTTCGTTTCACAACAAGTTGTGAATCTAACATAGATAGAAATTTACCATTTCTTATAATTAAGTTTTTATAACTCATTTATGTTATTTTACCGAGCAGGGAAATGTTTCTAACTTTAATGCTTTTAATAGTTGAAACCGTTAGATAATATTGAGACTTACAAAAATTTTTAAAAAGAGTATTTTCACCAACGATATCATAATTATCACCTAGCGAACTAGCTACCTCCATCATACCACTTGTTGCTCCTACAGAATAACAATAACTTTTGTTTCCATTTTTTAATTCAATCTCAAGCATTGAATTCTTACGAATTGATAGTAATTTCTGATAACCTTCATTCAATTCTTTTTTACTCAATATGTGCAAATTATTTACTCCTTGTCCGGTAAATAATTGATATTGGATATTTTCGTTTTTTGCATTATTAATTTTAAAGGCGTTTAATGGGCAATAATATAAAGATCCATCTGAATTTTTCTTTTTATAAACTTCAATTATCAAGACATTTTCACTATCCGCAAAAACTGGAAAAGTATTATTCTTATTACCATTTATTTTAACATCAAATCTGACCTTAGAAGCGATTTTTTCTTTTCTTTGAGCTTCGTCTTTAATATCACTATATAAGTCTAACTTAACTTTTTCAATTTTACGTATTTCACTACCTTTTTGAATGGTCGGCAAGCCAGTCTTGCCATTTTTCATCCACGCTTTACAAGCTAAATAAACCGCATGATTGCCGCCGTTTTTATCGAAAATATCTTCAACATTTTCAATACTAAGTTTTTGAACGCTTACTCTTTTAGTTAAGGTTTGAAAATTTGGTTTGTAACCAAAGAAGGTTTCTTTATGTAAAGGCCCACTTGTTTTTAACAATGGTGAGCGACTTGGATAAATTATCGTTAAGTTTTTGTTAAAACGTTCACAACGATCTAAATATATTTTAGATTTTCTAACATATTCTTTTAATTTATCAATATCTCTTTGGAATACCCTTTCTTTGACATCTTGCACAAATTCAGGATAAGGTCTTGGAAATCTTTCTGGATGCTCTCCGTAAATTTCTTTAATTTCTTCTGTGCTTAAATCTAAAAAATCTTTATTCTTTTCATATTTATAGTGATTAGTAATCTTTTGGGTTGTCGAACGCGTAACACAAGCTAAAACGACCGCATCACAAGCATGATGAAGGTGGTTATCTCTTTCTTTATTGCGATTTTCGGCTTCAATACGAGAAATAAGTTCTAATAAAAACTGCAATATTTTTTCATAAAGAATATTATTATTTTCGTCTTGAGCTCTATATCTTTGTTCACCGAAGTAAAGACAAAGCTCTTCTAAGGATAAATTCTTATTAAATCCAATTCGTTCAATAAAAAGCGTTTTATTCTCTATAGCAAAGTCAATCAGCTCGTTTAATCTCTTTGGTTGTTCTTCTAACTCACGGTTAGCTTTTGCTTTCTCTTTTTTTAATTCAAAAATTAATTTATTATTTTCATATGTCAGGTTTACGGTAATTTTATCTTCATTAAATTCACAAAAATTATGCTCAAGATAATATGTTCTATTTTTGTTCATATCTTTTGCTTTAAGTGAATGTGTAAGCCTAGATAATCCCCAACGCTTTTTCAAAAAATTCGTCATCTGACCTTCAATAAATAAAATATCTTTATCTGAATAACCTAAAGAAGCCTTAATAATTCTCAAAATAGTTTTATTAGCATACCTCAAATTATTAATATCTCTTTCACCAAATTCTGCTTCAGGAAGTTCTTTTCTAATAAAATTATCTCGTTTTTTCCCTGAAATATTGCGATTAGAATTAACCCTATAAAGAAAGTTCTTTGCTTGATTTTCATTTAAAAAATGCAATGGAATGCGATTTTTCTTTTCTTGATTACATTTTGTACAAACAAGAGCTTTATTATCATATTGATCATTAAATGAAGCAGAATAAGGAACTATATGATCAATTTGATAACTATTTAGCTCGAATAATCTGGATTCTTGAAACTGCTCACCGCAGTAAATGCAGATTCCTTTTTGTTCATCAAATAAACGTTGTTTGATAACATCATTAGGCGAAACAGCCGCAAAACTAGTAAAACGACCAGTTTCAAACAACTTTTCTCTAGTTCGAAAGTTTCTTTTGGCATTTTTTTCATTTTCACGCTCAATCTTGCCTCTTTCCGATTTTATTTTAGCAATATCGCGAGCAGATTCAATATTTATTATATAAGGCTTACCATAATCCTTAATTAGCGCATTGATTAGCTTTCGTGCCTCAAATAAAATATGTTTAACGTTAGGATTTGTTATTTCTAAGGTTAGCTTTTCAAATAATCCGCATTCACCATCTAGTTTTGGAATATATTTATTGTTCGCTTTTTGATCTCGGTCAGAATGATTAAAACCTATTGCTTTTACTGCTTTATCATAAGTCATCGCTTCGAGTTGATAAGGAATCAACTCTCGACAGACTTTTGAAGATAAATCGATTGTTTTAGTTATTGGCTCCATTTCTTTAACAGCTTTAATGATTTTTTCAGAATAATCTTTTAAATTTTCGTCAAATTTTGCTTCAGTTCGGTATTTTAGGAGTACATCTGAAAAATGATCGAAGTCTTCGTCTTTAAGTATTTCTATTTCTTTTGTTGTTAAATGTTTTTTTAGAATTTTTTTCTGATCGTGATATGTTTCAAAAAACTTAATTTTTTCTTCTAATAAATCCTTAATCTCGCCTTTTTTATTTTTTAACATATTAAAATAAACGGTTTCCAAACCGATTTCTTTTTTAATAGTGTTATAACTAAAGACTCTTGTTTCTAAAGCTTTTTTAAGAAGATTATTTATCTGCTCTTGGCTAAGCCTTTTCGTTTCATTATTCTCATTTGTATAAGTAATATTATTAAGATGTGACAAAAAAACAAATTTTGCAGCTGACAATCCACCTTTTGGTGCTCTAAGTTCTTCCTTATAAAACTGACAATTACCAAGCATCTGCTCAATTAATGATTTTCCGTTTTGTCCGCCAAATTTTGATCCCTTTCCTGGACCTTCTGAAAAATCACGTTGGCGATTAAAAAAACAATTTAAATATTTTTCCTTATTTAGCATTCGGTCCTTAAAATTATTGTTAATTAAACCGGACTCGATTTGCTTGTCTAGAATCAAACTAAATTCCGTTTCATACATACTTCTAGAAATGGCATGTAAATATTTATCTTTATTGCGAATTTGTTTATTATCTTTAAATGTTTCTAACAGAAAATTCGTAATCGTTATGCCTCGATTAGTTAAAGTTTTCTCCGTATTTTCAATTCCTGAAATTAAAACCCCATCTGACTTTTTATCTTCTGATTTGCGATTTGATTTAAAACCGCGATGCTTGCAGTAGTGATAAGAAATTATTGCTAATTCCTCTAAGGAAAGCTTTTCATTCAAACCTTTAATTTTCAGCCTATAGGGTAAAAGTGTATGTTCTTCTCCCGCAAATTGTTGACTTACTATGCTTAAATCAATTTCTTTTATATCAATTTTAAAATTGTCGATAAAATATTTATTTAAGTCCCTTAATCTTTGACTTCTACGCCGAATCAAACGTCTAGAACCCCTTTTTTCCCTTCTAATGGCATTTTCTAATTCATCAGTTTTACCCTTTTCCATAGCATCAAATAATCTTACTCCAAGATCTTCGATTCGTAAAACACTATCATTTTCATCAAGCTTAACTATTGCCCAGCCGATACTCGCGACTCCTAAATCTAAACCTAAACTATATTTCATAAAAAAATTTCCCCTTTTTAATAAAATTTATAAATTGAATATTTACAATTCAATATTAATTTGATATAATAGATATGAGCAATAATAACGGAAATTGTTGTTCATCTGATTATAAGAGTTTAACAGGACTCGGAACCAACACCTTTAGGGTGTTACTGCCACAAGTTTTCTTGTGGCATTTTTCTATTATTAAGCGAATTTTGTTTTTGTTATTATTATTAATTATAAATGATTATGCCAATAACAATCATATCAGAAAATATGCCAAAATTCAACAAAATTCGTTCGACATTTTGATGAAAGTAAATTTTCATGCAAATCCTTATTTGAAAATAATAATTTATCTGATTTTAATAAATAAAAAAGCAAGACCAAAAATGAAAATCTTGCTTTATTAATTTATAATTTTTAATCATTTAAACTTAATCTTTGCTAATTTACTAACAACACCAATCATTTGCGTCCTTGAGTTAGCCTTTATCTCAATCTTTCTATTATCCTTTAATCTTAAACATAAATAAGACTTTTCATTCCAGTCAACATCTTCCTTGACTAAAATCTGAAAATCGTATATCTCATCAAAATTAAAGTGGCGAGTGCCTAATGATCTGTAAGTGACTGTTCTTGTCTCATAATTAATCGTTATCTCTCGAAAAAAGCGCAACACAAAATGCAAACCTACACTAATTGGTAAAAAAATATAAGCGATGATAATTATCGGAAACATAAAAAATTCCCTAAAAACAAAAGGAATAGAGATAACAAGCGCAAAAGCCACCAAGTAAATTATTATCCATAAAATTCCAACAGGAAATTTAATGATTAGTAGTTTATCGTTTTCCAGTATCTTTAAGCTTCTCTCCGCCCTTGACATAATTATAATTCCTCAATATTTACTTCCAAACCAAAAAATAATTTATCAAGATTATAATACTCTCTTGTATCTTCTAAAAAGATATTTACAATTACACTATGTAAATCAACAAGTTGCCAGGAAGTACTTTCTTCGATGTTACGAACCTTTAATTCAGCTTTCTTAAAATGACTTAAAACTGCACCACTTTGCCTTTCACTTCCCGCTGTCGCCACAACAAAAAAATCATAAAATGGTGATTTGTTTCGCATATCATAAATTTTAATGTTTTTTAAGTTCACTTCATTTAAAACTTCAATTGCTTGCTTAAGAATACTCACTTCTTCATCTCCTTTTTCTTTAAATAATAAGCCATTAATTCTTTTTGTAAATCGCTGGCTTTTTTTCCTGTTTTTTCTAAATAGTTAATCTGATAAAAATAAGTTAAGTAAAGAGCTTGATAAAAATCTTTAAAAGCTAACTCTCTGATTTCTTTCGCTTCTTTATGGTTTCTTGTTACTTCCGCAAAATCACTGATAAAGATTATTTCATCTAGTCTACTCATATTTATGCGACCTGTTGTATGATTTAAAATTGCTTGATGGATCTTTTCATTATTAATTTTCAGTTCATTTTTAAGATAATACGCTGCTGCATATCCATGCAACAAATAATCTTTATCCGCAATTTCTTTGATAATTTTTTCATCAGTAATTAGCTTTAACATTGTCTCTTTTGTATCATAACGACAATAATCATGCAATAAAGCCGCAAGTACAGTTTCTTCTTCATTTACGCCATGGATTCTCGCTAATTGTAAAGCCATCTTCACGACACCAAGCGTATGAAGGTAACGCGATTCCTGATTCTTAAATTTTGCTTTTACCAGATACTGAATTGTTTCTACTTGCTTATTCACTGATTTTGACAACTCCTACATTTTTTGGAAGAGTGATCTTTATTTTACATACTCCAAAAATTTCGATTAAACCAAGTCCTAAAATATTAATCTGAAAACTTTTTGCTTTATTCTCTTTAATAGTTACTTCTTGATAACTATATTCCTTACTAATTATTTTCAGTCGATTTTTTTCTGTATTCTCTAATTTAGAACGATGATAATTCAAAAGCTGGCTAAAATAAAAAACAATATTGATATTTTCTCCTTCAATCAAGGAAAGAAAAAAGAAATCACCAACAAAAATCGTTTGTTCGCCTTTAAGCTGATAAGCTTTTGGTCGGAAAGCTTTAGCGGCTATAATTTTATTAAGTGTTTCTGGTAATAGATAATTTGTGATTTCTGCCTGATTAGTTAAACCAGGCGTATCAAAGAATTTTATATTACCTTTTTTAAGACCGACAAATTCTTGCGTTGTACCTGGGCTTTTTGAAACAGTTAGAGTGTTACTCTCTGTTAGCCGATTCAAAAGACTAGATTTACCAGAAGAAACCGTCCCAATAAAATAAATAGTGCGCCCATTAGCTTCTTTGATTAAACCCTTTTTAAGTTGATTTAAACCATAGACATTCAAAGCTGAAACTAAAAAGCTCTGCTTGATCGGATAAAATTTAGTTATAGTCTGATGATAGTAACTTTCTAACTTAGAAAGTTTTAAGGCTTTTTTGAAAAGGTCAGCCTTATTAACAACAAATATAACATCAGCCTTTTTATCTTGAAAAACAGATTTAAAAAATTGCGGATCAAAATTTAAGACATCGCAAATATAAACAAAAAGAGCATTCTTCTCAAGAACATTTTGGACTTTTTTAAAGGAATCCTTTTTATTAACTGAACTTTCATTATAATGCTTAATTCTAAAGCAGCGCTGACAAATAGAATTTTTTTGCTCATTAAAAACTGTTTCCGGCAAATATCCGACTAAGCTACTATCTTTGGTTTGCAATAGCGAACCACAACCTGAACATTTTTTATTCATCGTTATATTCTTTAAAAAACTTTTCAAAAGCTTCTTTGTCTTTTTTTTCGATTTTTCTAATGATTCTTCTTTCGATTCTTCGATTCATCCTAGTAATCCAAATCTCTGTTTTCTTCTTTATTGCTTTAACTAAAATAGCGTGAATCCCATGACGTTTAGCCACAAAGACATCTGTCATAATCTGATCACCAATCATGATAATCTCACTCTTCGGGTGTTTATTCTGAGCACTTTTAATTGCTCTTTTTAAACCGCCTCTTAAAGGCTTTAAAGACTTAGCCCGATATTTGACCTTTAACTCTTCGCTAAACTTTCTGACCCGCCTTTTAGGGCTATTAGAAACAACTATGACCTCAAATCCAATCTCTTCAACTTTTTGTTTCCAAAGATGAAGTGACTCATTTGGCATGGTTTCGTCGTAAGCAATCAGCGTATTGTCTAAATCTGTAAGAATTAATCGAAAACCATCTTCATATAATTTAGCATAATCAATATTATGAATGCTGTCGGCTATATCATTAGGAATAAAATTTTTACTTCTTAAAAAGTGTTCGATCATAAATCCGCACCTCGCATTCTTATTAATCTATAGGGGGAATAATTTTTGTTTGATTTTTTGTCTTTTCTAATCTTTCCATTTCTCGGAGCTTTAAAAAGTGAATCATACCCGGAAAAACTTACACCAGAAATGGAAGAAAAATATCTTTATCAGTTTAAACATAAAGATATGAATGCCCGTAATAAGCTGATTCTCCATAACTTAAGGTTAGTTGCCCATATCGTCAAGAAATTTGAAAACACCAATGAAGAAAAAGACGACCTTTTAAGTATCGGGATAATCGGCTTAATCAAGGCTGTAGATACTTATAAATTCGATGCGACCAATAAACTTGCTACTTACGCAGCCCGTTGTATCGAAAATGAAATACTAATGCAGCTAAGATCGAATAAAAATCACAATAATATGTACTTAAATTCTACGATTGGCTCTGATAAAGAAGGCAATGAAGTTATCTTAATGGATGTCGTCAAAGATGAGACAATCGACTTAGAAAAAAGTCTGATTAGTGATGCTTCCAGTCAAAAACTTAAAGAGGCTTTAAAAGTGCTCACCGAACGCGAACTAGATATTATTGAATTGCGTTACGGTATAAACAACCGTAAAATCAAAACCCAGAAAGAAATTGCTTATGAATATAAAATCAGTCGCTCTTATGTTTCAAGGATTGAAAAAAGAGCGTTAATGAAATTATATCTGGAATTATTGGAATAATTATTGAATATTTACGATTGTAATTTTAAATTCTTTACCAGTTTCACTAATGAATTCCGATTGTTCGTTAACTCTTTTACCAATAATTGATTTACCAAGCGGTGATTCATTAGAAATCTTCTTTAAAAACGGATCTGCTTCGATGCTACCAACAATCGCATAAGTTTCCGTTTTTTTATTATGTTCAAAAAGAATCTCGACTTTTTTCCCGATAGTAACGATATCAGTTGTATCTTTTTTAATGATTTTGACATTTTTGATAATATTTTCAATCTCAGAAATTCTTGCTTCGATTCTTGCTTGCTCATCACGAGCCGCATCATAATCAGCATTTTCCGATAAATCGCCTTGCTCTCTAGCTTCCTTTAAAACTTCGATGTTACGTTTACGCTCGACAGTTTTTAGCCTTTCCAGTTCACTTTTCAGCTCTTGCAGACCTTCACTTGTCATTTCAAAAACATTACGGTTTATTGCCATAATTTATTCTCTCCCTTAAATGGTATATTATAAGTCACATCTAATTAGTATAATATATTTTATATTATTTGTCAAGTTTCATTCACTTTTTTGCTAAACTATTTAATTTTTTCATTAATCGCATCAATTGGTGTCATTCTGAAAATCTTAATCATGGGCACTAATAAAGCAATTGAAATAGTAATTAATGTTAGACCAATTGTCGAAATAATCGTCTGAATATTAAAATAAACAAAAATAACGGTAATATCAAATGGTCTACTCAACTGATTGTTAAGAATTATTCGCGCTATATTATATAAGACATTAATAAAGGCTAAAGAAAGTCCCATAAAAATAATCGTTTCCACTAAAAATATTTTAAAGATATCACTGTTTTTAGCTCCTAAAGCCCTGAGTAAACCAATTTGTTTTTTACTAGCTATGATACTAGAAGAAATAAAAGAATATAGCAAGATAACGACAAAACCAGTAATAATATAACTCATCCAGCGTAAAAATGTCGATAAACCACCTCTTATTAAATCAAAGGTTAAAAGTAATTCTTGAGCTGGATGCCCAAAAACTATTTGATTATCTAATAATAAATCGACTTTTCTTCTTGTATCTTGTTGAAAAAATGCCCTTTCAATATAAAGTATATCAAAACCTCGATTGATGTTAAGATTTACTTCTTCAATATATTCCTGAGTAAAATACGCTCTAATAGAAGAATCCTGAAATATACCTCTAATTGTAAAACCTTGGTCAATATGATAAAAACTAAAAACCCGACCTGTCTGTATCTCTAATAAGTTATTGGCATTAAAAATATTAATATCTTCTAAAATTTCATGTGGTTGTAGCAGATTAACATCTCTTCTAAAAAGTTCAAAATAAAGTCCTGTAGAAATATATAGGCCTTTTAGAGTCGGATTTGGATCGATAATATTTATCAGTGCCCCTGATAATTCAGTAATACTGCCCGTGTTTACATTAATGTTATTCAAAATGCTTCTTAAATTTGACTGAGGATTATAACTAACAAAATTAGTAGCTGCCCTTATCTGTGTCTCAAAGAAGGTATCATTAACAAAGATACGTCCGTATAAACTTTCCCTTCGTTGGAAAAAATCATTATTAAAAAAATGAAAATCAGTTATTTTACCCATAAAACGCTCAATATCAGCTTGATAAATACCAGCTATCGTTAAATCTGCTCCTAAATAACTAAGCGACATGCCAATAAGTTCTGACATTTCCACCCGCCATACCTTTGTTAGGTCAAAAGCTGTAAACTCGCTGATAATTATTTCGTTATCATTATTAATTACAGCCTTCCCATATTTAATAGTAAGTCCAAAGTTACTGATATCCTGATATTCAATAAAACCAAAAATCATTCGGTCTGTAAAAAGATTGCCAAAGTAATTATAAGGATTATCAAAACTCTGAGGCATTAAAAATGATCTGACATAAGTAAAATCCGGAAATTCATCGTAAATGCCATTTAAAGCATTGATATTTTCGATTCTAAAAGGAACATAATGATGTTGATAACGTTCTATCGTATCAGTAGTCGCCCTTCTGATTTCAAAGTTTCGAAGATCGTGGCTAAACATAAATAAAATAGTGGAAATAAAAGTTAATATAATTGTCAGAACTAACTTAAAACGTTTAAGTTGTAAGTTTTTTAAAGAAAGTTTCGCAACCGTCTTTAACTTCATTTTAGTTTTAATAAACTGATTGGCGATAAAATTATCCGCTTGATAACGATATTGCTCGTAAGTTTCTTCTTCATTTTCTTTTTTAATAGTTTCGGCTAAATGCGGGTTTAAACTTTTAACTTTATTTTCATTTGTCTCGATTGAAATAAATGTTTCACTGGCATTTTTACTTAAATAATCATTAATAAAATCTAATTCATCGTTACTTATTTCTTTGCCAGCTGGGATTTTAATTAATGAATTTGCGATGAATTCTGATTTTTTTTCAGAATCTATTTTCGGCTTAGTAGAAAGATCTTTAAAAATTTCCCCATCTTTAATTTCAATAATCCGATCAGCATATTTTGCTGCTACTTCCCGATCATGGGAAACAACAACGACAAGTTTTGTTTTAGAGAGTTTACTTAACATATCATAAAGAATGCTAGCAGTAACTGAATCTAAAGCACCGCTTGGTTCATCAGCCAAAATAATCTGAGGACTTTTAACTAATGATCGTAAAATCGTTACTCTTTGTCTTTCGCCACCACTTAATTCATAAACCTTCTTATAAAGTAAATCGCTGATTTCTAATTTTTTAGCATACTCGTCAATTATTGATAAATCGTTGATTCGTTTAAAATCTAAAGCAATTCGAACATTTTCATAAACCGTAAAGTTAGGAATTAAGTTATAGTGCTGAAAAATAAAACCAACATAGGAATTCCGATAACTATCTAGTTGTGAGTTTTTCATTTCACTTAAAACTTTATCGCCGAAAGTAATAACACCTTGATCGACCTTATCAAGAGCCCCTAATAAATTAAGAATCGTCGTTTTTCCGCTACCACTCTTACCAAGGATAAAAACAAAACCTGATTGGGCAAACTGCAAAGAAATATTATTGATAGCTCGAAAACTAACCCCTTCTTTCGTGAAGTAAGTTTTAGTTATATTTTTTAAAGTAATCATACTCCACCTACTCTCTTTTGATATTATCCAGAGGTTTTTTCCAGATAATTGATTGAAGCGGTAAGAAAGATGCTAAAAAGTAAAAGATAAAGCTAATCAATAATATTTGCAAAATACTTAAAAAGTTAAAACGTAATAAAACAACATCGTGGAAACCAGCATTTATTGATATAAATAAAATTCTCGTTAATAAACTGACAAAAATCGCAACAAAGATGACAAGATAAAATATTTCATGGATAAAAATCTTAAAGACATCGCGGTTTCTAGCACCTAAAGCCCTTAAAATCCCAATTTCCTTTCGCCTTGAACCGATTGAACTACCAATAAAGTTCATTATCAACAACCCAGAAAAGATCGCAAAAACAATTGTTAAAACGGAAAATACTAAACGCATGTCACTAAGCATCTGATCAAGCATAAATATCATATTATCATTTGGTGTCAGCGTTATAAATAAATTTTCGGCGTTAAGCTGACTTATCCTTGCGAGATTAAGTTCATTCCTATCAATTAACAAATGATAGCTTTCCCGTACACTACGAAAATTATCTTCTAATAATGTTTGGCTTATTTCAATAAAAAAACCTGGTAAATTATTGATTCCCACAACATTAAATTGCCCGGAAAATGAAGTCCAATGACCTTGTTGGTTTGCGCCAAAGATATCTAGATGTAAGCGGCCGTTTCGCTCTGTATTTAGATAATTTAGCGCATCTTCCGAATTACTAAAAAACTGATTACTAATCACATTAACTATATCTATAGGTACCGTTATTTCATTGCTGGAAAGGTTACTGTTGATTTGCGAACGGACGCCAAATCTAAAGTCGAGAGTAATATTCAAATCGATAACATGTGAAAACAAATTATTATCAGCTTCCAAGAAAGCATCTTTTACAAAAATTGTTGAAAAATGAAAGTCACGGAAGTTAAAGAAATTTCGAGTTTCGGCATGACTTTCAAAATGACTCCGATAAAGTCCTCTAATCAGGTATAATTGTTCATTTAAAAGAATTTTTGTACCAACCAAATCATGAAAATGTGGCTTACTGATAATACTCATACCATTGTCATAACCAACAAAGCCATAATAATTTAGCCATTTAGCCGCAAAATCCGAAATAATAATTTCATTAAAATTGGTAAAATCTGGACTACCAGCCACAACTTGCATACCGATATTATTAATATTGTTAATCTCTGCTATACCTCTAAAATTATGAAAAACATCTGGTGATCGAAAGTCTTGATTAGCTCCCCATAAAGGATGGATAAGTGTTTCGTAAAACCTAGCATAATTTTTTGTGTTCAAGAGATTAATATCTTCGTCTTCAATTGGTTGAAACCAATGATCACGAACCTTACTGACAAAAACCGCATCAATGGCAGTTTGTTCTAATGTGTTCATGAAAATTCGACTTGATGATAACATTTGTATCGATAAAACTAAAAATAAAAAAGCCAGAGTTAAAGTCGCAAGTAATGAAGAAAGACCGAAGCGGATTCGTTTTTTATTAATACTTATAAATGCCATCCGACTAGTTTCTTTAAGAGTAATTCCGGTTTTCGGTAACTTTAATTTTTCCAAAACCAATAAATCTTTTGGCTTTTCATAAGCAATAAAAGCTTCACTTTCGCTGTTTTTATCGACTAGCTTATCAAAAGCTTCCGGATAAGCCAAAATCATTTTATTTACTTCGCTGGAAAGACATAAGAAATTATTCTTACCATTTTCCCATAATGGCTTTAAAAACTCCAGGTCTTTTAATTCACTATTAGGCGCAATTTTAAATAGGCGCTCATCAAACTTTTCGACTGAGTCTTTTTGTTCTTGTTGCCTAACAATGTCCTTAACAATTTCTCCGTCTTTAAGTTCAATAATCCGATCCGCAAAACGATAAGCATGACTTGTCTCGTGAGAAACAACAATTACCAATCTTTTTTTGGAAATCATTTTAAAGGTTTTAATTAGATTATCGCCAGTATTAGAGTCAAGTGCCCCTGTTGGTTCATCAGCTAATAAAATCTGCGGATTTTTGATTAAAGCCCTCGCTGTTGCGATTCTTTGTCTTTGTCCCCCGGAAAGTTCATTTGGTTTACGATAGCCCAAATTATTAAGCTCAACGCTATTTAAACTATCTTCAACATTATTGACTGAATGATTCTTTTCCTGAATTTTTAAAGCAATACTAACGTTATCGTAAACAGTAGCCTCATCTATTAAATTAAATTCCTGAAACACAAAACCAACATAATAATTCCTAAAAGCATCAAAATCGGTTTTTTTAAATTTTTTAGTTGAGACACCATTAATGATGACTTCACCTTCGGTCATCTGATCTAAGCCACCAATAATATTTAAGAGTGTACTTTTACCGCTACCACTTTTACCAACAACAAAAACTAAACCCGTATCGGGAAAATCAATATTTATATTTTTGAGTGCTTCAACAGTTTTACGACCCGAATAATAGTTCTTCTTGATATTTTTCAAGGAAATCATCTATAGTCACCTTTTCTATATATAAGATTATAACATAAAATTAATCTAATAATGGTAAATCTTTATAGAGCTTTTTTAATTCTTTATTTAACTTTTTACAATTTGGTGAGACAGTTTCCAAAAGCTGATAAAATTCTCTTTGGTGATTCATAAAGAAAAAATGAGCAATTTCATGAAGAATTACACTTTCCAAATACTTTTCCGGAAGAGCCGCTAAATAGTAATTTAAGGTGATACAGTTTTTTCTTGGCGTGCATAATCCAAAAGCTCGCTTCATATATTTTACTTTGTATTCGGGTTTAAGTAATGGGTTTTTGAAAAGCATTAAAAGTCTTACTTTATGTATTCTTAAATAACGATTAACTTCTTCCTGATAAAGTTTTTTTAACTTAGTCTTAATTGCGGTTAAGGAATTACTCTTTATACCCAGAATAATTCGCTTATCAATAATGGAGTAAAAGTCTTCCTCTTTGGAAAATTCCAGTTTATAAGTTTTACCCCATAATAATAATTCATCAAAATTATTTTTTATTTCAGGCTCATAATTCGACCTTTTTTGAAAGAGTCTTTGGATATAATCGTAGTTGTTAATCAGTATCTCACGAATCTGATTTTCAGTTATCCGATAATTTGTTGTGATTACACAGATATCTTTTTTAAAACGCAAATAAGTATTCTTATTGTCCTTATAGATTATCTGACAATGAAAGTCTAAATCACGATAAATAAAACGCATTTTATCACCACACAGAAAGGAATTTTTTTTATGAGTTATCAAAACGTTGAATTAAAATATAACATTAAATCTTTAGAGCCTTTATTATCTGAAGAAAGTTTTGTTAATCATTACCACAGGCTTTATAATAAGTTTACAAAAGATTTAAATAATATGCTGGAAATCTATAGCGAATTTAAAAAATATCCGCTTGATGTACTTTTGTATAATTATCAGGATTTACCACCATACATTAAATTGCCACTTTTGAATACCGGTAGTAATTACTACAATCATACCTTATTCTTTGAGAATATTGAAAGTCCTTCCCAAACTTCTATTTGTAGCGAATTTAATAAAGCGATAAATGATGCCTTTGGTTCTATGGAATCACTTCAAGCAATTTTAAAGAAAGCATTAATGGCAATAGAAGGTTCTGGTTGGGTATTCTTAACTTGTGATATCTGTAATAATCTACACATCAAAAGTTATCAAGATCATTATAATCCTTTAATTGATCAGAAAGTTCCGCTTCTAGCTATTGATAATTGGGAACATGCATATATCTTTCAATATAAAGAAAAGCGTAGTTTTTATATTAATAACATTATTAAGTTAATAAATTGGAACAAAGTCTCCGAACGTTTTTTAGCTGTTGACTTTACTAAATATCAAGTTAAAATTGATATTTAAGCTAAACGAATCAAATCGTATTTTGAAACAGTAAAATTTAGTTTAAAATAGACTTTTTGAAGTGGGTGGCGACATGCATCTAGGATTGTCCCAGCCTCATCTCTTATTTCCTTAACTGTCACCTTTTTACTATAAGATGGTCCAAAAAACTCTAATTTCTGACCAGCCATAAAATAGTTGCGTTGTTCGACAGTTACGATTTTAGTTACTTGATCATAGGCTAAAACTAAACCGACAAAATCTTTGCGCGGAGTTTCTGCTCTTTTTTTATAAATTGTTTTGTTTTCTTTAGCCGCACCCTCTAAATAACCTGAAGCCGTCATCCGATTTTCGGCTTTTTTTATTTCTTTTAGATAATAAGCAAAGTTAATTTTTTTGTCTCTTTGATAACTATCAATAAGCGTTCTATAAGTTTTCACAACGAGGGCAATATAATAAAGACTTTTCATTCTTCCTTCAATCTTTAAAGAATTAATACCAATATCTAATAAGCGGGGAATATATCTAATCGCCTGTAAATCTTTAGCAGCCATCGAAAAATAATTTGCTTCATCATTTAGTTTTTCACCTTTATGGAATAAATCAAAATTCCAGCGACAGCTATGGGCACAACCGCCTCTATTAGCGTCTCTATCTGTCATATTATTCGATAATACACAGCGACCAGAATAACCAGCACACATGCCACCATGAATAAAGACTTCTAATTCAAGTGCTGATTTTTGCTTAATTTCTGCTAACTCCTTATAAGATAGCTCTCTTCCTAAAACTACTCGTTGAACACCTAAGGAAGTTAAAAAATCAATGGCCTCTGAGTTAAGAACAGAAAGTTGTGTGGAAACATGCACCTCAAGTTTAGTTAAATCTAAAGCGAGCTTAATGATATGCAGTGACGCTGAGATAATCCCGTCAACACCGATTTTTTCCAGAAAAGACAAATATGCCTCTAAGCCAGCTAAATCTTCGTTATGAGGGATAATATTAACCGTTATATAAAGTTTCTTCTGATAACTTTTAGCTATTTTCACCGCTTCAATAAGATCATCTTCTGTAAAATTAGAAGCTCTTGAGCGCAAAGAAAATTTCTTTCCGCCAATATAACAAGCATCAGCGCCATAAAGATAAGCGATATTTAATTTTTCCAGATCTCCTGCCGGAGCTAATAATTCTGTCATTGTTTTGGCTCCTTTTGAATAAGACTTTTATTATATAATAAACCACTATCTGTTTCCACCGGCAATTCTTTAATAGAGCCTGAAAGAACTGCTTTAAAAGTTGAAACAACTTGATAGTAACTAGCACGATTGATAAAAACATTATCTAAGACCAGATAATCAAGTGTTTGTAGCTGCTTAAGTTCAGCTAATAAAGATAATGGCTTTGCCCGAAATATTGCACTACCATGGATTGTTTCTAAAAGAGGCAGAAAATCTGGTCTAAGCTCTTCCCGTAACTGAAAGTGAAAATCATTTAAAGCATATTTTTTTTTCTTTTCGCTTTTTAAATAATTACTCAAAATTTTTCTTCTGGAATAAAACATATTCAAATGACCGAAACCAATTATAAAACTCTTATATTTCTTTAATGCTAAAATTTCAATTGCTTCTTCAAGGCTTAATTCTTTAGCCAGAAAAGCTCCGTAAAGCTTATAATCAGCGAAAAAATTGAAATCATGATGATTTGTTAAAAGTGTTTCTGGATTATAAATTAATAAATGAGCGAGTTTCTCTTTAAGTGCTATATTAATAAAGCCGATATCAGAAACGATAATGCCGTTTATTTTAATAAATTTCTTTAAAATAGCAACAAATATTTCCAATTCATTATTAGTTGAAAGCAATGTACAATCAAGAAAAACTTCCTTTTCGGAAGCTTGAATATTTTCACTTAATTGCCAGATTTTTTCTATGGAAAGCCGATTTCGGCTTTTATAATTTAATCGGTCATAACGAATGATAAAACCATCGCTTAACGCTTTAAGTTTAATAAAATCCTTTTCGCTTTCAATTACACTTAAAATTTTCATAATAATCCTAATCTTTTTTGAAAGTAATAGCTAAACCATCACCACTTGCCAAAAATATTGTTCTATATTCCGGATGGCTACTTAAAAACTTATTGTATTCATCAATTTTTTTAGCTAAGCGCGAAGAAGTTTCAGCCAATACAGACTCGTGAAAAATAATGTTATCCGTCACAATAATGCCCGAATGAGCTAAAAGAGGCGCAAACATATTGAAAAATTTTGGATATTGCCCTTTAGCCGCATCAATAAATATTAAATCATAATTATCTTTAAGCAAAGAAAAATCAACTAATAAAGCATCTGCTTCAATTAGATTGATTCTGTAAGTATACCCATACTTTTCAATATTTGCTTTAGCCAATTTCACCATTTCCGGGTTTCTTTCAATCGTATCAACCTGTCCTTCAAAAACAGAAGCCAAAGAAAGTGCAGAATAACCGATAGCTGTCCCAATTTCTAAAATTCTTTTCGCCTTATTTTTTATTACTAGAAATTTTAAGATATTTAAGCCTTCTGCTTTGATAATCGGTACATTGTGAATCTTTGCATAATTAGCAAGTTCCTGAAAATCCTCATTAACATGATTTAATTGATTAAGATAGCTTATCAGCTTATCTTTCATTATTCAGGGCGCTCTTCACAATCGGAAAAATTTTCACATTCGCAATCACCCTCGCAGTTACAGTTACCACCGCAACCTCCACAAGAGCCTTCTCCTTCATCTTCCCATTGTTCCATTAAATCATCAAGCATCTGCCATTCTTCCTCTGATTCAATTGGAAACAGTTGTCCGGTTTCATCATCGTTTTGTACAAAGATAGCTGCTGTAATCGCATCTTTTTCAATAATTTCATAAACAAGATAATCCTTATTGAATTCTGCAGAATGATGCGTAAATAGGATTCGGCACTTTTGCTCTACTCCCTCCTCATCGATAATTGTCAATTCATTTTCCATTTTTTCACTCATTATAATCTTTCCTTTCTATTTTGTATCTAGATAATTCTGTAAAAGTAATACCGCGGCTTGTTCATCCTTTTTTTCTTTGCGCTTTTGGCGCGATAAACCAGCTGAAATCATTAATCTGTCAACATAAACTGAAGATAATCGTTCATCAATTAATATAACCAAAACTTTCGGCAAATATTCTTCAATATTCTTTTTAAAATCAATACTTATTTGTCCACGTATTCCGATATCATTGTTCATATGTTTTGGCAAACCTAAAACAATCTTCTCAATATTTTCGGCTTTTACTATTTCAATAACCCTCTCTAAGGCTTTTTGGTAATCATCTTCTTTAAACCGAAAGGTTTCCAAAGGTCTAGCGATTAAACCCATAGGATCAGAAATAGCGATGCCTAAAGTTTTTGAGCCTAAATCAAGTCCGATAGCTTTCATGATAATTCTTGATTAATTAATGCCATAACCTGCTCAAGTTTTTCAGTCTGCGCGCTGCCACCTTGCGCAAAATCATTACGACCACCACCAGAACCATTAGTAATCGCACAAGCCTTTTTTACTAAATCAGAGGCATTGTTAGTATTAGTTTTAGCGATAAAGATTAGTTTTTCTTCATATAATCCAACGATAAAAACTGTTCCTTGTTTCATCGCATTATGTAAAGCATCAGCTAAACTTTTTAATTCCTTAACGGCTAAATCCTCTGTTTTAATTACTAAACGATCCGAAACTATTTGGTCCAGATATTTTTTGATGTCTGCGATTGCATTATTTCCAGATAAGCGTTCAAATTCTTTTTCTAATCTTTTAACAGCTTCTTTCATTTGGCTTAAACTTTCACGCACCTGTAGATAGTAATTATAGCTTTCAACCATAAGTACTGTTTTTGGCGTAGTAAAGCTTAATGAAATATTTTTTATCTTAGCTGTTTCAATTATTGATTCAGCCTTGATTTTTAGATTGTTAATTTCTGTATCAATATTTTTCGTTTTTGCTAATAAAGCACTCTTTAAAGCCGGACCTGTTGTTGCTTCTATCCGATAAATACCTGACCCAATTGAAGAATATTCCAAAATCGCAAAACTGCCGATTTCTTTAGTATTACTTACATGCGTACCAGAGCACAGCTCCTTAGCGCTATTCATATCAACCATCCGGACCTTTGCACCATATTTCTCATCAAAAAGCGCAATCGCTCCTAACTTATCAGCTTCTTCCTTTTTAATTAACTTAGTTATAACCGAATGAGAAAGATTAATATCTTCTAAAACTTTAGCTTCAATCGCAAGTAATGTTTTTTCGTCTAATGACTGATAATTATTGAAATCAAAGCGAAAAGACTTTTCCTCAACTTGTGAACCTTGTTGGTTTGCATGGGAGCCAACAATACTTTTTAAAGCCGCATGCAATAAATGAGCCGCCGAATGGTTTCTTGCGACATTTAAACGATAATCCAAATCAATTGCCGCCAGATATTTTTTACCGACAATAAAATCTTCAGGGCTTTCGACTTTATGACAATGCTGGCCATTAGGCAATTTAAAGACGTCTAAAACAGCCTGAGTGTCAATTTTGCCTTTGTCTGCGGCTTGTCCTCCCTGCTCAGCATAAAAAGGCGTCTGATCTAAAACAATGCCTTGTGGAAAAATCTTAATTACTTTAGCTTCTTTTTGACAATTATCATAACCAATAAATTCTGATTTATCCTTAAACTGAATAAATTCTTCATTTTGAATCTGCATCTCATCTTGTTTTTTCATTGACTTACGGGAATTATCTTTTTGTTCCTGCATAATTCTCTGATAATTATCAAGGTCAAGTTGAAGATTAAATTCTTCAAGATATTCAATTGTTAATTCAACTGGAAAACCATAAGTATCATAAAGTAAAAAAGCCTCTTCCGGTGGAAAAAAAATCTTAGCTTTTTTAGCTAGTTCCATTAGTTTCTTTTCACCAGAAGCTAAAGTCTGAAGAAATTTTTCTTCTTCTTTTCTGATAATTTCTTTGATAATTTCGGCTTTTTCACGAATATTAGGATAAGCACTTTGCATAATCTTTACAACTTTATCGACTAAAAGATAAACAATCGGTTTGTCAAAACCTAAATGTCTAGCATGTTTTAAAGCTCTTCTTAGAACTCTTCTTAAAACATAGCCCCTACCTTCATTACTTAAGATGGCACCATCGGCAATCGCCATTGTTAGAGTTCTTGCATGATCCGCAATTACTTTAAAAGCCATTTCGCCGTTATAAGTTTTCTTAGAAAGGATACTAATTTCTTCAATAATCGGCAAAAATAAATCTGTTTCAAAGTTAGTTTTTGCATTTTGAATAATCGCAACTAGCCGTTCAAAGCCCATACCAGTATCAATATTTTTAGCTGGTAATTCCGGATAATCTTTACGCATCAGACCTTCTTTGCTGTTATACTGTGAAAAGACTATATTCCAGATTTCAATATATCGATCATTTTCCAGATCTTGCTCGATTAACTCTTTGCCTCTTTTATCGAAAGCCGGACCGCGATCATAAAAGATTTCTGTACAAGGTCCACAAGGTCCTTCACCAATTTCCCAGAAATTATTCTTTAAGAAAATTATTTTTTCTTTTTTGACACCTAAGCGTTGCCAAAGTAACGCTGTTTCGTGATCAGTCTCATAAACTGTAAAATATAATTTTTCCAAATCAAAACCAAAATATTCTTTTGATGTTAAGATTTCCATGCCCCAACTAACTGCTTCTTCTTTAAAATAATCGCCAATCGAAAAATTGCCGAGCATCTCAAAAAAAGTATGATGTCTAGCCGTCTTTCCGACATTTTCAATATCATTTGTTCTTAAGCATTTCTGGATATTGACAATTCTTCTTGATGGTGGCACTTCTCTACCATCGAAATATTTCTTTAAAGGCGCAATTCCAGCGTTAATCCATAATAATGAGTTATCATTAATCGGAACCAAAGGACTGCTTGATTCTACTTTATGATTTCTTTCCTTGAAAAAGCGAATCCAAATCTCTCTGATTTCCTTACTTGTTTTATATTTCATGAGTATTCCTTCCGAAAATAATATCTTTAAATATTATAACACGTATCATAACAAAAAAAAAGTAGAAAATCCATTTCAATTTTCAACTTTTTATGAATCATTTCTACTTATCTTCTGCTAGTGCTTCATCAGGGGATTTTGGCAAATCTGAATTTAAGATTTTTATGTTTTTAGACCGCGATGAATTTTCTCTTAAATAATTGATGGAAAGAATAATAATTCCTAATAAAGGTACTGCCATAATCATACCAATAATTCCAAAAAAGCGACCAAAAACAATAAACGACAAGATAACAAAAACTGGCGATAATTTCGCTGTTTTACTTTGAATATATGGTGTAATTAAGTTTGATTCAATTAGTTGTAATATTAAAACAATAATTAGCGCACCAATGGCGATTGTTACCGACTGAGTCAAGGCGAATACAACAACTAAAGCTCCACCGATTAACTGACCAATAATCGGGACAAGATTACTGAGACCAATAATAATCCCAAACAATAATGGATATTCAAGTCCAATAAAATAAAATCCGACTGTCGATAAAATAATCATTACCAACATTACTAAAAAAAGACCCTTTGAGTAATTTTCAAGAAGTCTTTTGACATCACAAAAATAAGCATGCCAAACTGTTCTTTTTCGTTTCTTTAGATAATTACTAAAATTACATTTTATTTTATTAAAATCATATAAAGTATAAATTGCAATCATCGGTATAAAAAGCATTAACGATAATGAGCTATAAAACGATAGAGCAAAATTAACTAACATATCATTGATAATTTCCGGATTTCGATCAAAGATTGCTAGTAAATTAGTTATAGTTGGTCTTTTATCTTCTGGTAAAAAAGAAAACCAATTCGCAAAACTTTTAAATAAATCATCAATATTCTGAAAAATCTGAGCTGAATTTGCTGTAAGCTCTTCAATTTCTCTTAAAAAAATCGGAAAGACACTAATAACAGCAATAACTAAGATAATGATTAACCCTAAAGCAACTAGCAAAACTGCCGCTAACCGAGGAAGTTTTCTTTTTTCTAGCCAGTCAACTAAAGGATGAAGAACAAAGGCAATCCCAAAACCAAGGATAAAAGGCAATAAAATCTCATAGATTACATTAAAAATATTCCAAAATGGACGGATGATTAAAGATATAAGGTATAATGAACCTAGAAAGCATAAAATATAAACTGCGTTTTTCTTATACTTCGCAAACATTATAATCACCCAGTATATTTTATGAAATAAAAATTTATTCTATTCAAAAAGCAACCGACAATAAAATCATTTATTTTAAAATTACTACTTAAATCGCTTATTCTGCTCTATTATAATCAAATTTTTCCATTTTGCGACTAAGAGTGGCGCTAGAAAGCAGATTACTAAAACTATAAACCACAAGTTGCCATGCGTAATATCATGGGCATAAAAAAACTCTGAGATAAAAAGATTATTACTCAAATTTATAATTAAATCAAAGAAACTGATTAAAGCTAACCAAATTATACCAATTGAGATAAATTCAGAAACTTTGCCTTTGCCTAACTTTGGTATAAAGAAATAGGCAATATAAAAAACCAGAAAACTTAAAATTATATTACTTAAAGGTAAAGCGAAATTATCACCAAATAACGGCTCAGTAATAAACCTTCTTAAAATGGCGTTTATAATTATTGTTGGGATTATTAAAAGCCAAATTAAGACTGCTTTAGTATATTTCATAAAACCATCCTTTATATACTAATACATTTTATCAGAATTCAGCTTAATATTCAAGTTGTTGTGTTAAACTCTTTATTAAGTATAACAGACAATCTTTCAAAGTCTTCTTCTGTCACGGCATTATGACTCATTCCTGTTGACAATAAATCTAAAGATAATATTAGTGGTACGTTAACTCTCGTGATATTAATATTTCCTGACCAACCTCGTGGTGCTTGAAAATAGCCCATATAGTAAGTTCCTGCCGGTAAAGTTATAGTGCCACTACCGCCATTAAAGAACCAATGAGAGTCACTCCAGTCAAAGCCATGACCATCAAAGCGATAAATAATAAATATCAATCCTGACGTATTTGGAATTGATACGTTGAATCTGGCATTCTGATTAAGTATTATTCTATGCATCTCTGATCCATAACTACCTCTAAAGATATTTAACCTTAAAGAAGCGCCAGGCGAAAAATCAACAACATGCCTTTGGACTTCTTCAATCCTTAAGAAAATTTGTCCTGGACCTGAAAGAAATTGTGTGTTTATAAAGAAGTTTCCAACATGAGGTAAAAAGACAGTAACTTCAGTTGAAAACATTGAACTCTCAGCCATGCCCATTCCGTCAAGTACTTCCATCGGACCCCAGGCATTACGAACAACTATCATTTGTTCC